>ENA-UOJE01002136-UOJE01002136.1-human-gut-metagenome-genome-assembly--contig:-C23-NODE-2136-length-15677-cov-27.242991_pt1 | contig 15677 bp, 18 predicted proteins | sample MGYA00242341_ERZ723888 | MGnify/ENA metagenome assembly ERZ723888 | reverse complement strand
AACGGCTCCTTGAGATGGCGGCCTTTTATACGCCGTTAGCTTTGACGGTTACATTAAACGACAGTTGCGTTAGGGCGTTATGAGATTAGCTAAAAAAGAAGCACTTACGGATCAATACCGTAAGTGCCTCTCTATGGGTTTTCAAATTACTGGATGGCGTCTTTGAAAGCCTTTCCTGCTTTGAACGCAGGTGCCTTAGATGCAGGGATATCAATCTGCTCACCTGTTGCAGGATTCTTGCCAGTACGGGCAGCACGTTCTTTGACCTCGAAAGAGCCGAAGCCCACCAGCTGCACTTTGTTGCCAGCCTTCAAAGCGCTCTCAGTAGTCGTGATAAATGCAGCGAGAGCAGCCTCGCAATCCTTCTTGGAAAGGCCACTCGCTTCAGCCATTGCGGCAATCAGTTCGGTTTTATTCATAGTTTTTCTCCTTGATGTTATTTTGTTTTCTGTATAATTGTTTAGGTGCCTATGGAATGAAATGACAAGACCCTCTTAGAGTTTTTCACGCACCATCATAAGGGCATAACCAAGTAGATTTTGGCCTTGCCATTTTGCCCGGTCAAGTCTGCTTGGATCACGCATGGATAAACCAATGCCCCAAATCCGATCATTTACAGCACACTCAGCAAGAAATGCATTTCCAGTATCTTTCAGTCTCTCCCTTAGATCAGGGTTCTGCGTAAACTTTGCGAAAAGCCCCTCATAGACGACGATTTGTCGAATACCGTTCCATAGGCTCTCATCATAGCCGGATACAAGCCGTCCAAGAGCCTTTATCTCGGCAGCATTATCCGTAGCAAGAATCTGTGTGGCAACCTTTTCATCGCCAAAGGAAAGTGCCTTGCGGTACATCATATACTGCTCCATTGAGGAAAAGGTGATACCATTGTGCGTAAATGTGGAAGGATACCAGTTGCTAAGGTATCCATTCTCTTCGTTATTGTTGTGAAAACAGATAACAGTCATTCCCATTTCCTCGTTCCTCCATAAACGAACATCTTCTCATGCATGGATATCTCTGACATATTACTATTATACCGAGCGCAGGATGAAATGGCAATCTCAACTTTTTTACTGCCAATTTCTACTTCTTCCTTATTTGGATGTAACTCCAGTAAGTCAACAGAGGTCCAGCCCCATTAGAGCTGGCCCTCTATGCACCAAAAGGCATACCTTTTGACCGACTGAACTGAACATGAAAAACACGCCCCAAGAGTGCGCCAAAACATCGGCGTTCACTTTTGGGGCGTGTCATTTTCGTTTAGTACATTTTGGGTCAGCGGGGGCAACGAGGATCTTCCCACTAACCCTCGGCTTTTGTAAAGATTATTTTGTTATCAACGACTTCGAAAAGCAGCTCATCTCCGTCGTTAAGATCCAATGCATTCCGCACCCATTTTGCAATATGGATCTGCCCATCATTAAACATAGTTGTAACATACGAATTAAGGCTCTCTCTAGTTACTCCTGGAATCAAGCCACCATCAATAGCGCTGTAAATTGTTGCTCGGGCTTTTGGGGCAGTGCTCCACTTTTCTTCTTGCAATCTATCAATAATTTTTGCTGGGCTTAATTTTTCTTCTAGAATTAGCATTGCAATGTGCTGAGCCAGCTCAGGAGAAATAGAGCAAATTGTCGGTCGTCCCTTTTCGGATAAATGGCCTCTGTATTGTTCCTCAGCATGGCCCGGATCATAGATTCCATTGATGGAGCCTCGATCTATTTCCCGATAAATCGTTGCGTTATGGACGCCTAATGCACGAGCGATATCCACTTTCTTAGTGCCTTTGTCTAACAATTCTTTTACCCTTAGTCTTTGCTCATATGATAGGTGACTGTATGTTCTTGGCATGCATCGCGCCCCCAACATTTATTCTCATTATTATTCTATAATCCTGTTCTTCCCGTGCGATGAACAATTTAGGGCAAATCTTATTTCGGAGTGCAGGCGCCACCCTGCATGGGCAGCTTGTTGACACCCTTGTAGTCCACGAACTTGCTGGCAGATGGTTTTGCAGCCGGCACTTTCTGTACGGTGCTGCCCATCATTGCCTTCATCTTTTCAATCTTCTTATCGAGCTTAGGGGTAGGTTGTCCATTCCGGGTTGCCTGCGCCTTGGCCATTGTAAGACGCTGATATTGTTGCTTCAAAGACAACTCTTGTTTTTTCAATGTGATCCCTCCATTAGTAGTTTTTGAGGAACAACGACTTCAGGCTAAACTATTAGGCCTATTCCCAGAGGCTTGTCCTCATATGTATCCAGGACACATCAATATTTTCTTTGAATTTTTCCCCGTTCACAGTTGTGGCAACAATACAGCACTGCTTGAATCCTAACCGTTTGCAATGCCGTTCGATTGCATCCGCATCCTGTTGAGTCAGAACATATGATATGTTGTGGTACGGAAGGACAGTGGCGTCTTCACTACTTGGAAAGCACTGAATCAGAAGTTGCTTCCGCCAACACATGTCAAAACTCTCAATGATAACCGGTGATTGGCCTACATTATATATGTCGATAGAGTACTCAGATGCGCTTGTTTTGGTGCGCAATTCAGCCTCCACCAGTTCGCTATCTGGAGTAGAATTGAGCTTAAAGCAAAGCTTCGGTTTCGCTCTGCGGATGGCACTCACTTCGTTTAGCCCCCAGCCGATGATTACGCCAAGGATAGTGAAGAAACCTCCAAAAATTACAGGAATTACAGAGTCACCCATGATCATCACCTATGTCTATACAGCCCCCGATGAATATTGATGCTCGCTCCGGCTCTCACTTGTTTCCTTTCACGCGGTTGTGATGTTTACAAAGCATTTGTCCATTGTCAAGCTCAGTTTTTCCGCCATCAGACCAGGGTTTAATATGGTCGGCTTCCATTTCCTCTATTTTATAGTGGATTTTAGGACCACAGCGCTTGCAGAAACCTCCGCAGCGTTCATATAGAACACGCTTTTCAGATGCGGAGAATTGTCTCAGGTTTAGGCTGGACTCATCTCCGTCAAATACGAATGTATAGATTCCTTTCTTGTTCTTTACCTCGTCATTCGCCATTAACTTGGCAACCCGCTCTTCCATCTCCTTAGCATCATAATACTGCTGATGGAACTTGTGATAAAGAAGGCCCCAGTCAACCCCCTGCATCTCTCTACGATAATAGTTTTTCGGGAATACTGAGTAAACCCAGTTCATAACACGCTCATAGTATTCAAACAAGAATCCCGCATCTTCGTCCTGAGCATGAGCGGACATATACTGCTCGATACTTTTTCCCTCTACCGCTGCTTTCCACTTGAGGACTGTTTCAAGATAATCCTGACGAATGGGAGAACCCTTCATAAGTTTATCCCAGTCATTCTTTGTGGCAGGACAATTTGATTTTGAAAAGAGTCTGCGCGCATCTGACACAAATGGACCATGGTACACAGCATTTCGGCCTTCTTGAGCATTGAGCTTCTCACCGGCAATATTAAGTACCTTAAACCACTCCAGTTTTTCCTCGTCTGTACCATCGGAACAGAAATATACCTGCATTTCGTAGTCCCTAAACTGTCTACCACGATCCTTGTCCCTGATGTTTCCGTAGGAGATGATGTCCCCACGAAAATCTGTAGAAAAAGCGCCATCCATATATTCGCAAATTGAGAGCGTTCTCTGCTGACCGTCAAGCAGTTCGAAGGTTCCGTCATCATTGACAATCCAGTAAATCGAGTTCAATGGGAATCCTTTGAGAATGGTGTTAACTACCTCTTCCTGCTGCTTTGGTTTATATACAAATTCACGCTGATATGGCGGGCGGCAAATCAATCTGCCTCCATATGCTACAGCCCCGTTCTCGCCGTCGTTTCTATAGCCCTCGAATAATTCTGCGAGACGAATTGTATGAGGTTCGATACGCATGGCCATTAGATGTTCCTCCTCGGCTTGGGATTTTTGTTTCTAATAATAACTCTCTCGTAATATGAAACGGCGTTCCCGTTTGCATCAATGCCAACCAGAGATTTCATGTTCGCAGTGATATGTCCAGTCCCTCCCTGACTTCTATATAGATCAACCCACTCTGGCCCTATAACACGAATACCAGGCAAGGTCTCTGGATTACTCATAATGCCGACCAGCTCAAACTGGTCGGTATCAAGCTTGTCAAAAATACTGATTGGAACACCCATTTCTCCTTCGTAATCACAGGGGATCTTATTTACGGATTCGACATCAATCGCATCGTAGTTCAAATACTTTGGATTCTGATCTGGAGAATAATAGTTTCCTTCCAGGGAAACTCCTCCCTGATGCTGAACAGACTTTAGATTGGTGAACCAGCGAACGCCAGCAACATTTACAATTGTGAATCCGTCTTCCTCCCGTGCATTCTTGCTTTCAGCAATAGTTCCCTTTGGTAAGCGCATCCACATTCCTCCGCTGTGAATCGACCTTCCAAGCCACACCTTTTCATCTTTAATATATGGAAAAATCTCCTTTGCTTTGCAAGCAGTCTTGTTTCCAATGATCAAGAACTTCTTATCATGTTCAATTAGCTGCGCCATATATTCCCTGAAAAGAGAAAAGGGTGGATTTGTTACCACAATGTCTGCCTCGTCCAAAAGCTCAATGCATTCTCTCGATCGGAAGTCACCGTTGCAAACAAGTTCCGTCTTCACTAGATCAGCAACCGTAACCTCGCCATCGCCATCAGAATCACCATCGATAGAGATGGAATAAGAGTGATTCTCCTTGTTGGGTTCATAATGTGTTGCCATGAGCTTTCTCAGCCCCAATTCACGAAAATTGCGGCAGAAATACTGAACGAACTCAGACTCCCAAGGGTCATCACAATTGCAGTAGACGGTTTTCCCTGCAAATTCATCTCGATAAAACCTTAGTTCGGCCTCAATGTCTTGTCGCCGTGTATAAAACTCGTCATATTTCTTTGCTTTTGCGGCATTCAATCCGCTGTTAGACATACAATCGCCCTCCAACTTGCTAATACTATTTGTGCCATTGTCAATATAGTTTCTGCCTGAAAAATCCTAGACTAGATAAGATAAGGTTGCATAGCAGACAGCAGTTTCTTTGCCTGTTGTGTATGGAAAGTAACCATCGCATCCCAGTCATCCTCTTTAGTAATGCTGACCTCCGTCATCTTGTCATAGATTCGGCAACCCCTAACCCCATCTTGGCAAACCCAAGTTAGTGCCTTGCCGTAGGCCGTTTCAATCTCGGAACGATGGTTTTCAAGCAGTCTGTATACCGCCCGATTCTTATCATAATCGCCCTGATCAATGTAGATTTCCACACGCGCAGAATCGAAGTTTGCCACACAAGAAATCAAAACGCCCGGTTTATTGGTGCCGCCATAAACCGCGTTATTCTTTTGAGGATTCGCATTCTGGAAACTGCCGGTTGTCTTCTGGATCAACGGCAGGGCTTTCTCCCAGTACTTTCTTCTGATCTTATGGCGCTCTGCCTCGTCTTCAGATCCAGTGTCTTTTGCATCATCAAGAAAGAACACCAGATCGGATGGATCCTGCTTGTACTGCTCCAAGAACTTCCGCAGTAGATTGATCTTATACTGCGTGGCGGTGCCACTCCAAACATATATATCTTCGTCCACCTTAACGCAACTAGTGTAATTGTCAGATGTTCTGCTGACATGAATGGAAAGATCCACACTATCATCAGCATCGGCAAGATAATTAAGATAAGACTTGTCCGCATTATGGAGTTCTTTCAGAACAGCAGCATACATTTCAGCCCAAGATGTTGTGTCATGCTCTATGCCACGGAACCTGTATTTGACGAGGGTCCGCCCTGTGAGGTTTATTTCATCATCAAGGGCCACTTCATCATATTGCTTTTGCGGTGGCGTATACGAACTTGTCGCATATGGCCAGAGTTGGATTGCCTGTTGAGTCAGATATCCACATCGTTCTTCTAATTCAGCCAGTCCCCAGTGTTCCTTTTGCGCTACGCGCTGATTCATCTTTATCCCGCTCTGAAGATATCCATCCTGCATGGTTTTCTTTTCGGAGAATGGGCTATTACTGTACTTTGAGTTGTATGCTGTCAGGGTGAGATTTGCAAGGCGATGAAGCCAATCGCTATGGATAGTCTCCGCATCGTCTTTCAATTCGCTAATCCAGACCGGAGTGAGCTTTTGAGGCATGATATGTTCGATGGTATATTCTCCGCTATCCAAACGGCCATAGATTTCTTTATATTCGCTGCTATCACCATTCTCCAATCTTTCGAATAGATAGGCCTTATACCGAGGGGGCATAGCATAGATGTTCTTGTTTTTCAGTCCCTCGGCAAATGCCTCGTCATCAGGGAATGCCGCCTTCTCCTTCTTGGAAGTCAACACATATTTCAGCTTTTCGATGAACATGTTGTAGGTTCCATCAAAACGCCTGATGTCGGAGCTGAGTGTCAGGAAAACCTTGGCCAGTGTATTGGAGGGAAGATCACAGATAATTCGGCGCAGCAAATAGGACTCTACGATCCGGCAGGTCTGAGTGACCTCGTCTACAGTCAATATGCCTTCCTCCTGGAGCCGCAGCACCTCCATCAAGAAGGGGCGAGTAACACTGCTCTCAAACCGATTCAAACGGAAAATGGATGCTTTCAGTTTCGTGGGGAAGCTCTGGTGGCCGACCAGCAGCTTGTTGTACCGCTTGGCATAAGCCAGGAGATCCTTCATGATTTCTTCCATCTCACCGGTACGCTTATCGGCAAACGCCTTAAAATCGGTGTAGATGTCTTTCATGCTGGAGATTTTCTTATTCTTGATGCTTAGATAGTCACGGATGAATGGGCTGACATCGTAGGAATTGTTCTGCTTATCGTAGCCCGCATTCTTCTCAATGGGGTTCCAGTAACTATCGTAGTAACGCTCCTGTTCCTCAATGTCGAGGCCCATCAAGACGAAGTTCCGGATTTTGTCGCCCTCATTCAGTTCGAGTCCGGTAGAGTTGAGGCTCTCAAAAACGAGCTGAGGATCATCGTCAGGAGGTGTCAGCGTGATGTCGATGATCTGCAGCTTTTCAACGGCCTTGAAGAGCTGGTCGATTGTAATGGCTTGCTTTTGGATCTCATTGTAGAAGAATAGATAGTTCTGAGTGATGTTTGAAGAGCGTGCGAAGTTTTCGGGGTCTCCCCACAGGCGATCATAGGCATCCTGGTCACCCTTGATAGGTTTCAATTTGACCTTTCGGTTCTTAGGGTTAATCTCATCCACCAAGTATTTCTTGGTGATCTGCGCATAAAGAGTATCGTCCTCAGGAACAACCTTTCCATCTTTGATCAGATTGGCCATAGCCAAAAGGAGCAGGGAAACGGTCGTAATGCGCTGCTGGCCATCAATGACGAGGTAGTCAGAACTACTGCCCATAGGGTCGCTTACAGACACGATGCCGCCAAAGAAGTGCCACCGCTTCTTGTTTTGGATCGTCCGAACAAGATCCTGGTACAGCTTTTTACAGTGCTCCTCGCGCCAATCATAGTTTCGCTGATAGACAGGAATGATCAGCTTGTCCGCATTTTTCAAATAATGAGTAAGAAGTTTTCCTTGGCCGTTCATGCCTTACCCTCCAGCCCATCAGTGGCGTTCTTCTTTCCGGGTTTCTTATATTTCTCGGAGTAACCGATATACTTTCCACTCTTTATTCTGGCATCCACTGGCTTTTCTGCGTCTTTTGGAAGGAGCCAACAATAACCAGCACGCTCTGCGCCCGGTATCCGCCCTTGAGAGCAAAGCGTTTGAATACGCCTGTTAGATAGGTTCCATTTAGTTGCTGCTTCGCTTATGGTCATATAATCCATCTTGACACCTCACACAAAACAAAGAGGCCCTGTCGTGGCAGAACCTCTAAATGGCTGCCAAAGTACGCAGCTGTAAAACTATCAAGTATCAAGTTAATAATACACCATCATGCGAATAATATCAAGCCAGCTATGTGGATTAGCTACGACCATTTCGTGAACAATCGGCACAGACTCCCCGGTTTGCACCCCCCTTGCCACCGTAATAGGACATCTGCACATCCTGCTTAATTCGGCCGCAAACCGTACACATGATCCATCGCCGATTGTAGCGATCCACTGTCCATTCTTCAGAGGTCGGGTCATAGCTCTGGCAGATCCGGATATATTCCGCATCCAGCTCCTCTTGCGTAGGACCGGCTGGGACCACAGGCCTAGCAGCATACGGTGTTGGACGAGGATAGACAGATCTTCGCTCGAAAGATCTTTCTCGTTCTTCACGCAGCCGGATCTCTTCTTCATTCGTTCTCCTAATCTTATCGATGTCGAATAGCCGATCTTGCAAATCTCTCTTGAAGTCTTCTTTCTTTTGAATTCCCGCACCTGCAACGCAGAGGCAGCAAGGTGGCTGCGCTACATTGAAATGACAATGGGCACAATCGATCCACCGAGCAGAATACTTGCCCTTATATTTTCCAAATGAAATCGGGCACAGGTTGCCGGTTCCATGCTCCGGGGGCGAAACCGCTACAGCGTAGTACTTTTGCTTCCACTGTTCTTCCAGACGGCTGAAGACCCATTCGGTACGGTCGTTATCTTGAAGTGCGCTTTGAAGCCTATCCGGGGTAAACTCCGTATCTTGTTCAATCTTCGGCATGGAGATTAACAAAAGCGAGTAGTCCTCCACTTTTGCTTCTTCTGCCAGTTCCACCCTATCATCGTCATCATAATAGCGGTCAAAATCCAACAGGATTCTTAACGGTGTCCCTTGCATGGTCACGCGTAGCAGCGGTGGATAAGACAGGGGTTCGCACTCGAAAGCGACAGAGTCAATCTTCAATCTTCGTGCTTCCTGCAAAAGTTCTGGATCATGCCATGCTGGGAACCGCAACATCACTGGGGGCAACGTCAAAAAGCCACTCTGCTTCAACGCTTCGGTAATCGCCTTATAGATGGCCACCTCGCTTGCATACATACACTCGTAATTTGAAACATGAGCAAAGTGGTGGCGCCGCCGCGTTCCTTTTCGTGCCTCAAATGGTTGCAGACAAGCTGCACAGATGCAGTTGCACTTTTGACCGCTGGGCACCTCGGAGATATGTTTCAACTCGCCGGTTAGCTTATTGACGCCGAAATAGATATGACTCGCTGAACGCTTTTTGATGTTCTTTGCCATATGCACCTCGCTATATTCTACCGAGATTATCTTTGAAGATCACTTGCGTTCGAATACAAAACTGATACGGTCTTGGTATTCAGGCAACTGTTCCAGATAGACATTAAGGCGCCGTGCTACCTCAGCACGCTCCAATGCTGACGCTTCTACCGGGTTTAGGTCGTGCCCACCTTCCTCCATGATATCCACTGCCATTTCATACAGCAGCTTATCCAGAAGCTCTTCGGGGCTATCAATTACAAAGCAGTCCATGTCGCCGACAGTACCACGGCAACTATCGATGCTGATGTAGATATACCCGACCTTACCAGACCATACAATATCGAAGTATGGAGTTGTTTTGATGTACTCGGAGAATACGCTCATGACTCGTTCAATGGCCTCTTTCACGCTGGTGTCATATTCCTTTTTCATGTCGGAGCCCTCCTTAAAATCGAATGGATGGGAGATGCACCTCTCCATACTTATCCGCTTCATGGATAATGCGAGGATAAGCACAGTAGAAGAACAGACCTCCTTGCCTATAATCCGTTCCTGTCCGGAACTCGTTGATTAAATTGTTCTGACATTCCCGGCATTGGTTGTTATGCCAATCGTGCGTTTTCGGGCATATGTACCAGTCCCGTGGATTACCCTTGATTCGGCTGCACTTCGGCGCATAGGGTTGGTTATCACGGAGGAAGGCATCAAACCGCTTCCGCTTGCTCAACAGAATGTTTTGTAGGCCGTCTTCAGTAAAAAGATCTGGCGCAAAACCATCATCAATGAAGAATCGGCGATAGTCGGCATACCCGTCATCGTCTACGATCGCCCACTCCACCTTCACGAGCCATTCGCAACCGTCGTCATCATGGTCTTCGGTGAGCTGCAGAACGACTGCTATATCTGTGGATCGCTGAGGAACAACTGAAGCGAGCGCGCGATTCGGCCACTTCCACACAAACTTGTTCTCATCATCCAGGCTGCTGGAGATATACTCATTCCCAAAGGCGTAGGTCTCATCGAACACCCAAATCACCTTATAGCCGGCCCTCGTGTAGAACTTATTGCGCAGTTCAAATTCACCGGCAGAAATCGGACTGTGCTGAAACTCAATGACATAGCCGCCCATCAAGATGTCTGCACGATGGCATTCGCCCCTGTGTTCCACGACAATCTCACGAACATTTTCGGGAAAACGCGATTGCCATCCTCGGTGCCATTCAGACATATCGTATTTCCAGTCATCCATACACGAGGTCACATGAGCGAAGTGCCACGAATTGACTTCGCCCTGGCGAGGAATCACCTGGTTGCCACACACAGGACAGTAATACTTTTGCCCCTTCTCCGCATCGAATGCGTGAACGCGGTGATGATCCGCTGTCAAAGCATATTCCAAAGTGATCCCTCCTCACAGAATAATCTAATCGCTGTCTTCTTGGCTGCTCGCGTCTCTCTGGAAGCCATACTCAAAAAAGCACATGTCTAAGATTTTGGCTGCCGGATACTCAATTCGGCTGCCGCAATGTTTCCGGAGCTTTTCAAACTCATCCTCATGGTCAAGATACAGGTTGCCAAGGGTTCGGATGGATTTCGCACTGAATACTTGGGGTGCTGCACCGGTATCAGCAAGAGCCTTTTTGAAATACCGATCATAGGCGGGTACGCAGCCCACAGTACCCAGCAAGATCTTGGTAAGCAAGGTATCCGTTGGGATGCCGGCACCGGACGCCACATAAGCTTCTGTAATGCTCTCGCTAAGTTTCATGATGCGGTCAGCATAATACTCCTGCGAGAGTTTCTCGGGAGAAAGGTCCCAGAGATCATCCCACTCTGGCTGATAAATCAAACGGACAACATCCGCATGGATCTTGTAATCCTTCTGCATGAGGAAAGAGTTTCGAAGCATACCCCAACTGGCCAAATACCAAGCCAAGTGCAGGCAGAGATAGTCGATCGTGGCGTCAATCTGCGGGCGCCTATTCAGCCGAAACGCTTCATGGCAGTACTCCCAAGAGAGATACCGATGATGTGGATCATCCTTCATACTGTCATAGCACTCGTATCCGGCTTGAATGGCTTCAGCAAGTTTTTTCTGATCCACAACACGATAGGGCGGCTTACTATGGTGCGTGTGGCCCTGTACTTCGCCTTTCCTGAATACGACCCATTGTTCCTCTAAACTAATGGAATCCACGACATATCCCGCACTGATCCAGCTGGAGCAAAAAGATGCAGGGTTTGAGAGATTTGCCCAGGATGGTCTGTTCTTATATGCGTGGTTAGGGATTGGGATGATCTGGTTCAACTCATCGAAAGTAAGCTTAACAGAGTCTCCTCCGTGTTCCTTCAGCCAATTTCCAAGTGGAGCATATTTCTCTCCAATAGCCATATCCGTCACCCATTCAGTTCATGAGGCTTGAACACTCTTTTGTCCAGCGCGAAGATGCGACTGCTCACCTCTCCCACCTGGAGACCGGCCAAGGTCTCGCGGTAGATTTCCATCCGGCTGTCAAGCATATCGATCTGGGAGAGCAGCTCGCTCTCCGCACAGATGGGCTTCACTGCAGCGCCGAATTCTGGCTCTCCGTGATGGGAAAGGATCATGTGCTGCAGCAAAACGGACGTGTCCTCAGGGATCCCCAGCTCTGTAGCTACGTTGGCAACTTCCTGTGCGCCCATCACAAGATGGCCAAGAAGCTGTCCCTTCACCGAGTATTCCGTGACCAAGCCGAGCTGAGAGAAGGTAAACTCACTCTCTTTGGCAAAGTCATGCAGGAAGGTGCCGGCAAGCAGCAGGCTGCGATCAATAATATCCCCGTAAAGGCCGGCCAGGAAATCAGCCGTTTTCATCATGGTCGCAGTGTGCATCAGGAGTCCGGAGATAAATCCGTGGTGAACGCTTTTGGCGGCTGGGATCGTCTTCAGGGACTTCTTGTGTCGGGCCATCATTGTGCTGCAGATCTTCCTGTAATCAGCATCAGCGATCGAGTTGATCAACCTTTCCACTTCTGCCATGGTGGCGTCCACATCAATGGGCGCCACCGGGACCAACGAAGACAGATCATATGTATCGTTGCCGTCAGCCAAACGGATCCGATCAGCAGTGATCTGCAGGGCACCTCTGAACTCGGAGACAGTGCCACGGATCTTCACAACATTGCCTTCATCTACAGAGGAGATGGGACCCGAATAGTCCCATACTTTTATTTCGATGGAGCCGGATCGATCCGACAGAGAAGCACTCAGAAACGGCTTGCCGGTAGCGGTCATCTTGGGATATGCAGCTTTCAAAACATAGAAGCCCTCCACCTCATCCGAAAGGGACATCTCTGCGATCAATTTGTTATATTCCATCATTATTCCTCCGTAGTCGGTCTTCGTTTACTCGCCTTTGACACGAACCCCAAACCCATTGACTTCAATATCCTCGTCTGCGGGAATGAGCAAGTACTTCCGGCCATCAATGATCCTTGCCTCAACCAAGTAGCTATGCTCCGGATCGACCGAAATTGTCGCATCGGCGGTCTTAACTTCAAAGCGGCTGCTATCAATCAGATTGGCCGGGTTCAGCGTTGCTCCATCACCGAACTGGGTGGCGCAACTATCACGGAACACAAGGATCTTCTCCTCTTCCACACCGTTATCGCGCAGGATTGCTGCCGCATCACTGACGGAGAGTTCCAGCGGTTCGGGGGCATGGCTCTCCTTATGCTGTTCAATCTGGTCGCGGAGTCTGTCATGGATAGACTGGATCAGTTCCATATTACAGGCATCACCCAAAGCTTCGCTGAGAGCATTCTGGAATGCTTCCTTTTGCTCAGCGGCAGACATGGGAGCTGTGGTATGAAATACGCTGTCGATGACTTCCTGGTGGATCTCATCTGTCTTTCTGGAATAGAACAAGGCATTGTAGATATTTGCCGCACGATCATCAAAGGCGGGGAACAAGAATCCCAGTTCCGGTGCGGCAACGATCTGACCGGCACAGCTGTGGAACTCATTGTCTCCGGGGAAGAAACCCAACTACGCTTTGCGCTCCTTCACAGGACAGACACAGCAAACGACATAGGAGAATACAGCATCGGATGCATCTGCGTCCATCTCGTCGTTTTTGTTCTTACGGGGGACATCGTATGAGTCATGTGCCAGGAGGATGAGGTAGTTGCTATCCCCAAGGTCAAGAGAGTTGATGATTTTCTGATAGAACTCCTCACGGATGTCACCGTCTTTCAGTTGCGAATCGCGCAGTGCCATGAGAAGGCGATGCTCATCACTGTCAGCTACCTGTTCAGTAGAGAAGATAATATCGATCAGGTTCTTCCCAAGTTTTCCGGAAAGAGTCTTCTTCAGCAGGTTCAGGTACTTCTCTGCTTCGTCCTGCGGGAGAATCCCCATGGATTCATCAATGTATGAAACGATTTCACGGCTGCTATTGACAAAACAGCCATAGATACGGCTGATAGCATTCCGATCCATACGAAAACGGCGGCGCAGTTCGCTTACTTCTTTCAAATTCAATTTAGGTTACCTCGCTTATCAAATTGGTCTAGCTGCTTGAAGCAGCAACCTCATCATATCACAGTCTGCCGATTCTGTCACATTCCGAGAACTCGTTGAATTATTCCTGCCAATCATCCTCACAGCCAGTTTCTTGAGCAATCATTATCGCAGTATCGGAGAAAACGCAGCAGTGTTTCTGCTCAGAACAAGGACACTGACAGGCCATTCTCTCTGGCTTGCTGACTTACGGTTTTGTATTGATTGTTGATTACATCCAAACAGCGTGTTCTGATGTAATCAATCGAATAGTCCCTCAAGTGATCCACAATCGTTTCACCACACTTAACAAGAAATAAGATTTCCTATTTGGCCGACCAGTCAAGGCTTGCAACGGCCACAGGGAGAATACCCATTTGAAATGGCCTCATCACGGGTGCCGAAGAACTCCTGCTTGTTCTTTTCCTTCATATCGTTCACGCTGGAACAGGTGGGATAGTGGAACTTCTTCGTGTTGGTATTAAGGATATAATCTGCCTGCGACGCCTCACTTCCGGTCGCTGGCTCCTGCTTTTCAGGCTCTGGGGAAGGTGTGGGAGTTACCGTAGCCGTCTTCTGCTCCTCCTGCTGAGCACTATCTGCCAGCTTGCTCTCGCCTGTGGCATAGTCAATCTCAATGCCCGGTTGGACATTGTAGGCAAAGACGCAGTAGGAAACCCCGGCACCCTTGTCTTCCACAGAATAGCCTTCCATCAGAACGCCGTTGGCCAGAAGATTATCTCCCTCAAAAATAGGCGTTACACGGTACATAACATGGTTGCCGGTTTCCTTCACATAGTCCGCTACCATATTCTCGAATGGCAGCATACCATCAATGTTCAGGTATCTGGTGCCGGTAATCAGGTTCTTTGTATTGGCGTTTTCGCCGGTCAGCTGGTAGCCAATGAGGTGGCAACGGTTGTAGAGATACTTACCATCGACCAGATCATCATAGCGCACGGTATGCCATCCGGTAGGCTTTACCATGCCAATGGAACCTCGCGACTCTGTCGGCATCAGATCTTGTCCAATACTCGCGCATGCGGTGCCGCAACGTCCAAGTGCGTCGAGATCGCTGTAATACTCATAGGATTGATCCGTCAACTCACTCTCGGTGAAATACGGCACATTTCCATTTACCGCAACATATGGCTTATCCGTGTATTCAGCGATTGAGCTGAGCGAGAAGACGAGTGCTTCAGCACTCAGACTATTTTCATTTGCGTTCTGCTCTGGCTGAGACGGCTGTGCTTTGTCAGATACCGAGTCATCCTTTCCTGACTCCGAATCTGAGGCGGATTCTCCATCCGCACTTGTGGTAGAATCCGAGCCTTCGACTTGCTCTTCTTGCTGCGTTTCCTCGAATGCGATATCACGGTTCGAACCGTTTGTCGGCACATCTGTCGTGGTTCCGCAGGCAGACAACAACGATAGGCAGAGCATGAGCGATAGGAAGACGGAGATCGTTCGTCTTCTCATCTTTCATAAACCTCCATTGTGATCAGGTCGTGAGAATGCCCCGCAAACTCAGACGTGCCAACCAAATGCCATTGGCCAGATCCCAGCTGCAAATCGAAATACCGATCAGCGGGATAGGTGCGGTTCCATCTAAAAATGACGATTCTCTCGATCCACTTCTCAAATGGTGCAAGCGGAGCATCTTCCACGAAGCAGTATTCACCTTGAGCAGCTTCCTGAAGGAAGGCGTCGTCTATGTTTAGGTTCGGAATGCTCTCGGTATCAAACTGGCTTGCGGAGTAGTGATTCATCCAGAGAGGAACATTGGCAACCAACTTAGCAACATGCTCTCGGAGAACGCTGTCTTGGCTCTGCCTGCGATGGTTGAACATCATGCCATTCTTCTGGTCTAAACAGGTTATTACGATCATGGGAAGAGACCTCCTTCCAGTTATTCGTCCTGTTCCGACTCAAACTGTGTGAGGTCGCTGTAACCTTTCATGACAAGCTCTTCAATAATCGAATCTGCATTGGCTCTCACAACCT
>ENA-UOJE01002131-UOJE01002131.1-human-gut-metagenome-genome-assembly--contig:-C23-NODE-2131-length-15706-cov-6.683598_pt1 | contig 15706 bp, 15 predicted proteins | sample MGYA00242341_ERZ723888 | MGnify/ENA metagenome assembly ERZ723888 | reverse complement strand
GTGACACTTCCGTTCCCGTCGCATGCAACGGCTTCACGCCTATCGTATTCTCGCGTGAGTTCTCGGTCGAGCGCCCCGGTGGCTCACGACGGAAAGACATCAACGAAGATGTCTCGATGATCCTTGAGGTCAACGCCGTTTCGAGTGTCACGCCGATTGTGCCGATGTTGGAGATCTTCTACGCGTGCGCGAAGACCGCCAATCCTAAAATCAAGCCCTTCAAGGATTGGATTGGCGATTTTCCGCCCGACGCTTACGACCTGGAGTGCTCCGGCGGTTGGTCTGCCGGCGTGATGGAAATCGTGAAGGAAAACTTTTTTCCGCACGCAAAGAAAGACGTGGCAGCCAAGACCGCCGAAGCGACCGATGCCGCCGCTGCCGACGGAGCTGCAAAGTAGCTGCGACGCGCTCTACATCTACGAGTGCCAGCAGGCCGGGCTGTCTATAGGCGATCTAGAAAAGCTCAGCTATAGACAGGTGCAGACGCTTCTCGACATCTATTCGTTCGTTCACGACGCGATTGCGTATGCCGAGGATGACGAGGAAGCAAGGAAAGGCGAGCAGGAGTTCTGGTCGTGAGGACAAAGCGACAGCGCACCGCAGGCGGCGCGCTGTTCTGTGCACTCATGGCTTCTTGACAGTTGAATAGAGGTGACCATGGCAGTTACTTACAAGGGACTGACGATCAAGTTCGGCGGCGACACGACAGAGCTGCAAGGTGCGCTCAAGAAGGTACAGGGCACCGCCAAGGATACGCAAGGTGCGCTGAAGGACATTAACCGCGCACTGAAGCTCGACCCAGGCAACACGGAGCTCCTGACCGAGAAGGCCAAGCTGCTGAACCGCGCATACGATGAGACAAAGACCAAGCTCGACGCATATTATTCCGCGCTCGCCACCCTTGAGGAAAAGCAGCGCAGCGGCGTCGCGCTCACGGAGCGCGAGCAGGCGCAGTATTCTAGCCTGAAGGCGCAGATAGCCATCTGCGAGAACCAGCTTGAGAGCTACGCCGATGACTTGAAGAGCGTTAGCCGGGAAGCGGAAGCATCCAAGACCGGCCTGTACCAATTCGGACAGACGGTGCAGGACAACAGCGACAAGCTGGCGAAGGCCGGAAAGGGGCTTGAGACCGCCGGCAAGACGATTACCGGTGCCGTCGGCGGCGCTGCTACGGCACTCGTGGGTCTGGCATCCAGTCAGGAAGAAAACATCGAGCAGACGCATCAGCTCGATGCAGCATGGAAAGACGCCGGCGGTACGAGCGAGCAGGCCAGAAACTCCTATACGCTCTTCTACAAGCTGCTCGGTGAAGAGGACACGGCAACGGAGGCCGCGCAGAACCTCTCCCGACTGACGACGAACCAGCAGGAGCTTGACAAGTGGAACAACATCGCCGCCGGCTCCTTCTCGAAGTTCGGCGATGCCCTGCCGCTCGAGAACCTCGTCGAAGCGTCCCAGGAGACGGCGCACACGGGAACCGTCACGGGTGGTCTGGCAGACGCGCTCAACTGGGCTACCGCGAGCAATGAGCAGTGGAGCTCCGCGCTCTCCGGCAACCAGGCGGCGCAGCAGGCGTTCAACGACGCGATTGGGCAGGGTGCCACCAAAGAGGACGCGTTTAACGCAGCACTGGCGGCCTGCGGCAGCGAGCAGGAGCGCTCTTCGCTTATCACGCAGACGCTTGACGGTCTCTATGGAGAGATCGGCCAGACGTACCAGGACAACAACAAGACCATGCTCGACTCGCGCGAACAGCAGGCTCAGTTCAACCAGAAGCTGACGGAAGCCGGTGAAGCGGCGATGCCGGTCAAGGAAAAGGTCTTGGAACTCGGCACCACGCTTCTCGAGAAGGTAACCCCGGCGCTTGAGAGCGTTTCCGACTGGTTTCAACAGCTGACTCCTGAGCAGCAAGACCTTGTGACCAACGTCGCGCTCGGCACCCTTGCCTTTGGCGGACTTGCGACCGGAGCCGGCAAGGTGCTGCAGGCTGGAGACGAGATCGGCGGCACCATCAAAACAGTCTCCGAGAAGTTCGGCGGGCTCAAGGGTGCCATCGGTGCCGTCGGAGACGGCTGGACTTCCTTCACCGGTCTCATCGCGGCAAACCCGATTCTGCTCGGAGTGGCGGCGGTTGCCGCCGCCGTAGCAGGTCTCACGTGGTTCTTCACTCAGACCGAGACCGGCAAGCAGATGTGGTCTGATTTCACCGGATGGATTACCGAAAAGTGGCAGGGAGTCCAAGATTTCTTTGATGGGGTGCCCGCCTTCTGGCAGGGCATCTGGGACGGGATAACCGGCAAGGCCGAGGAAGCCAAGAACGACCTCGGCGAGAAGTTCGACGGCATCAAGGAGGGCGCGTCGAACGCCTGGGAGAATATGAAGACAAATGCGTCTGATGCCTGGGGGAATCTCCAGTCAGCGGCTTCGGAAAAATTCGGGTCGATTAAGGACTCAATCCAAAATGAAATGCAGACCGGCCTCGAAGTCGGTTCTTCGAGTTCGAAAGCACTTCAGGCAGCAATGAGCGGTGACTGGTCGACCGCCAAGACCGAAGCGGCCAACGCCTTCAGCCTCATCAAGGACAACATAACGAACAAGCTCACCAACGCAAAGGTCAATGCCATCAACGCCGGCAACGCGATCGGCGAGAAGCTCGGGTTCCCAGGGCTCGGAACGAAGGTGGCGAACACGTTCGGAGGCATCAAGAGCAACATCACGAGCAAGATAACCGGGGCGTGGAACGCAATCAGCGGAATACCCGGACGGATCACCTCGGCGTTTTCGGGCATACGCATAAGCCTGCCGCACATCAACCTGCCGCATTTCAGGGTCTCATGGAGAGATATCGGTGGCGTCGTTAAGCTGCCGAGCATCGGCGTGAGCTGGTATGCAAAGGGCGGTTACTTCGACCGACCGAGCATCATCGGCGTCGGCGAAGCCGGCGGCGAGCACGTCACTCCCGACAAGAAGCTGCGCGCCAGCGTCGAGGACGCCGTGTCCAGGGCTTTCGACCGCTGGGACGGCGGCGGCGCGCGTCCCGTAAGCGTTGCGGTGACTGTCAACGCATCCGTAAGCGACAAGATCGACGCCTACACGACAGGACAGCAGATCGGCGCTGGCATCGCCAGCCGCCTGAAGCAGAGGGGAGTGACCGTTGGAGCGTAATCGTAAGCGCAATCAGAGCGACAGCATCGTCTTCAACGGTCACGACCTGTCGAGCCTTGTCTACTGCAAGGTGCGCCGCCCGATAATGGCGAGCGTGAAGCCGACGTTCGAGGATGTGCCCGGAAGGAATGGCGAGCTGTTTAAGTCGGTGAAGCGAGAGGGATACGAACTGGCTGTCGACGTGTGGATGCGCACGGAACATCGGCGCGATGTCGCCGAAGCGCGGCACAAACTGGCGGCGATGCTCTGGACAGATGAACCGGCTCCGCTCTATTTACCGGATGACCCGACACGCTACCTCATGGCCATAGTCAGCGGCAGCACTGATCTCGATGAGATTACAGATGACTGTCCGGGCACGACCGTGACGTTCCATATCGGCGACCCCGATTATCACGGGCAGAGCCGCCGTATCGAGATGGCCGGATCCGCTGCCGTCTCCGTAGGCGGAACGCTTCCCGCGTATATCAAGGTGACGGCGAAGCCGTCAGCAGGCAACGCCTGGAGGATTACCAACACCGACACGGGCGAGTTCGTAGAAATCGTCCAGCCGCTCACAACCAGCAGCACCATCAGGCTCGATTTCTCAACCGAGCATGCGACGGTCAACGGCTCTGTTGCCTCGCTCAACATCTTGAGTGATTTCTTCGAGGTTAAAGACCGAGTACACCTGAAGATTTCAGGCGGAACGGCAATTATCGAATGGGAGGAACGATGGCTCTGATTTCGCGCATCGGGCTCACCCTGTTCGACCGCTGGGGCAACAACCTCGGTCGCCTGCCCTACACCAAGGCGAGCCATATCGAAGCGCTCGACCTGACCGATGAGCTCAAGATCACTTGCGACCGTGAGCTCATCAAGGGGCAACGCATCGTTTGGGTCGACCGTCAGGGAATCGCACACGAGCATCTGGTGGACGAGGTTTCCCAGATCCACGATGACGAAGGGAAGACCCGCTGCGAAGCCGTGTGCATCAACTCGATAGCGGAGCTGCTCGATGACTACATCGATGACAAGCGACCGAGCGGCGGCGTGGTCGAGGCGCTCACGTCTATCTTGAGCGGCACCAGATGGTCTGTCGGCAGGTGCGACCAAAAGGGGAACGCCTCGCATACCTTCTATCACATCAGCGTTCGCGAGGGTCTTACCGATCTGGTCTCTGTTTGGGGCGGAGAGGTCGAAGTGACCATCGAGACAGATGGTGTAAGGGTGACCCGCCGTTCAATCGGCATACGCGCCTGTCGAGGTGACCAGCTGAGCCCGAAACGGTTCACATGGACTAAAGACCTCATCAACATCAAACGAAAAACCGCAAGCGCGAATCCGAAAACCCGCGTCTACGGCTACGGAAAAGGTGTCGAGACGGAGGGTGGCGGCTTCGGTCGCAGGCTTACCTTCGGAGCGATCAACGGCGGCAAAGATTACGTCGAGGATACCGCAGCGACCGATATATGGGGGCATCCAGACGGCAACGGCGGCATCGCTCCGGCGGTCGACGTGTACATCAACGAGCAGTGCGATGATCCCGCCCAACTCCTACAAGAGTCCAATAGCTATCTTGAGACCGTAAAAGAGCCTCAAATCTCCTACGAAGCCGATGTTGTCGACCTTTACGCCTTCGGGCGAAGCTGGGAGGGCGTGGCCCTGGGTGACCGCGTGGCGATCATCGACAAGGAATTCTCCGAGACCGGCATACGCATTAAGGGCCGCGTTTCTCAGATAGAACGCGACCTGATTGCCGCAGATACCACCGTGACGTTCGGCAACCTTGTTGACGCGCTCACGGACATGTGGGAGACGGTGGCTGGAGCTTTGAAATCTGGAGTAGCTTCACGCGCCCAGATTGACGCGGTCTCCAATCCCTCTGTTGGATGGCTCAAGCTGCTGCAATCGGCTCTCAACGCTCAATTCAATGCCGTCGGCACATACAAGGTCGAGTCGTTCGAGCTCGGGCAGATCTTCAGTAACGTCGCGCTCAACGCGGAGACGGGCACACCGGTCAAGACGACCGCGAACATGTGGGCTGTCAACATCAATGGCATGGGCATCCGCTTGGCTTCATCGCTCGCGGCGAACGGCCAATGGGATTGGACGACCTTCATCACCGGTGCGAGCGTCAACGCGAACTGCATCAACGTCGGCACCTTGCGCGCAGACCGCGTGCGCGCCGGCCTGCTGACAGATGAGAAGGGTAAGAATTACTGGGATTTGGACACCGGCGAGTTTCGATTGTCTGCCGGCACGACCGTCGGCAACAAGGATATAGCCACAGCGGACGCCGTGATTGCATCCGTCGATGTCGAGTACGCGCAAGGCGCATCGCGCGTCACCGAGCCGAAGGGCGGGTGGCAGACCAACGCTCCGCAATGGGTGTCCGGCAAGTACATCTGGACGCGCACCAAGACCACTATGCAGTCGGGCGACATAGAGTACAGCGAGCCCGTGTGCATCAGCGGTCGTGACGGCGTTGACGGCGCGAACGGCGAACGCGGTCCCGCAGGAAAGGACGGCGTGTCGACCTACATCCACTGCGCCTACGCGACCAGCGCCGACGGCAGGCAGGGATTCAGTACCTCCTACGGAGCTGGCAAGACTTATATCGGCCAGTGCGTCGACCTCAACGTCAAAGACCCGACAGACCCGTCTGCCTACACCTGGTCGAAGATAAAGGGCGAGACGGGTACCGGGGTGAGCGGCATCGTGGAGCAGTACTACCTGTCTACAAGCTCCACCGCACAGTCCGGCGGCAGTTGGTCAGAGGCGCAGCCCGCGTGGGCGAAGGGCAAGTACATCTGGACGAGGAGCAAGGTCACATGGACGGACGGTTCGGTCACCTACACCGCGCCGTGCCTCGCCAAGGCCATCAACGGATCCAACCAGATGGCCGGGAGCGCCATTGTCTCGCGCGTGAAGCTCTATGCCAAGAATCAGTCTGATAGTGTGCCGCCGATTAACATGCAGAACCCCGAGCTCGGCTGGTCGGAAGACATACCGCAATGGTCGAACGGATACTTCATTTGGGAAATGGACCGCATCACCTACGGTGACGGCTCGGTCAACCATTCTTCGCCTGTCCTCGTGGCTGCGCTGAACAAGGCCAACCAGAGCTCCTACGACCTGAACAAGTCGCTCGGCGACCTCGACACCACGGTCAACGATCTCGCCAAAGACGGCGTGGTCACCGAGGCCGAGAAGGCCGCGGTCAAGAAGATCCAGCAGACCATCGACAAGGAGAAGGACGAGCTGACAACGCAGTTCAACAGCCTGAAGTCCAACAAGTCGCTGAATCAATATTTCCTCGCCAATGTCCTAGGCCCAACGTACAACTCTGCTTTCGGTACAGGCGGCTCATACGGCTCGCTTAACACCGCCATCTCGGACGTGCTCAAATGCACCACGAAAGAGGCGCTTGACAGCGCCATGACTATCTACAAGTCCTGCTATGAGACTCACTCGGGCAATGTCAATACATATACCGCCGCAGCACGTCAGGCGCAGCATGCAATTGAGCAACAGGATGCCAAGTCTATGGCGCAGGGTCTGCTCGATAACTACGACGATGACCTGAATCAGCTCAAGATTTTCAACCGCCTGACCAACAACGGTACCGAGCAGGGCATCTACATGCAGGACAACAAGCTGTATATGAACGCCAGCTACCTTGCCGCGGGCATCATCGCAGACGTGACAAACACGAACAGCTGGAACCTCAAGACCGGCTATTTCAAGACAACACGCGGAACAATCGGCGGCTTCACAATTGACAAGCTCGACATCTCCAACAACCGGCTGTCGCTTCGGGATGACGGTCCTCATTTCATCTATGACAGCAAAGATATTGGCTTCATTGGTAGCAACCATCTCGTCGACTATCCAAAAGTCTACGGACTTAACTTCAATCTGAAAGAGTCCGGCGGCTACATGTCTTGGGCTGCGATGAAGAACGCAGACGATCCGTATTACGCAATGAAGCTGACGTATGCGAACAAGCCTAGCATCGGCTTCACGGCGTACGCACTCAACGCCGGATGTGATCTGGACATGCACGATTGGTCGATCAAATCCGCAAAGCTCGACAGCGAGTGTTGGGTAGGTGGCGGGCTCAACGCGACCGATATTATCAGGCTCAGGACGGCTGACGGCAGCGGATACTACGACGTCAAAATCTGGCATGGATTCGTCTACAGCACTTAAGGAGGACTTTTGGACGATATGAAGATGGTCATCGAGTGCGGGGAGCCAAACCCGGAGATCGTCGCTGAGCCGACAAAAACGGCGTATACGGAATCTCAGAGGCTCGAGAAAATCGACAAGAAGCTGAATGCGATCTTGAAAGCGCTTGGGGTTAACGCTGCAAGCCTGGAGGAGGAGACCGATGAAGCTAACTAACGAGAAGATCGCGGCAATGTGTCGAGACCTCGACAGCGGCGTGCTGGATAACGTCGGTATCGTCGGCTACACGGCGGCGCGAAACTACCGCTCCTTGCATGACGTTGCCGAGCCCTTCTTCACCCAGCGCAACAAGCTGATCATGGAATACGGAGAGGCGCATTACGACGATGACGGCAACATCGACGATTATGTGGTCGACCCCAAATCGGAGAAGTTCGCCGCTTTCGCCGCCAAGTACCAGGAGCTTGCCGAAATCGAGTGCGAGGTCGAGATTCTTACCCTGCCAGAGGAAAAGGCGATTGACGCCATCAGTGGCAGGCAGCTCCTAACGCTCGACTGGATGTTTGATAGCGGTGAGTCGTAATGAACACTCAGACTATCGAGCTTGATATCGACAAGCGCGGATGCGGAAACAACTGCATCCGCATCGCCCAGGCGAAAACGGAGGCACCACCATCAAGGCGCTCGTCTTCGACAACGGCGGGGAGTTCGCACTTGCTGGCTGTACGGCGTACCTGGTTGCACGCCTGCCCGATCGTATCCACTACTACAAGGGAACCGCCACGGTTTCCGGCAACACCGTAACGCACGTCTGCGAGGAATCGAAGTTGGCGTGCGTGCCAGGCTATACCGACGAAGCCTATTTCGAATTCACAAAGGGCTCGCAGACGGTGCAGACAGAGCGCTTCGCGCTTGACATCATGCGCGACGCCCGCGGGGGGAATACTCCGGCGAAGTCATGGGACAACGCAGTAGAGGCGCTTGAGAAGCGCGCCGAAACCGCCGTCACCAAGGGCGAGCAGGCCGTCACCGATGCGGGCAAGGCGCTGAATAACGCCAACGCGGCGGTCAACATCTGCAAGAGCGCAACGGACGCGGCCAACACCGCGACGGGCAAGGCGAACGCCGCGACAAAAAGTGCCACGGACGCCGCTTCTGCTGCAAATACTGCCAAGGCGAACGCCGACACCGCGACGAGTAGGGCGAATGCCGCGACAAACGCGGCGAACGCATCCAAGGACAGCGCGGATCAGGCGGCATCGGACGCTCGCAAGGCCGCCGAGGAAGCCCGAGGCTCGATCAGCCCCGACAAGCGCATCTATCTCGCCTACGACACCGTTGGCGATACGGATTACATCTCGCTAATCGATATGGAGGATTAGGCATGAGCAAGACGCACATCGCCGATCACGAAACGCTTGAGCGCGTCGCAATCGCGCTTGAATCAATGGGGGCGGCTTCCGTCCCCATTTTTAATGACGAGACCGGGCGCTACACCAACTCGTCTATCGCCGCCTGGCTCGCAAAGATGCGCGACGGCAAGAACTACGGCGTTAGCATCCCGAAGGGCAGCTCAACCGCCTGTACCAAGACAGGCGCGAACGCCGGCATCGCCAACCCCAAGCCCGGCGTCATCGGGCGCGCGGCGATCGACCCGTACGTCAACCAGGGCGCGTTCTTCTTCGTTGAGGTCAACGGCGGCGTGGATGCCGACGGCATGCCTTACGTCACCGCAATTGACGGCGATGGACGTTTCTCACGGCTCGACGATACATGGGTCTTGACACCGGTGCTCTACACGCTTGAGAGCGAGACCGATGATGCGGTGAACCTCACCGTCTCAGACACGCGCCAGCCCGGTATGAAGCGGCAGCCCGCCGCGCTGCTCCCCAACGGTGCGCAGCGTCCCTACATGCTCTACGCGAAGTATGCCTTGTCGGTCGATGCCGACGCCAAGCCGCGAAGCGTGAGCGGCGCTGCGGTCAAGACGCGCAGCGTGAGCCACGACGGCGGCATCAGCCTGATGAAGACCGCGAGCACCGGCGATTCACTCAAGGTCGCAGCCGATGACTGGTACGTCAAGACGATGTTCCTGCTCAAGTATGCGACGAAGAACAGCCAGAGTATCTTTACCGGATGCACCGGATACGACATCGCCGCCACTCCGACACTCGCTGAAAGCAACACCACGAGGGTCGTTATCGCCAAGGACAAGGCCGATCAGATTCTAATCGGCTCCGCGATGATGTTCGGCACACATACTGGCACGAGTACCGACCGCGGCTACGATTACAACTGCGATATCTTCGATGGAGCGAGGGTCACCAAGAAGGTTGCCGTCGACGCATCCAATGTGGCAGTCTATTTCGATGTCGCTAAGCCCTTCTCGACCGCTACGACCTATCAGCTCGCAACCGCACCGTGGAACACCGGCTCTTGCGACATGGTTGAGGGCGACGGATCGCCGACGAGCTGCACGGACGGAAAGCAGCCCTTTGTCGTTCAGGGTATCGAGCTCGGCCTTGGAATGCTTGAGGTTCTTGGAAACGTCCTAATCCAGTACACAGGTACCGGCACGGTCGTTTACGTGAACCCGGACACTAAGAACGAGAAGACCGGCAGCTCACCGGACAGCGCGCTGTCTGCCGGGGCATTTCCCGGACAAGCAGCCGAGGGATGGAATTACGCTCTTTACTGCAAGACGGTCAACGGCCTGATGATTCAGCAGGGAACGGGTGCATCGACTTCTGTCGGCATCTGCGACGGCAACTACAAGGTTGCGGACACTACCGTCGGCTGGAGAGAGTGGCTTTCTCTCGGCTACTTGTGGCACTGGGGCAATGCTGGCCTTTGGTACGTCAGTGGCAGCGTCGGTTCCGGCTATCCGGGGTGGTACTTCGGCTCGCGCCGCTCTGCCAATGGTCGCTCTAGGGGTGAAGCGGCGTAAGCCGCGAGGGGACTTGTCCCCTTATGAAAACAAGCAGGGATTCGCGGCGCGCGGGCCGTCATAGTCTGTTGGCTTTCTCTCGGCAACTTGAGGAACAGGGGCAATGCTGGCCTTTGGTACGTCAATGGCAACAACGGTTCCGGCAATACGAGGTGGAACATCGGCTCGCGCCTATCTGGATGAATAATCATGAATAACCAGCTAAAGAAGACTTCCGCCGCGACTACCCGCCGAGCTGGATTCGAGCGGGCAAGCCTGGGTCAACCGACTGAAATGGCCTTAAGACCACCGGGACAGTAGCCGATCGGTGACACCTCGGACGGCATCCAGAGAGAACGGTCTAAACAATTGAAATCATATTGCAAGGGGCTTCGCGTCGACGAAGCCCTAATTTCTAGAGCCTACGAATCATGGCTTAAGGCACCGGCTGGCAAGAAGAATGAATGGCGCGTCGGCGATGAGCACGGAAGTCCCGAAGCACTGATTTCCGAAATCGCATCCGAAGTGTCCTCAAGGTCGCTCACACTCAGGCAGATCAAGCGATACAGGCATCGCGAGCCGACGAACGGGAAGCTGCGAATTATCGGAGTCGAGAGCGTAAAGCAGCAGGTATGCGATTACGTTGCCATTGAGGCTCTCGAAGGGCTGCTTCGCGCCAAAGTCGGCTTCTGGCAGGTATCGAGCGTCAAGGGCAAAGGGCAGCTCATGGCGGCGAGCGCTGTGAGCAGATGGTCGCAAGAGGGCGGATACTTCGTCCACATCGACGTAAGGAAATGCTATCCGTCAATTAAGGCCGACGTGGTGATGCGCATCCTTCGACGCTACGTTCGCAGCCCAGACGTGCTCTATGTGTGCGAGACGCTGCTTGCAACCTACGGTGACGGGCTTGAAATCGGAAGTTATTTCAGTCTGCGGATGGCACAGCTCGTCCTCAGCTTCGGATATCACGCCGTCGAGGGCATGCACAAGACCAGACGGGGGAGTAGCAGGCAGCTGGTCTCGCATCAGATCTGGTATGCAGACGATATCTACCTATTCGGCAATGACAAGCGAGACCTTCGAAGTGCCGCGCGGCAGCTCCAAAATCTCCTGCTCAAAGAGTTCGGCCTGTACGTCAAGCCTTGGAAGATATGCCAGGTATCGGAACAAGAGCCGGTCGATGTCGTCGGCTTCACCGTTCGACCGAACCGAGTAACGCTCCGCCCGACCCTCTTTCTGAGGGCGAGCCGTGCGTTCCGCAAATATAGGCGTGAGCCCACGCTTCGCCGCGCTAGGCGCGTCACGAGCTACGGCGGATGGTTCGAGCATACAGATTCGCTCGGGGTCGTGATGGACAACGGGTTCGACAAAGTATTGAGAAAAGCAAGGCGGCATGTGAGTGCCGCGGAAAGGAGTGTACATGAGCATTCAGACGTGCAGCGCGACGCCGCTTGACGCTGTGATGGTCGAAGCCCGATTGGGCGGCGCAACCGCAGACGTTTGGCTTCGCAGGAACATCGAAAAAGACGTTGCCGACAACGGAGCCGATAACGAAAAGGCGATTGAGTTCTATCGAGCCGACGAGTTGCACTTTGTTGCCGTCGGCGTGCCAAGCGTCGAAGAGGTGGCAGCCGCATTCGACGAGCTGTGGGAAGCGCATGAATATGACGAGCTTACGGACACCGAGCGTATCGACGATCTCATTGCGCAGCTCAAGCAGACACGCGCCGCTCTTGCGGACACCAATGCCGCCCTGCTCGAAATCGGCGACATCGTGGGCGGTGAGTAGCGATGGCGAAGATTTACTACGAAGCCGTCATGGACGGTAGGCGCACCGTCGATAGCGTGCCTAAACTCTGGCGTGCCGCCGTGCAGAAGATGATCGAGAACAATGCAAAGGAGAAATAATGGGAGCTATCTACACGTTCACGGAGCCGCAGGTCTGGGCAATCGGCGGTGCATTCCTGATGATGCTCTTCGACATGGTTACGGGCATCGCCCAGGCGATTATCAACTGCAATTTCAAATCCTCCACCATGCGAAAGGGTCTTGGACACAAGGCAACGCTGTCGCTTATCATCTTGCTTTCTATCTGCATTGAGATTCTTGGCGCACACGTCGCCGGGCTCAATTTCGGCGGCGTGACCATCTACGTTATTTGCATCACGATTATCGAGTTTGCGAGCATCCTTGAGAACATCAAGCGAGCTTACCCCGAGCTTGCCGATGCGCCAATCATGAAGATCTTCGAGAACGCGGACGCAAACACGGTTACTCATAAGACGGTAGCAGATGAAGTGTACAAGCGCGGCTAGGCTCAGGCTCGCGGCAGCGCTGCTTCTTGGCATTGCAGTCGGCTTCTGCATCTGGATCGGCATTGCCGCTGGCCACGTGCAGGCTGACAGCGTGAGCAGCGTTAAGACCTACGAGCGCGGCTACAGTGACGGATTGCAGGACGCGCAGCCGATTTATGACAAACAGGCTTCGGAAAAGAGCGGCTATATGCCGCTCTTTTTGCAGAAAGACCCGCAATGGGCATCGACCGCCTATAGCGACGAGACCATTGGCACCTACGGGTGCGGCCTTACCTGTGCAGCAATGGCGCTGAGCTACGAGCGGGGTGCGGCAGTAACGCCGGATGCCCTCGCAACCATCGTCGGCGATACGTGCCTAACAGACCGAGTAAACGACATGGCGAAGTTCACGCAATTCGCCCGTGACAGATACGGATACGACCGAGTTGACACCTTCTGGGGCACGGACAGTGCCCTCGATTATGTCGACGATGGATGGATCGTATTTGCTGGCGTCAGCGGTCAGCTGGGAGACCGCGAATACGGTAGTCACGTCGTGATGATCTGGCGTGCGAACGATGACGGGACGTATGCGCTACGTGACCCGGACGATGGGGCTAACTCAATCAAAACATGGACAAGGGGAGAGCTGGAAGCCGTCTGCTTCGGCTCCTTCAACGCAATCAGGGGTGAAGTACGATGACGATGAGGGGCATCGATATTTCTGATTATCAGCGAGGTCTCGACCTCACTAAAATCGATTACGATTTCGTATTCTGCAAGGCGACCGAGGGCATCGATAAGGTTTATTCGACTTGCGACCCGTTTATCCAGACGGCGATCAGCCAGAAGAACCTCTATGGCTTCTACCATTTCCTTGACCAATCCGACCAGGTAAAGCAGGCCGAGTTCTTCTACGCCAACTGCAAGAACTACTTCGGCAAAGGCATCCCGATGCTCGACTACGAAGCATATGGCCGCATTGGAACGGATAAGGCGAAGCTGTTCCTGGATAAGATCTACGAGCTCACCGGTGTTCGCTGCATCGTCTATATGAGTCGAAGCGTGACCACGGAGGAAGACTGGTCGCAGATTGCAAAGCACCACGCGCTTTGGGTCGCGCAGTACGCCGACCGAAACGACACTGGATACCAAGATTCCCCTTGGCTTCCTGATGGTGGATTCGGTGCCTGGAACAGCTGCATCATCCATCAATACTCTTCTCACGGGCGCTTGAACGGGTATGACAAATACCTCGACCTCGATATCGCATACATGGACAAGCGGGCATGGTTTAAGTATGTTCATGTCAAGAGGGTTGAGACTGGCAGCGCGGCTGAGAATTGTCCTGATGGCTCTACTGCAAATCTCGCGGCAGCGGTCATGCGCGGAGAGTACGGCAATGGAGACGAGCGTCGCAAGCGCCTAGGCTCTCGATATGATGAGGTGCAGGCGCTAATCAACCGCGTCAGCTCATCCAGCGTCGACGATCTCGCCAAAGACGTGCTCAACGGAGTCTTCGGCAACGGCGATACGCGACGTGCCGTTCTTGGCTCGCGTTACGATGAGGTGCAGGCACGTGTCAACGCGCGCTCTTCAAGTGTTGACATCGACGCGCTCGCTCGCGCCGTGATTCGAGGTGAGTACGGTGACGGCAACGAGCGCCGTACCAAGCTCGGAGCCAACTTCGATGCGGTTCAAAAACGAGTTAACGAACTTCTTAAATAGCATATAAATGAGCCCGCACCCTGTAATGGGGTGCGGGCTTTTTGCGTTTAGATGTCGAAATAGAACTCTCGCCACTTCTTAAGCTCTTCGTCGGTCATGCTCGCTGCATAATCGAGCAGCTGCTCTTCCGTCTTCGAACGGTCAATCATGACTTGCTCGACATAATTCAAGTTGAGCCAAAGGGAGCGGTCGCTCTCGAACTCTACGCCCTTGTCCATCAGCCATTCGAAGATTTCCTCAACGCTTCCGCCGTCGATTTCCGTCCACTCGCGATGATCTCCAGTGCCCGAGATGTCAGCTTTCATGTCAACGCAACCGTCGACATACTCGCCGGAAATAGTGATCGTCACGTCGCCTTCGTTGGCCGTCTCGAAAACGTAGGTCTTGGGGCTTTTCGTCGATTCCATGTCCTTTCTGATGAGGTCTTTGATGTACTGGTTGCGGTTTTCTTTGCCTTGGAAGTATTCCAGGACTTCGGCATCAGACGGGAAGAACTTCACGTTGAACGACTTGACGTTCGCCTTGCGGTACTTCTCCGTTGCCTTGCTTCGCGCATCTGCCATGCTGTATCCTTTCGCTAAAGGCTCTGGGCATCATTTCAAGGTGGGCGGGTTGCCCGCCGCCGAGCGGGCAACCCTTCGCTTACCGTCTGTTAAGAAGGCGGAAGCGGATTTGGACGGTGACTGCTAATCGCCAAACCCTGAACGTGATGCTCATTGCCTTGCTCCTTTCTGTCTTTCGAAAAGCCTTATTGCCTTTCGACACTTATTATTATAGGGGTACCACCATATAATACAAGGTATAGGGGTACCACCACACAAAGCAGACACATTTAAGATTTCTTGTTCGGCGATTCGCAAAAAGTAATGACAGCAAGCCAGTTCCGCGTTAGCTTGATTTCAACTGAGTTGGCATATATAGTGTTCGCAGTAAGTAGCTTCTGCTCCACCCGAGCATTGAATGAGGCTCCAACGCAAGTTGGGGCCTTTTTTCATATAGGCACACAAGGTCAAAGGCGGCACCATGATCCTCCTGGTCGACAAGATCGTGCGTTGAACGGGCGCCGCGTGCATGGTAGTATTTCACGTCGTGGTTCAAGATGGGTGGCCTGTTCTATTGGCCTCTATTGCACGCGCCATTTTATAAGGGCTCTTGGCGCAACGGTTAGCGCAGGGGACTCATAATCCCTGGGTTCTGGGTTCGAATCCCGGAGGGCCCACCAGAGAATCGAGGGGCCGGGCAAATAGCCCGGCTTCTTTTTGCCATAGTTCCCACTCCATATGCCTGCCAAATTGCTTTGAAAAACGTTTGCAGTTCAAATCCACGTAAAAGATTATGCTGGTTGACAAGAACCATTTCAAAACTATGCCGGATTACGGGGCTGGACCCGGACCGGCCGTCCATACCCTGCATTTCGCTG
>ENA-UOJE01002102-UOJE01002102.1-human-gut-metagenome-genome-assembly--contig:-C23-NODE-2102-length-15881-cov-6.292241_pt1 | contig 15881 bp, 12 predicted proteins | sample MGYA00242341_ERZ723888 | MGnify/ENA metagenome assembly ERZ723888 | reverse complement strand
CGAGTCGATCGACATAGCCGATTTCAGCCGTTCATGTTGTGCCGCCTGATATGAACCGTATTTCCTGCTATCGGGACGGTTGAATACCACCCGGTTGCTTTTTTTGTATTTGTTCAGGTTGATTCCTTGCCTGGCGGCGGCACGTCGGAACATGGTCAGGTCAAAGTTGACAATCGGTTGTCCCGGGGCATGGAATCCCTGGTGTCCCGCTCCGGCTTCGATGTTTATGACGGCTTTTATCGTGGGCACATCGACCCCAAGCTCTTCAGCCGCCTGCTTGAAATCATCTTCGGTGAGACGGTGTATCACGTCATGGTTCTCCGCCGCTACAGGCGCGGTAATCTCTTCAATCAGTATGGAATCGGTCGCGACAGTGTCGGCGGTTATGACGACAGGGGCTACTGTCATAATTCCTGTGGCAATTATGGTGGTTATACTCATGGGATATCAGGTTCAGGATTCGGGATAAATATATAGGCATGGCTCGCCATGCCTATATATTTAATGTAAATACCGGTTTTGACGGCTGTTATTTTTTCAGGTCAGCTACTTTCTTGAGAATGAGTGTCAGCTGATTCCAGAATTTCTCCACTGCGGGGATATACATCTTTTCCGAGGGGGAGTGTACACCGCGGAGGGTAGGACCGAACGACACCATGTCAAGGTGAGGATATTTGGTAAGGAACAGACCGCATTCAAGTCCGGCATGGATAGCCTTTATAGCCGGCTTCACGTTATAAAGTTCCTCGTATGCGTCGCTGGCAATCTTCATGATGGTAGAATTCATGTCGGGTGCCCATCCGGGATAACCGTCACCGTGGGTAACATGTGCGCCGGCGAGGAGGAACAATGCCTCTACCTGACGGGCAATATCCCATTTGCGGGATTCCACGGAGCTGCGCTGGCTTGTGGTGACAAGAATGGTTGAGTTGTCCTGCATCTTTACGGCGGCAAGGTTGGTCGATGTCTCTACAAGTCCCTCAAGGTCATGGCTCATTGAAATCACACCGTGAGGACAAGCGTAAAGCGACTTGATGAGACGGTCGGATGTGTCGGTGTCGATGGCATATTCCGGTTTCTCCACGCTCTCGATTGTGATGGTCATGTTTGGGTCGGTGTGGGTGTACTCTTTTTCTACTGCGGCGACATATTCGTTGAATGCCACCATCACCTTTTCCTTGCTCTCGGCACTTACCCCGAATATGGCATGTGCCGCGCGTGGAATGGCATTGCGCAGATTTCCTCCGCTGATTTCGCTGAGCTTCAGGGTGTGGTTGAGCGAAAGGTTGAAAAGGAAGCGGGCAAGGAGCTTGTTGGAATTGGCGCGTCCTTCGTGGATGTCGCCTCCGGAATGACCTCCGCTGAGGTTGGAAAGCTCGATGCGGAACCAATGGCAGCCTGTCGGAGCCATCTCGCGCTTGTAGTCAAACGTGATTGTGGTGTCGACACCGCCTGCACATCCTATGAATATCTCACCGTCATCCTCCGAGTCGAGGTTAAGGAGTATGGTGCCGTTCATCATGTCGCTTCCGAGATTGTTGGCACCGGTCATGCCTGTCTCTTCATCGACAGTGAAGAGAGCCTCTACCGGACCGTGTACAAGAGTATTGTCTGCCATTACGGCGAGCGATGCCGCCATACCGATGCCGTTGTCGGCTCCGAGGGTGGTTCCGTCGGCATGTACCCAGTCGCCGTCTATGATAGTGGTGATAGGATTGTTGTCAAAGTCGAAATTCTTGTCATTGGACTCGCACACCATATCCATGTGACCCTGAAGTATGACTGTCGGGGCATTCTCCTTGCCTGGAGTGGCAGGCTTGCTCATCACGACATTGCCCACCTCGTCGGTCTTTACGGCTATATTGTGCTCCTTGGCGAAATCAAGAAGAAACTGGCGTATTTTTCCCTCCTTCTTGGAAGGACGCGGAATTTTGGTTATCTGGTCAAAAATGCCCCAGATAAGCTCGGGTTTAAGATCTTTGATAGTCATTTTTTCAATGCTTTATTATGAGTAATATTGAGTTTAAAAAGATTGAGAATGTGTATAAAATTGTTAAATTCTTCACATTTCGCACTCTAAGTTACAAAATAAAATTTAGATATTACCAAAATTTATTTTCCTTTCTTATATTTGCACCGCAAAAACATAACGACGCAGTGAAAATCGTGATATTGTCAATAATCCTGGTCGCTTTCGCCATAGTGCTTTTAGGGGTGAAAGTGCTGTTTGTAAAAGGAGGTAAATTCCCTTCAGGACATGCCCATGACATTGCTGCACTACGTGGAAATAGAAAATAGTAAACAAATAAATCATACCTTACACTGTAATGAAAAAGCTCGCACTTTGTGCCAAGTCACTTATGCTTATGATGGCTTTCGTCGCCATTTCATGTTCCAACAACGACGCGTCATCATCTGCCGCTCCTTCTAAAGAAACAAATGCGGAAAAGACTGTTTCCGTTAACATCCGTTACATTGATGCCGACTCTATCGCAGCCCACTACAATCTTGCAAAAGATTTCAAGGAGGCTCAGATACGCTCGTTCAGCAAGATTGACAACGCACAGCGTACACGCGGAGCCGAACTTCAGAAACTCGGCAACTCTATCCAGCAGAAAGTCAATTCCAACGGCTATCTTTCACAGGAAAGCTACAAGGCTGATGTCGACAACTTCAACAAGAAGCAGTCCGATGCCGAAAATTATATAGCAAGCCTTCAGCGCGAGGCTGAGCAGGAGATGATTCAGCAGCAGATGCAGCTTACCGACTCTATCGAGTCATTTATCAAGGAATATAACGCCAAGAAGCATTACGATGCCATCCTTTACAAGGCTGCCGGCGTATATTTCAATCCTGACCTTGACATAACCGATGAGGTGATAAAGGGTCTTAACGCACGTTACAATAAGGTGAGCGAGCAATAAAAAACTGCCGCCTCATTATAGCACAAGGCTGTGTCGGCTGACACAGCCTTTTTTATGCCGTTCATGGAGCCGTGATGGCTGAACATATAAGTATGATGGCATGTTTTATTTAAAAATAACAAAAACGTGACTGTTAAATGCCACTTTTTAACTATTTTCGCGTAACGATTTATTTATGGATTCAACTTTCGCAAGCGAAAGCTGATGGTTAAAAGTTTAAAAGCTTGCCATGCAAGCGGGTTAAAGTGCCGGGACTCCTCCCTAAACTCTAAACTCTAAACTCTAAACCACCCATCGCGCTTGCGAATTTAATATTTGAGATTATGGAACGTATTAAAGTGAAGATTATAAACCGTTCGGGTCACGAATTGCCCGCTTACGAGACTCCATCGTCGGCAGGAATGGATGTGAGGGCATGTCTGAAGGAGCCTGTGACTCTCGCGCCCCTGCAACGTGCTTTGATTCCGACCGGTCTTTACATACAGCTCCCCCATGGATATGAGTGTCAGATACGCCCGCGCTCGGGACTTGCGCTGAAACATGGCATATCGCTTGTGAACACTCCCGGTACCGTCGATGCCGACTATCGTGGCGAGATAGGTGTGATATTGATAAATCTTTCCGACGAGCCGTTTGTCGTCAACGACGGCGAGCGTATATGCCAGATGGTGATAAAGGAATATACCCGCGTGGAATGGGAGCCGGTCGAACGGCTTGACGAGACCAAGCGTGGTGACGGTGCGTTCGGTCATACCGGTGTAAATTGATAAATCATTGAATCATGATGACAAACTTCCGTAATATACTTTTGGGTATTGCCACGATAGCATTTCTCGGCGCTCCGGTTGACGCGGTGGCGGCACGACGGCATGTTGACACAACCGCTGCCGCCGATGCGCGTAAGGCTGACTATGTATTTATGGAAGCGATGCGTCAGCACGCCCTCGAAAATGAAGATGCCTATTACGATTTGCTCGGAAGGGCGTATGAACTCGACACAACCAACAGCGAGGTCGGTTTCTACCGTGGATATTACGACTTGATGGTGACGCGTGAGGATTCGGTCACTTTCGGGAAGGGCTACGCGCTCATGAAGCGTCACTTCGATGAAAAGCCCGAAGATTTTTATTGTAGTTTCGTATATGGTTCCATCAATGACCAGATGGGTGAACGCGATGAGGCATTGAGGGTATGGAACGCGCTTGACAAGGCATATCCGACAAAGACCGAGGTGGCATTCAAGCTTGCCGAGGCGCTTGCATCGTCACAAGACTCTGCAAATGTGGCTAAGTCAATCGAGGTGTACGACCGTATAGAGAAGGCGCAGGGCAAAAGCATTCCGGTGTCGACCCGCAAGATAAGGGCATATTTTATTTCGCAGGATACGGCATCTATATTCAATGAGGTGCAACAGCTGCTGAAGTCTTCTCCCGGCAGTCCCGAAAACAGTGTGTTTGCGGGCGACATATATGCGATGTTTTCCGAGCCTGACTCGGCGTTGCACTATTATAACCGCGCCTGCGAGATTGACCCGACATTCGGGCTTGCATATTACTCCCGCGCCAACTATTACAAGTCGATTGACGACAGCGTGGGCTATGACCGCGAGGTGTTTCAGGCTTTGAAACAGGAGAGTCTTGAACTTGACACTAAGCTCGAGCTGCTTACCGGCTACATCCGCGCTCTTTACGAGGATCCTGCGCAGCAACCGCGTATCCAGGAACTTTTTGCCACTCTTATCGAGCAGCATCCTCATGAGGTGGCTATCCACGACCTGTATTGCTCTTATCTCATAGCCATCAGTGATTATGCCGGGGCTGCCGAGCAGATGAGCTATGCGCTCGATGTCGATCCGTCGGTCGAGGACCGTTGGCGCACACTTATGAGCCTCTATATCCAGGAACGCGATTTTCCTGCTGCGGCAAAAGCGGGGGAGACCGCCTTGAAATATCACCCCGGGAGTCCGATGATTAATCTTGTGCTCGGGTCGGTTTTCAGCCAGATGAAGGACTATGACCGCGCTCTTGCCACTCTTGACCGTGCGCTTGAGCTCACCGACTCCACCGATATGGAGGAACTCTCGTCGGTATATTCGACCATCGGTGATGTTAATTATGCCAAAGGTGACACCGATGCCGCTTTCGAGTATTATAACAAGGCTATTGAAGCGAATCCCGCCAACATGCTTGCCTTGAACAACTGCGCCTATTATCTCGCGGTGGAGGGCAAGGATCTTGACCGTGCCGAGCGCATGAGCGCGATGACGCTGAAAGACCAGCCCGACAATTCCACGTCGCTTGACACCTATGCCTGGATAATGTTTAAGAAAAAAGATTATGCGCAGGCAATGGCTTATATCGACAAGGCTCTTGAGAATAGCGATGAGCCTTCGGCTGAATTGTTCCAGCATGCCGGCGACATATATTTCATGAACGCCGAGCCTGCCGTTGCGCTCGATTTCTGGCAGAAAGCGCTTGAACTTGAACCTGACAATGAACTGCTTCAGCGAAAGGTGAAGCACAAGACTTACTTCTACGAATAAATTTACAGAATCTCGATGAGACTTTCCTTTATATTTCCGGTTTTGCTATGTGCTCTCATCCTTACGGGATGTAACTCGTCGCGTAAGACCGTGTCTCCTGCTGCCGGACCGGTAGCCGTGACTGTTTCGGAGCGTTACGATGTTCTTACAGGCTCGTATGGCGGATGGACCGATGTCACTGTTCCGCTCTCCATAGATATAGTGTCGCCTAAGGGTTTTTCCATTTCGGGAAGGGCGAGGATGATACGCGGCAAGTCGGTCGACATCAGCCTGCGTATGCTCGGCTTTGAGGTCGGCAGGTTATATGCCACCACCGATTCTGTCTATGGCATGGTGAAGGTGGGGAAAACTTACATGGCTGAAAGCCTTGCCGAGATATTTCCCGGCATGCCGTTCACTCTCGGCAATCTCCAGGATATGCTGATGGGGCGCCTGTTTTATATGGGCAGCGATTCGCCCGTCGCCGGTGATTTTAAGAAATTTGATGCCGAGTCGGTTGACGGAGGATGGATTCTCATCCCGAAAACTCATCCTGCCGGTCTGGAATACGGTTTCAACCTTACACTCGATAATCTGCTTCGCTCCCTCGTGATTGCTGTGACGCAGAAAAATATTGTGGCGCAATGTGATTATTCGGCTGCCTATGTCGACAGTAAGATGGGACCGCTCATGAGCGACTTGCGTGTGAAGTCCGACACTCCGCGTTATAAGATTGATGCATCTCTGTCATGGCGGTGGAATGATGCCCGATGGAATGAGGGGGCGGTCACAAGCTGGTCAATGCCGAAAGGCTACAAGCGTGTAAAGGCGGCTAATCTGGTGAAAAGTATAAAATGATAGTATAAAAATGATAGTATGAGCCGTAAATCTTGCATCCTGCTTCTTGCTGTCGCGCTGGCGGTGTCATCGGTCACGATGGCTAAACCTCCGCAGCGCAATCTCAACAGTGTGAAAAAGGAGCAGCGCGCCACTGAAAAGGCGATAAAGCTGACTGCGGAGCAGATTGAGGCTAATAACCGTAAGACTAACCGCACCCTTAACGAGCTTAACGCCCTTAATGCCGAGATAAAGGGGCATGAGGAGTCGATTGAGTCGCTGACGTCGCAGGTTGCCGCCATCAACGGCAAAATCACGTCGCTCAACGATTCCATCGGCAAGCTTGACGGTAGGCTTGCCATGATGCGCGACAGTTATGCCCGCTCGGTGCGTCGTGTCAATACGGCTCGCGAGGGGTCGATGTCGAAGCTCGCCTTTATATTTTCCTCCGAATCATTTTTCCAGGCTTACCGCCGCATACGTTATCTGCGTGAGTTTTCAAAGTGGCGCGAGCGAAAGGGTGGGGAGATAAAGGCGGTACAAGACTCCCTTAACGCGAAGAAGTCGGAACTTGCCTCTCTGCAGGAGAGCAAAAGCGAGTCGCTGAAGAAGATGAGTGTCGCGCGCGGGCAACTTGAAAGCAAGCGTCAGGCGACATCTGTGCTCGTTGCCGAACTGAAAAAGGAAAACAGCAGTCTGCGTGAGGTGCTTCGTCAGAAAGAGGCGCAGGCACGTGCGCTCGACCAGGAACTTGACCGTCTTATCGCCGAGGAGCAGAGGCGTCGCGAGGAGGAAGAGCGTCGGCTTGCCGAGCAACGCCGTCTTGCCGAGGAGAGGCGCATAGCCGAGGAGCGTCGCAAGGCGGAGGAGCAGCGTCTCGAACAGGAACGTCTGCTTGCCGAGCAGAAAAAGGCTGATGCCGAGGCTGCCGCAAAGAAGGAGGCGGCTTCTAAAAACAAGAAAAAAGATAAAAAGGCTTCATCTAAGAAAGATAATAAATCCAAGGCTGACAAGCCGGTGCAGCAGTCGCCGCAGCCCGACAAGACTCTTGCCGAGGCTAAGCCCGCTCCCGCTCTGGCGAAAAAGAGTTCGGCTGCTTCTTCCGGATTTAATAAAGCTGAGGATGCGCGTAAGCTTACAGGCAGCTTCGAGTCCAACAAAGGCAGGCTGCTCTTCCCCGTGAGCGGTCGCTATAAGATTGTCCGTCCGTTCGGGCGGCATCAGCATCCCGATCTGCCGCATGTGACCACCGACAACGGCGGTATCGACATCGAGGTAGCTCCCGGTGGCAATGCGCGCGCCGTGTTTGCCGGCACCGTATCAGCTATTTTCCGTCAGCCGGGATTCAATACCATTGTCATGGTGCGTCATGGCAATTATCTCACCATTTACGCTAATCTGAGCGATATAATGGTGAAGAACGGCGACGCGCTGAAGCAGGGTCAGACCATCGGTCGCGTCTATTCCGACCCCGACGACGATAACCGCTCCATACTCCATTTCGAACTCCGCCGCGAAAAAGAAAAACTCAACCCCTCCGCCTGGGTAAAATAGGTGAGAGTTGTCAGTTTTCAGTTGTCAGTTTTCAGTTGTCAGTTTTCAGTTTTCAGGTTGGGCGCGTAGCTGTAGGGGCGAGTGGAAGCTCGCCCGCATCCATCCTCGCGGGCACCCTCACGGGCGAGTCCGATGAGTCCTTAAGGTCGTTAGCGTCATTAAAGACCTTAACGTCCCCCTCTGCCAACTGAAAACTGCCAACTGAAAACTCATTTCCCCGACAGGGGATAATCCGCGTTTAGCCGTCGGTTTCGCTACGCTCAACGCTACGGCTAAAGATAGATGATGCCCTGCGGGCAACACCGCCCATGTCTCCGGCAACGCCGCCCTCGCATCGCGGGCGCCCTCCCAGGCGCCCCTACAGCTACGCGCCACTTCGGCTGAGGTGATGCGGCTGCACCATGGTACAGCCCTACCAACGGGCAAAGCCCAAATAACTTTGTCACTTTTGATCTTCTGTCAATCTGTATCTCTGAAAACTGAACTCTGACGACTGCCAACTGCCCTCTGACAACTCTCAACTTCTCACCTTCTTGAGCGGAAATCGCTGTCGCGCAGCTTGGCGATTGCGCGCAGATATTTCCTGACGGATGACACCATCTCCTGTGTCTCCTGAAGCATGTTGAGATACACATACACTACCGTCATTGAAGCGGTGTCGCCTTCGCGCAACTGGTCGTGCAGGCGGTGGTAGGCATCGGAAATCGTATCCTTGATTTCATCGCAGTGACGGCGAAGCACCGGAATAGCCTCTTCCGCGCCAGTATCCATCACATCGAGTGTGTCATCAAACAGGGTGCTTACACGGGTGCGTATAAGCTCATATTCAGATGTGTACTGCTTTGGCAGAGGCAAGAAATTATTCTCGACATGCTCCTTGCATATCTCCGCTATGCGTCGAAGGTTGTAAAGGATGCTCATGCAGCTGTTGTTGCTCAGATGAAACCATGTGCTTTTCTCGATGGCGGTCTCACGGCTCACCTGACGCAGACAGAGCGTCTCCTTACGGCGTGCGTTTTTCAACACGTTTTTCTGTCGGAAAAGGCTTGAATCGGCTTTTCCGAGGGCGCGGGCATTTTCATTGATGAATGCGTCGGTTATGCCACGGTAAGCCTCATTGGCGTATGTGAGAAATTTGTGTTGCTGCTCAATGATGTAGATAAGGAGCATGTTCCATGCCTCGGTCTTGTCTTCGGTAGAGAGGATGCTGCGGAACATCGCATCGCCGTTTTCCTCCTCGCGGCGGTTGCGGAAGCGGCGGTTGCTGCGGATGATAAGTATTATTGTCACTACTCCGAGCAGGAACATCACCCAGTGACCGCCGAAGTGCATTGCCGCCACGATGACACCCGCACCGATAAAGGCTACGCCGGCAGTGAGAAACCATCCGCCAATCACAGAGATTACACCGGTGATGCGGAACACCGCGCTTTCGCGGCTCCAGGCACGGTCGGCAAGCGACGTACCCATTGCCACCATGAATGTTACAAATGTGGTCGACAGCGGCAGTTTCATGGATGTACCGAGTGCTATGAGCGCTCCGGCAAGCACAAGGTTGACCGAACCGCGTATAAGGTCGAACGCCGCTCCCTGGTCCATGATGGTCTCATCGGTATTGAAACGCCTGTTGAACCACGCCCTGACCCTCGGAGGGGTGATGCGTCTTATCCATGCAATCACACTCAGCGACCATCTTACCAGGCGGCGCGCGATACGTGACGAACCAAACATCTCGTCGCCTACCTGCTGGCTGCCGAGCCCTATCTCGGTCTTTGACACATTCTGGGCTTTCTTGGAGGTGGCGAGTGCCACGACCATGATAAGTACCGCGCCGAGGAGGAAGTAATTCGGGGTGTTGGACGGACCGTTGAGCGACAGCATCAGATATCCGTGGGCATCGCCTCCACCGTTGGCGGCATAATCCTGATATGCCGAAAGCCCGCTCAACGGCACTCCTATGAAGTTTACAAGGTCGTTGCCGGCAAAAGCTACGGCAAGAGCAAAAGTACCCATGAGTACGATTGTCTTGAGTACATTGACATTAAGTGCATGAAGCAGCTGCATCAAAAGGGTGAAGAATATCAGGCAGCTTGTCACGATGATGCCGGTGTGGGTGTCAATCCATGCCTTTACCTCCGGAGTCATGAAGGTGAGGTCCTTAAGTCCTTTTATAAGGAGGAAATAGACGATTGCTGTGGCGCATACGCCGCCGAATATGCCGATTTTCCACTTAAGATTGCTCTTGTAGTTGAATGAGAATATCATTCGGGAAAGGAACTGGACCACTGTGCCGAAGAAAAATGCAATCGCCACAGAAAGGAAGATACCAAGGATGACCGACAATGCCTTTTCCGTGTTCAGAAGGTCATTGAAACCGAGGTCGCTACCTCCTGTCATTTTTATCAAGGCAACTACAAATGTGGCTCCGAGCAGCTCAAATACCATTGATACTGTGGTTGACGTTGGCATCCCGAGCGAATTGAACACGTCAAGCAGGATGATGTCGGTGACCATGACCGCCATGAAGATGCAGATGAGGTCGTAAAACGAGAAATGTTCCGGGCGGAATATGCCGTGCCTGGCAATATCCATCATGCCGTTGCTCATTGCTGCACCGATAAACACGCCTATCGAGGCGATGATAAGGACACGCTTGAATGATGCCGCCTTTGACCCTATCGCCGAGTTGAGGAAGTTGACGGCATCGTTGCTTACTCCTACTGACAGGTCAAATACTGCCAGCATAAACAGGAATATCACAACGCAAAGAAACAATATTTCCATCTAATAACAGGTTATTTTATATTTCAACACAAAGTAACCGTGAAATTGTTTCATGAATATTTCAAAAAATTTAATCTATTATGAAATATAGGGGGAGAGAGTTGTCAGTTGTCAGGTGTCAGTTGTCAGTTGTCAGTTTTCAGATTTCAGAGATACAGATTGACAGAAGGTCAAAAGAGACAAAGTTATTTGGGGTTTGCCCGGTGGTAGGGCTGTACCATGGTGCAGCCGCATCCCCTCAGCGGCAGGGGCGCGTAGCTGTAGGGGCGCCTGGGAGGGCGCCCGCGATGCGTGGGCGGTGTTGCCCACAGGGAATCATCAATCCAGCTTTGAGATGATTCCTGTCGGAAACATTAATCCTTGGCTTGTTTTCCGGGGGCTATGCTCAACAGCCACGCTAAGTCCGGATTTTTCCCTGACGGGAAAAGAGTTGTCAGTTTTCAGATTTCAGTTTTCAGAGGGGCGGTTGGAGGGGAAGGTGATTTTGAATAGCAAGCCGCCGTCGGGTCGGTTTTTTACGATGATGGTGCCGTGGTGAAGCAGTACGGCATTTTTTACTATCGACAGTCCGAGACCTGTGCCTCCCGCTGCGCGCGACCGTCCTTTGTCAATACGGTAGAAACGCTCGAATATTCGTGGCAGATGTTCCTCGGCGATGCCGTTGCCATTGTCGGCTACAGTGATAATTGTTTTCCCGTTATCTGTCTCAGTCAGTCTTACGGTTATAAGATCACCTCCGCTATATGCTATGGCGTTGTCAATCAAATTGTGGAATATGGATTCGAGCATAGCACGGTTGCCTTGAAGCGACATGTCGCCTGACAGGTCGATATCAATGTCAAATCCTTTCTGACGAGCAATGGGCATCGTCTCTGTCACGACATCCCTGATGACATCAGCAAGATTGACCGGTACCATCTCTATGGCGGCGCTCCCGTCTTCCATCCTGGTAATCAATGACACATCGGCAAGCAGCTTTTTCAGACGGTCGGAGTTACTGAGGCTGCGGTCGATAAATTCCATGCGTTTTTCCTGATTCAGGTCGGGATGGCTTTTCAATGTCTCAAGACACAGCTGTATGGCGGCGACAGGGGTCTTCAGCTCGTGGTTGATGTTGTTGGTGAGCTGCTTCTTGATGCGTTCTTTTTCTTTCTGCTCATGAAGCGCGGCGGAATGTTCGCGGTCACGTTCCCACAATGCCTGTTGCAGGCGCGCGTAGAGCCTTACGATGTGGCTGGAAATCTCTCCCAGTTCATCGTGGGGAAATGACTCTGTGTCACATATCTTTTCGCCTTTTTCGGCACATTCGGCAAAAGAGTTCAGCCGTGAGATATGCTGACCGAGCCGTCGTGTGGCGAAATATCCGAGAAGACACATCACCACTGTAACAAATCCCATAAACCAGAGAAATCCATAGTCGGCGCGAAGGAGGCTGTTTAATGACAAGGTATAGGGCACTGCAGTGCGTACAATAATACCGTTGTCACCTTTATTTGCCGCGTAAAAATAGGTGTTCCCGTTGCTTTCGCTATGGCGCACGGTATATCCGGACCCTGTGACGACCGCCTTGGCGATCTCTTTGCGGCTCAGATGATTGGATGAAGGGAGCGTGTCAAGGGTATTGTCGTAGGCAACTGTACCCGCCGGGTCGATTACGCTGATGCGCAGGTCGTTGAAGGAGTGGAAATCGTCAAGCGGGATATCTTCTATTCTGATGCCTTTCTCAAGCTCGTTGATGATATATACATTGATAAGTTGCAGCTGCGCGTTTATTTTATCGGCTTTAAACTCTTTTTCCCTGTTGTATTGAAACACGACAAAACATCCCACCAGGAGCAGTGAGTATCCGGCAAGCCATAAAAAGAGCCGGCGGTGATAAGTAAGCTTGGTGCCTGACATATCGGTAGCCATGACTGCGGGCAAAGGCTATTTTTTCGTTGGGGGAATCAGCCGTGCCACCTCCGGAGTGAGCAGCGGCTTGATGGAATCGTAGCTGATGGTACATGACGGCATACCGGCTGCATAGCAGGCAATCTCATATTGCTGATATGTAAAGTTGATGCCGTCGGGAAGAAATACGGGAGGGAATGCCGGGAGATGCAGTGTGTCGGGATTAATCAGCAATGCGTCGCGCAACGACATGCTGTCACTTTCCATGTCCTGTTTGAAATACTGGTTCCATAATCCGTTTTTTATCTGCGATAACAGTTCCGCGCGTTTCTCAGGAAGAAACATATTGGAGCCGTTAAGTCTTACTCCATCTGACTTTACAAAGGTCTGTCCCGCTCCGGTCGCTCCGCCGTGAGCCCCTCCAAAATACACATATCCGGAAAATGAATATGTCAGCACACTATCGGTTGCGAATACGGGGCGGAAACTGAAGTCGTATTCATACGAGGTGGATATGCTGTCGGCTATAAATGAGGTAAACGAATGCCGTGCATCTGCGAGCATTGAATCACATGCCACGGAGATGAGGCTGTCGCCATTCCGGGTAAGATTCTCGTTTAGTGTAAAGAGGGGGGTCCCGGTGCTGCTTAACGCGTGACTAAGCCTGTTGCCTATCCAGAGTCTGATGCTGTCGGTAAGTCGGGTGTCATTTTCAGAAGGATACAGACCTGTGAGTTTTACCGTCGCCTTACACCGGTCCATAATAAGTGAATCGCTCAGTGACAATGAATCGGTGGCTATCGTCATGTCGGATTCTTCATTGGTAATTGTAGACTTGTTGTTGCCGCATCCGGCTGTCATTACCGTGCATAGCGCTAAAAGCGGGTATATCCCTTTGATTATTGAATGTGTCATGTTTCTGTGTATTTGTTGCCGCAAATATACTACAATTCGTGAATATAAAAAATGCGGGTGCATTCATTAACAGAAATGCGCCCGCATTGAAGAGTGAGTGAGGTCAGGTTATTTCACCATGACACGACCTGTATGTGTACCTGCTTTGACAATGTAGATGCCATTGTTTACGCTGACTGATGTGTTGCCGTCGCATACACCGGAAGCGGCAATTATGCCGTCTATGCCGATGATTGCATAGGACTCACCTTCAAATCCGGAGATAATCACTTTGCCGTCGGCAGCACTTATGGAGCCGGTGATTTCTGCCACATTGTCTATGCCGGTAGTCTTCTCGATTGAGTAGCTTGCCATTATGAGGTAGTGGTCGGGCGAATTGAGCGAGCCGTCGATATAGAGGTTCATCCATGGGCGGTCAAGATACTTGGCGGGGATTGCCACGGTAATAAATTGCCAGCCGTTTCCGAGTGGCAGCGTGGCTATTTTTTCCGGCGTGTCCATTCCGTAGGTGATTGCATGGATTTCCATCGGGTCGGCACAGTGGTGTCCGGTCCACACCTCGAAGGTTGCGTAAGCCTCGGTAAGCGACTTGGTTGAAACCTTGGGAAGACGCATTCTTACTTTTGCCGACGCTTCATCGGTGTAACCGACAATAGCGTAAGTTGACTTATTGCCTGTGAAATCAGGATTCACAAGTTCGGGCTGACCCATTGTCCACGCTCCGTTACGATAGGTTTCGGATGGCGAGGAGGCAGTCAACGGATTGTATTTCACTTCGAGATTTTCAAATTCCTCTACAATCGGAAGCTGATAAGGTGTACCGACAATTTGGGTCACATAGGAAATAGCTTTTGATACTCCTGCTGCATTTTCCGCCACAACTGCGATACGGCAGAACTGCTGCTGCGTACCTGCCGGACATACCAGTGTGTATTCGGTAACATCGGGCTCCGTGCGTATAGGCTCGTCAATAAACTCTCCATCGTTATAAATAAGTCCTATGTTATAGCGTATGCCGGTAGTGGAGAAATAGCCGCCGTTAAGGGTTTCTTTGGGAGCCGACCATGTGAGGTGTACGCTCATGTTGTCCTCACTGATTTCGCTGTTCAGGTTCTCTACAAAACTAAGCATGTCCATCCCGGTGAATACCGACACTTCATTTCCGCGCCCTGTCGCGCCGTTGATTTCAGCGACAACGGAGATATAGTTATCACCTTGAGCGGTAGGGACGGTGACAGTGAGTGTCTCTCCCGGTGTTCCTTCTGCAGATACGTCTTCAGCACCTTTTGCAATGGCAGTTATTTTTGTCCCTGATTCGATATCAGCGCCGCTGATATATTTTGTCGGCAGAGTCATGCTGATAGTTGCGGTAAGGTTGGCATCGTTTGACGAGATGACCTTAAGATCGGTTACCGCTTCCGGCGAATTGATGCTGTATTCGGTGGCTGTGACACGTATGTTTCTTACAATAAGGTCTTTCTGGTCAGGGTCAGACACCCCGTGAACGGCTACATAATATGTGCCGGCTGCCGGAACCGCGAAAATTCCTGAATAGTCGACCCATTCATTATAATTTCTGGCTTTAGTTTTTTCAATTACGGGGATGGTCATCGCTTCAGGATCGGGGGCATTGCCCGCCCATACCTCAAAAAATTCACGGGTGCCTGTCGAGCCTCCGCGCGCTGCCTCAAGTGACACTGAATACACTTTGTCGGCATCAGGGAACATTGTAATCGGCAGAATCAACCAGTCATCGGGCTGTACATAGCTCCATCCTGAGGCGAAACAGAGATCGCCCCACTGGTCGGAAAGACGCCATGTGCCGTAGGCGGGACTGCCGTCGCGGTTCACGTATGTGCATAGCTCAGCCTGATGTTCGGTCGGAAGAATCTGGACCGGTAGAGAAAGAGGCTGCCCGAGCAGTGCTTTTTCTGAGATACCTTCCGCCGATGTCATGCCGTTGCACACGGCGACTACTTTTGCCCTGAATGCGTCAAGTTCCTGGCTCTTGTCAAGAGTGTATTCATACACGGTTGATTTGGTCGTGCCAAGCAGCCGGTCGTTGAGATATACCTCATATTCAATTGATGAAAGGTCAAGATAACCGTTATGTATTCCTTCGGTGACTGCGTCCCAGCTTATGTTGGCATCGTTAATCACTACATTTGCCGGTGTTGCCGGAATGTCATTGCCAACATAGATATGAGCCACGCAAGGCACTCCTTTTTTGCTGTCAAGGGATGCCTCAAGACGGAAAGTATAATAGGCATCGGTAAGACCGTTCACCGGTACTGTGATTTCACTCCCTGCCGCGTCTCTGCCTTCAGCCGCTTTATTGCCATTGGCATAAAGAATGTAGGAAAGTTCTCCATTGATATCCTCTCCGCCAAGGGTCTTGGATGGCAGACGGAAACTAAGTGTACCGTCGTGGTCGGCATTCTTGAAGTCGGCTCCGA
>ENA-UOJE01002100-UOJE01002100.1-human-gut-metagenome-genome-assembly--contig:-C23-NODE-2100-length-15897-cov-187.162049_pt1 | contig 15897 bp, 17 predicted proteins | sample MGYA00242341_ERZ723888 | MGnify/ENA metagenome assembly ERZ723888 | reverse complement strand
TGATGAAATGCGTAAAGTGATTGATTGGGACGGGAACGAAACCGAGGAGGATGATTATATACCGCGTATCTTATAGATGCGGATATTCGTAGGATATTAACGGATTGATAATGTTTAGGAGGAAACAAATATGGTTAGTTTGTCTTTTAAAGTATATTGTTTTGATTATCTTGTTTTTGTGTGTTGTAAACGTGGTAATTTTTATAGTGGTGTCGGTTATGGGTCTACGATTGAAGAAGCAATGCGACGCATGACTTTTTATAGAGTGTAATTAGATTTTGAGCGATAACGATATTGGTATAAAGGAGTGGTGTAATGCGTGAGTATCGACATACGTATATTCCGGGTGCTTTGTGTAAGGGCTTGCGTCGTGCTGCGGCAGTGTCTATACATAGTACGGCGGAATATGAAGGTTTGTTTGATTTTGTTATGTCTCATTATGCGGATTTAGTTTATATGATGAGATATGAGGATGTAGATGTGAGGTGCTTGATGTGATATAGTGGTGTTTGGCCTATTAGCTCAGTTGGTTAGAGCGGCATTCTTATAAAATGTGTGTGCCGGGTTCGATTCCCGGATAGGCTACATATGTATATCGCTAGAGATATATTAGGTTGTGACGTATTGTCCGATATGTCATGGTCTTTTTTTGGAGTGTATATGAATATTAGTGACGTTGTGACCATGATCGGTAGTGTTGGTTTTCCGATCGTGGCGTGTTGTGCTATGGCGTGGTTTATCGCCACGACGTTTAGAAATTTTAACGATCTTGTGACGAAAAATAATGTGTTGACGGAGGAACTTATAAGCCTGTTGAGGAAGGAGAACGGTGTTGAAGATACGTCGGGTAATGCGTAGTGTGGTTGCGTGTTTTTGCGTATCGTTAATGATACTTGCGCCAACCGCTAGTGCGGATATGCGTGGTGTTGACGTAAGCAACTGGCAGTGCAATATAGACACGGGCAGGCTTAACGCTGATTTCGTCGTGGCCGGGGTCACGTGGGGTGTCGGCGGTTTTAATAATACGTGTTTGCGCAACGGGGTCAGTCAGGTTGCGGATTATCAGCTTGTGCGTGCGACGGGCACCGGTAAGAGCATAGGGGTATATCATTATGCAATGGGCAATGATGCACGTCGTGAGGCTGATTATTTTGTTGACCATGTGACGAAGTATGTTGGCCGCGCGGTGCTCGCGCTGGACTGGGAACGTGATGATAACCCGAAGTTTGGTAATGGTGCGTGGGTTGATCGTTGGGTGAAACGTGTGTACGAACGTACACGTGTTTGGCCGGTTATATATATACCGGCTTCCGCGTTGCGGCAGCTTAGCCCGTATGTGCGTCGTCATTGCGGGGTATGGGTTGCACAGTACGCATCCAATGCCGTCACCGGTTGGCAGTCGCGCCCGTGGCGTTATGGCGTGTATGGCGAGGCCATGCGTCAGTATACGGGCAACGGGCGTGTCGCCGGTTATGCCGGTGCGATCGACCTTGATTATTTCAGGGGTGCCCGGTGGCAGTGGGACGCTTACGCGATCGGCGAACGTAAGCGACCGAACAAGCATAACGTATCTACTGCACCCGTGCGTACTCATACCGTTAGGGCTGGTGAGTGTTTGTGGTCTATTTTTGGGTCTGGGTGGCCGCGTGTCGCTAAGATTAATAAGATTAGTCGCCCGTATTTGATCTATCCGGGGCAGGTTTTGCGTTATTGATACATTAATATATTAAAAAGTCGGCGTGTCGCGTTTGCACACGCCGATTTTTTGTGTAATATTTTTTATGTCAACGTAAAACGTTGATAAATCAAGAAAAAAGGAAATATAATGAGGAATATCAAAAAGACGTACGCCAGTAGTACGGTTACGTATATTGATCGTGATGGCGAACAGCAATCTATTATTATTGACGGTAATATTCGCACCGCTGAGCAAGCCGTGAAAGCGTTGATGAAGGTCGGTCTGTATAATGTACTGGTGGATGACATCAAGGTGAAGAAAACGGTTTACGAAATGCCCGCCGAGATGTTTTTCCGGCACGCGACACCCATCAACGACAACGACAACGACAACGAGTAACAAAAGGATACAATCATGTCACAGGAAATTGAACAAGCGAATAACACCACGAATGAGGCAATGGAAGCCATCGTGAACAACTATCGGTGCATCTGCACAATGGATGTCAGCACGTTCGACGGGAAACGCGCCATTATCAACGCGCGAAACGCCGCGACATCACTTGCATCGCTGGGAGATAAACCGTTGACCGTCACGGGCGCATACGTCACGTCGGGTGTCCGTTCCCAGACGGGGCAGAAATGCGCCAACGTCTATCTGTTCACAAAGGACGACAAGACGTATTTCAGCCAGTCGGAGGGCATTTACCGAAGCGTCTTGGACATTTTCGACATCTTCCCCGACTTCAACGCGCCGGACGGGCTCACCGTTGTCGTCAAGCAAACCGCGCTCGGCGGCGGTCGTTCGCTCAAGTCCCTCGAAATTAAGTGAAATACGAAAAAAAGCGAAAAACAGGACAATGAAACCGTATGAGGGTGCCATAACCGTTATGGCACCCTCATTTTATCGTAGGTGGTATGTATGCCCAGAGCCCGCAAGCAAGCCGACATTTTAACTGCGAAAAGGAAGCGTATACGACGCGCGATCAACACGATACGTAAAAGCATCACGGATACCATGCCGGAAAGTGAACGGAATGCGCGAATGATGTATGCGCAACGGCTTGAAACAGGGCTGAAACAGACATACGTCGGACGTGTCCGGAACAGACAATTACGGGTCGAAGCATACGCGCGGGCGATGGAGAACGCCGCCAAGATGGCTCGGCAGGTTGAAACCGTGAAGGGTGGGGGCGGAAAACGTGGAGAACGACGACGTTCGTTTAATATTTTTCGGCAGGAAATGCGCATGGCCTCCAAGGGGGTGCCCTCGGCGCTGGGTGATCTCGGTCGCGAAAAAGTCAAAATCTTTTGGCGGTACACACAAAATATATGGCAACGTCCCGATGTACCGCCCGAGAAACGTTTGGAGGTCATCATGCGTGCTTATGGTGCTGACTCATTGAGTGAGTTGTTCGATGCTATCATGCAACGTAACGAAAAGGTATTGGAATACATCAAAAATATGAAAATACATACAGGTGAATTAGAGGATTACACGGACGTTGACGGCGGCAGTCCGATCTGGCTTATTGCGGTCTCACCCGATGTAGTACGATGATGGAGCGCAAGAAATTTAAGATTACGGCGATATTCGATACCGAAACAACGAATATTGGTGAGGGTGCCGAAACGAGAGCATATCCGATATTGTACATTTTCAACGATTTGCGTAATACGCCGCTGGAATCGTACACCCCCGATACGGACGATGTACGGTTTTACCGTTACACGTCCGAAGCGTTGACGTACATTGACGATCTTATCGAATACGGGCGTGCGCACGGGTTTATTCCGATAATCGCGGCCTACAACCTCATGTTCGACATGCAGACTCTCATGCTGGAATTGGCGCAGTCGTACGCGATCGAGGTCAACGCGCAGACCGCCACGAGCGTGTATACGCTCGATTTGTGCATTGCCGGGAATGTGGTATGTCGTTTTTGGGATACGTTTTACTTGGAAATGGGGGGCTTGCGTGCGATGGGCGAGACGTGCGGCCTCCCCAAGGCCGTGGGCGACTGGGATTATACACTTGTACGCACGCCCGAAACGCCGTTGACCGAAGGTGAATTGTTTTACGCCCGACGTGACGTTCAGGTGATACCGCAATATCTGCAATGGCTGCTGCGTGCCAATCACTGGTTGACCCCCGATATGCTCGGGAGCCGCGTACTGACCAAGACATCTCTTGTACGGCAGATGGCGCGTCGTGAAATTGGCGGGCGGCGCGTCACGTTGCAAGGTGGCGGGAAACTCACGTTGCAACGTGCTTTCGAGATTACGTGCAATCAGGAATTTCCGAGGAACTATGAATCGTATGCGCTTCGCAAGGCATGTTTTCGTGGCGGGTTGACGTTTACGAGCGCTAAGACAGCTAATGTCGTCGTTGGTAATGTGGCATCCTTGGATGTCACTTCTATGCATCACGCTTTCATCAACGGGCGACGCTTGCCGGTGAAATTTGCGCCTACACCTTCGGATATTCTGCAAGTGGCATGCGAACGTATCGTTAGCACGGCACTTGAAGACGTATTGGCTAATTACAGTGACCCGTTCCGAACGGGTATACATGCGGCTGTGAGATTCACGAGTCTCAGATTACGTAAAAACACATGTTTCGACATGTGGGGTATTGCGATCTGTCCACGATCGAAATTCGTAAAGACGTTGCAAGCGGACACCGATTACAGCAACAACGAACGTGCAAAGACACAGGAAAACGACGTTAGGGCACATGGTTACGTTGACAGCGCCGTTAACCCAACGTATGCCTTCGGGAAATTGTATCGGGCTGACGAATGCATATTACATGTCAATGAGATTGAATTATGGAACGTGGCGCAGGTGTACGAATTTGATGAAATGCATGTATTATATGGTGAAGCAACCACTAAGACGATTGTCCCACCTGATTACGTGACTCTGCAATCAAACATGCTTTTTGCACGCAAGACCGATGTCAAAAACCTGATTAAGGGCTACATCGAGGGAACGCCGTACGTGGGTGATATCCCCGACTCCATACCCGAGGGTATTGCTCGTGACGCGAAAACCGGAGAACTGAGCATGAAATTTTTGCAATCCTATTACGGTTCGACCGTCAAAGGGCAATTTAATGGCATATACGGCACACAGGCACAGGACGTTATGAAAGCCGATTACCACGTGACGGAAACCGGCGAGCTTGAAGTCGATAGAACCACTGTCTGCACCCCCGAGAACTTCGCGGAAAAACGTCCGAAAACATCACGTGTCCTATACACGTACGGCATGCGAATCGTAGCCGGAAGCAGAATGCACCTATTGATCGCCATGATGCTGATATACCGGCATTTCGGCGAACGCGTGACGGTCACGGGCGGTGATACCGATAGCCTTAAGATCAGTTGCGCCGTCGATGTGCGCGACGATGAATTGCTGGACGTGCTCAAACCGCTGCATGACGCGATCGCAAACGCGATCAACGACACCATGCGACGCGTCCGAAGCACCGCGCCCGACATGGCCTCGACACTGGATCATATCGGACAGTTCGAGGTCGAGGACTGCGGCGGCGGCACGCGTTACGCCGAACACATGGAACTGTGGAACAAGGCGCGTGTCAGTTTGGACGGGAAGGGGCGCGTACATGTCACTTGCGCCGGGCTCCCGCGACCGGACGGCGTGTACACCATTGAGGATTTCATGGCCGATGTCATGCGTACGGGGCGTGGCTTCACGGAAACCGTGCAAATGTCGTTCGGATATGACGTGTTGGTGGATTATGAGATTTGTCATACGTTGCAACGCAATCGACCACATGTATGGGATAGGTACATAGGTGATGTCACGGATTATCTCGGTGAGACGGCGCATGTGGATGCGCCGGAGGCCATCGGACTGTATCCGTCGGGGCGATGGCTGGGCGAGTCCGACAAACAGGCGAATATGGAGAACATAACGTATTTGCGATCTGCGTATAATAGATGTGTGAACACGATACCCCGTGAATTGGTTTTGCGGGATGGAGCACCAAAGATTGTGAGCATTGATGGCGAAATACTACTATGACAGACTTAAATCCCAGATATTGCCACGTAACGCGGACGTGAATCTTATAATAGGTGCACGAGGTTTGGGTAAGACGTACGGTGTACGTCGGTACATGCTGGAGGATTACATAAAAAACGGGTATTGTTTTGTAGAGGTCACGAGGTATCGCGAGGAAAACAACGATGTGGCGGCAAATTATTTTGACAGACTAATAGCGGATAATGTTTTCCCCGATTACGAGTTTCGTGTTCGTGGCAAAATCGCGGAGGCACGCCGCAACGGCGATAAGGAATGGCGAACGTGCGGTTATTTTATACCGCTCTCGCTGCAGCAGCAGAAGAAGAAAAGCACCTACGTACGTGTACGTAATATCTGCATGGATGAGATTATCATAGATACCGATGATACGTATCACCGGTATCTGAAAAACGAGTACGAACAACTCGCGAAACTTGTGGATACCGTGACGCGCGAACGCGCCGATGATATTGGATTACGTAAGCCCCGTATCTTTTTGTTGGGCAACGCTTGCGACGCATTCAACCCGTATTTTGCACATTACGATGTGCCGTTGGAACCTGAGTACGGTCTGCAATGGTTGGACGGCAAGACGTGCCTGTTTGATTATGTCCGGGACGACGAATACGCGCGGTCGAAGACAAAAAATACCGTTTCCGGTCGCATGTTGCGGAATAATAGCGCCGTGACCGCAGGCAACAGATTCGCGCACCATGATACTGATTTTTTGGCAAAACCACATGCGCACGCCAAACTAACGTATGTCCTACGCTGGAAACGTGCCGAGTACGGCGTCAGCATGGATTTGCGATGCGGTTACGTTTTTGCGTCCGTGACATATGACAGGGGTGCAAACGTGCCGTATTTTGCCGTTACGAGAGATGACAACCGACTTAATTATCTCACTGCAAACATTGCAAAGGATGTGATAAAGGCGCTTACCTCGTATCACGCATTGGGATATCTGCGCTACGATACGGTGCAGACGCAACACGCCATGTCGGACATGCTGCATGCTTTTGGTGTAAAATAGGCTCGGCATGCAATACGAGGCTGCATGACGACGATGTAAAAACACGATCACCGGTGCCCACGGTTGACTCCGACGGTGATATGGCCGTAATGTGGTAGACGAGCCGTCGGTCGTTGTGATCTGTGTCGCACGCATGCTGTAGCATGAGCCGTACCGGTGTAATTCGCGCCGGTACGGCTCTTTTTTTTTTTTGTATGGGAGGAATGACATGGACGATGAAACCGCCGCCGAAGACGACGGACTCACCCCCGATGAAGCGCACCGCGCGGGCGAGTTCGACGATCTGCGCGACATGCTGCGTAGCGTGCTGGACAAGATCGACGAGATGAACGAACGTATAGACGGCATCTATGATAAGTTCGCCGATTCCGTGGCGCAGATGGTCGAAAACGGGGCGACCGTCAGGGAAACGGATGACGACGTGGCGGAGGCCATCGCCGAGGCTGCGGCGAACGATCTTGAAAACCTTGATTACACTTTGGATTAGGAGATATAATGGCTGTAGATAACGCAACGATATTGGATAAGGTACGTCTCAAAGGTACCGACGATTATCAGCAACGCATACCGAGCGCGACTCAGACCGGTGTGGCGAACACCATGCGATATCTGTTCGACCCCATGAACCGCCAATACCTCAACGATTGCGTCTGGAACATGGTCAATCGTATCGGCCTCACGGTGATGGCGCAGAACGAACCCTTCAAGAACCCTCTTGACATCTTTAAAAAAGAGAACCTGTATTGGGGTTCGACGGTGCAGGAAATAGCAGTGAAATGGATCAAGGCGCACGGATACAAGGACGATGCCGAAGAGCTGTTGAAGATGCACCGACCGGAAGCAGCCGTGTGGTTCTACGAACAGAACAGGCGCGATCAGTACCCGATATCGTGGACGGGTGACGAGCTGCGACAGGCATTCGTGGACGATTTTGGATTGAACCGTTTTATAGCGCAGATCATGGAAACGCCACGCAATTCCGACAACTACGATGAAATGAACATCATGCTTGCACTGATACGGCATTACGAGCAGAATCTCGGCTTCTACCGGGTGCACCTCGATGCGGTGCCGAGCGACGAAACCACTGCCAAGACGTTGCTCAAGGCATTGCGCTCAACAGCCGGACGTATGCAGTTCCCGAGCACTCAATATAATGCCCTGAATGTAACTGACATTCCGGCCTACGCCAGCCCTCAGCAAATGGTGCTGTTGATCGAGCCCGAATATCTCGCCTCACTTGACGTCGACGCGTTGAGCGCGGTGTTCCAACTGGATAAAGCGGATGTTCCCTATCGTATTATTCAAGTGCCAAGTCTTGGTATTCCGGGCGCGGTGGCTTTGCTCGTGTCGACCGATTGGTATCAGGTTCGCGATACGATGTACGGCACTACTCAGTTCTATAATCCGCAAACATTTTCCAACACGTTGTATCTCAACCACTGGGGCGTCTATGGCGTATCGCCGTTCACACCGTGCGTTTTGTTCACCACCGACGCGGGCACCTCCATCAAGGTGGTGACGCAGACCGTGACCGGGTTCACGCTGACCCCGGAGACGGGTGATGTCAAACCGGGCGACGTGCTCCAGCTCACGTCCAAGCTCACCGCCAGCGTGGAACCCACCGGCACCGCGATCGAGGTCGCGCCGAACTCGGCCACCTACGAGGTCAGCGCCAAGCACGCCGGTGCTGAGGGTGCTGAGGGTGCCGCGTTCGCCCTGAACGTCAACACGTTCGTCGACGATCAGGCTCGTTTGCACGTGCAGCGCGACGGCCTGAAGGCAGGCGACATCGTCACGGTGACGGGTACGGCGACATACGTCAACCCGACCGGTGAGACGACGACGCATAAGGCGACTTGCGCGTTCACCGTAAAATAGTGTAACGTCGTAACATGCTAGTATCGGGGTACCGGGTAACACCGGCACCCCTATTTTATTTTTGCGAAAAAAGAGGTATATATGAAATTTCCGCACTTGGATGCCACAGCGTTTCCGGGCGCTGACGTGCACGTGTATGATCAGTACGTCAACACATACGATTATAATATGTGGACACCGAAAACCAAGATAAAATTGTGCCATGTGAAATGGCGTAACGACGGCCACGATGCCGTTAAGTTCGCCGACGACACCGCACGTGACGCGTGGTTCGACACACTGAACGGCGAGACCGTGCATCTTGACAGCAGCATGTACATCGCACGAGCCGATACGGACGGCATCAAAATACCAGTGCCGTACATGACGGCTCAACGGTATAACTATATCGTGGTCGATTTTACGACGGATATACTGCAATCACCGCTACAGCGACCGGACTGCCAGACAAGATATCACTATTACATCACGGATATTACGGCTGAGGCACCCAATACGACAACCGTCGTCCTGCAACGTGACATGTGGACGGACTACATCAACACGACGACGATAAACGGCCTGATGCTGGCTAGGGGACATGCGCCGTTGGTCGGGATGACACCCGCGAAATTATTGGAGAACCCGCGCGAAAACAGCACGGACATGCTCGCGCCCGATGTCAATTACGGCGATACGAACAATCGCATCACCGACACCAAGACCACCGGTCTGACCGACGGCGATAAATATATATGTTTCGCCTGTTCGTTCGGCGCGATCAGGTTGGAGACGATGGCACGCACGCGCGGCACCGACATAACCGCCACCGAACCCGTCTACGGAGCGAACGACGGCACCGTGACATCATGGACGTGGGGCACCGCAGGCATCGACGTAAGCGACTGCCGTACGCTCGGCACGCCCTACGCATCGCAACGCGGGCGTATTCCGAACAACTGGACGATATTCGCGCTGCGCTCCCGGGACGTTACGGGGGAGTACATCAACGACCTGTTCGCCTATTACCCGCATATCACCAATGGCATCGGTGCCTGTTTCGTGCTCTCCGAAAACATGTTCACACGGGGCACCAGCGCCCCCGTCACGGTCAACGGGGTGGCGTGGCAGACCGTGACGGATGCCGAGCGGTCTCTTGGTGACATCGTGCTGTCGCCCGATGACTTCGACATGCCCCCTGAAGTCGCCGACGTGGCCAAACTATACGTATCACCGTATTCCGTGTTGGAGATTACGGACACGTGGGGCAAGACAACCACGATCAACATCGAGGATTGCGGACGGCTTGCCGTGCGCACGTTGGTGTCGGTCGCGTATCCGCTCGTGCGACAGGTGGCGTATCTTGACGGGTACGGGGCGGACGGCACCACGTCGCTGGCCGTGACCAATCTGACCGGCGACGACATAAGCGGGCATATCCCAAACGGTGACGTGCTCACGACGATCATATCGTACGACATCCCTACATATGCGCTACAAAGACGTAATATCGACGCATATCGCGGAGCCAACTACAACCGTACGATCATGCAAGGCCGCAAGAACGCGATAACCGGTTACGAAAACACAGCGCAAGCAGCCAACACAGCGCAATCGAACACGCAACGCGCCAACCGTACAATGCTGTCGAACACGCAACGTGGCAACGCCGCCACGACGAACAACGCCGCCCGAGCCAACATGCTGCGCACCGACGTGACAAACCTCGGCAACGCGTCGGCTGATGACATGCTTAAATACGCACAGACGCAAATGGATGACGACTTGACGAGCACCAATACTAAGATACTTTCAGACGTGATCGAAGATCAGGCGGTCTCACAAGCGGCGTTTAATACGGGCATACAACAAAACGCGATATCCAATGTATCATCTTCGGCTGGGAGTATCGGCACCGCAATCGTGGGCATCGCGGCGGGCGGCGCGGCCACATTGGCCACAGGCGGCGCTGCCGCCCCGTTTGCCATAAGCGCAGCCGCAACCGTTGCCACCACAGGCACACATGTAGGATTATCCGGCTATAATTCCGCCATCGCCATCACCAACCAGAAAACGATGTTCGACGCTTCGAACGACGCGATGTTCAATAAAGCTGAACTGGCCCGAACGGCGAACCGTGAAATAAGAGACCATGCCGAACTGTTCGCAGCACTGCAAACCAGCCGACAGCAGAAACTGGCGACGGACACCACGACGAAAAACAACAACGCCAACACAGACGTGACGGCGAACAACACGGCCGCCTCCAACGCCAACGCGGCCGCGACGGCGAGCACCGGCGATACTAACGCCGCCTCGACCCGTGCCCAGACGATCGCCAACGCCAAACGCAGCCTGCTCACAACACGTGACGGCACCACGAACACGTACCGTGACATGTACAATCAGCCTCCTTCACCCATTGGCACATACACGGGTGACCCGTGGGCGGACGAAATGGCACAACGGGCGTACATGGTAAAAGTTCGTACACAGGCAAAGGGCGCGTTGTTGCAAGCCGGTATGTACATGTTGCGATACGGCATAGCAAGCAACAAACTCTATAACAGACCAAACCTCACGCCGTGCAGGCATTATACGTATTGGCGGGCGGATGATGTGTGGCTCACCAACGACATCGCCCCCAACGACGCACTGGACGCGATACGCGATCGGTTCGCGGCGGGTGTTACAATCTGGAATGACCCCACCGAAATAGGCGGCGATTATCTCGTCGCGAACATCAACTAGCGAAAAAAGGTGTTATATATGGGACGTAAACGCACGCATAAGTGTACGCCGACCCGCGCGGCCATCGGTGAAAAAGGGCTGCCGGTGTGGCAGCAGTCGCAACAGATCAATTCACAGGCGTATTTCATGGCATATTCGCAGATGCTGAACATCGCGCTGTCACGGTTCAAATGGCTGAATCTGCCCAAAACGTGCAACGCCTGGTTCCTGGAGTACAATCTTTTGTATTACGGATGTGCCACGATCGCCTTTCCGCATAGCAAGCCCGGCATGTTCTTCAGTACGCAAGCCGTGGTCAATTCCAATTTCAACGTGTATTACCGACCCAAGAAATGGACATCCTACGGAATTAACGGATGGAATTTTCTCGTGAATAATTCCAACGGCGTGTTCATTTACGCCAATAAGGCTCGTACGCCATTGGTGCCCACGCTTGAATTTTTCGCGCATGAGATAGAAGATCTGTACATGACACGTCGTCAGAACCGTTTCCACCAGAAAACACCGTTCATTCTGGAGGTGCCCGCCGGCCAGCAAACGGCGGGTGTCAACGTCATCAAGCAAATATCAGGCGGAGAGATGGCCATCATGGCAACGCCCGGTTTCACCGACAACATGAAGGCGCAAGTGCTCAAGACCGGCGTGGACTATATCGGCATGGAATTACAGAACGACATACAAAACACGTGGAACGCTTTTTACCAGTCGCTCGGAATAAAAAACCTACCCATGAAAATGGAGCGGCAGACGGCGGATGAGATAAACGATTACGGCGAACCCACCGACCTCCGTGCACTGTCCGAACTTGAGGAACGACGAGCCGCATGCGACATACTCAACACACGTTTCGCGCGATATCTGGACGCACCCGTTGAGGTGGTATGGAATCAGGACAACATAAGCCAAAACTACAATTACATGACCAACCTCGAAGCACTGGAGGACAACGACAATGGAGACATCTGACATGATATCGCCGTTTGTTCCGGGCGAAACCGCACCCGATTATCATGCCGTCACCACGATCACATTGGGGGAACTGCTCGTACCCGGTGGCATTGACTGGACAACGTCGCCATGGTCATGGCGTGATGACGCATATAACGACGATCAATACTCTCGATGCTGCAAAAAAATCGAAAACCGGTATTATGACCGCGAACTCGGTGTAATGCCGCCGGGCAGATGGCGGCGGCACCTGTTGCGCCTCATCGCCGAAATAATGCCCGTACTCAAACCGCTCTACGAGCTTGCGAACGGCCACCCCGGCATATTTATGACGGATGCCGACACGTGGCACAAGACGCGCTCCGTTTTCTCGGACTTCCCCGCGACACAGCTCGCGACCGGTCAGGATTACGCAAGCAACGCCACCGACATGGAGTATGAGACCGTGACCAACGGCAACTACATGGATAAGGTCAAGGCGATACGTCAAGGTGACTACGTGGATATCGACGTGCTACTATTGGAGCACCTGGACACATGTTTCAGCCCACTGTGGACTGTCGCCATAAACAACTATTAAGGAGGCAAAAACACACATGTTCCCGTTACCCTTGTACAGCGTATGGCCGTACACGCCCGTCATACCGGCGTTCTACTGGGATGCAAAAAGCACCGAGGAAATCATAAAGCATCTGGCGAGCGAATACGATCACATCACGGCATATTTCGACAAACTCGCGACCGCGATCAACACGCTGAGCGCGGACATGCAAATATTTGAAAGCCGCGTGGAGGCGCGTGTCGACGCGATGGAAAAAACATTGGCGGCATTGCTGGACAATCTTGAGCATGTTGGCGATAAAATGGTGATCTACGACCCTACACAAGGCACCTACGTAGACAGCAAGATAGCCATGCGCAACATGTACCACGATCTTGCCGTGTTCGGGGCACGCGTCAATCAGATCGCCACCAAGACCGTGGACGACATGGCAAAACACCGCACCGACGAAACCGCCGTAGTCGGAAACCTCACAATCTTCGACGACGCGACGCCGCGCGTGACCGACCCGCAAACCGGCAACCCCTACCCGCCCATACAGTAAAGGAGAGACAACATGCCCACCACAACATTCATGCAACTGCCACTATACGGCACCGGATCAGTGGCAGACCTGCGCGACGCATACAACCGCAGCATGCAACTCATAGACAAAAAACTGCACCAGCTCGACATACAAATACAAATACACCATGCAACCAACACCAGTGAGGAGGCCTAAACATGGCAAGCACAACCGATAATTTCAATCTCGATCTATACGACACCGGCGACCCCGCCGCACTCACCGACCAATACAACAGCGCAATACGTACGATCGATGAAACACTTCTGACGATCAACGGCAACGCGAGCACCGCACTCAGCACCGCCAAACAAGCGATCACGGAAACACAAACCATAAACAACAATCTTACAGCACTGGGCGTGACCGTCAGCAACACCGCAACCGATCTTAAAAACAAAATAGACAACACCGCAACCGATCTTAAAAACAAAATAGACAACACCGCAAGCGATCTGGCCGTTACAACCGAAAAAGCGACTAACGCCCTTAACCGCTTCGACGCAATCGCGTGGGACACCGACGAAAAAGCGCAAAACTGGGTAAACAACACCAATCAAACACTAGCCGCGCTTAACGCAAGTAAACCGACGGACGCAAAAAAAATACTACACAACATCTATGACGCAAGCACCGGCGATATATCCACAGTCACAGGCATGACCATACAAGCACGTTTCATCACGCACAATTACGGCACGCAATCGACCCTTAAACATGGTGACATCGTGTATTTCGGCTGCAATAACATCACCCCCAAGGGCGGGCAACCAAAAATCGTAATTGTTGATATGGGCACCAACACGATAACCACCGACAAAACAATCAACGCAGGTCACTTTAACGATATGGCGTATATCGACGCAACCCCCAGCACGCCTATATGGGTCGCCCCCATTACGCTAGACGGGACAAACGACTATAACGGCATACTGGCGTACGATAACAATTTCAACACCAGCGTCAACATACCCATACAGCTACACGGCATAGCCGGCATCACCAAAGACCCGATCACCAACAAAGTATATTGCATATGCCGAAATAACCCGAACATATACGAAATAAACATGACCGACTACAGCACCACTATCGTAGGTACCCGCCCAACGGGTACGGACTTCATGGGACAGGGTATCAGCGCATACAATAACAAAATCTTCGGCTACACAACACGTATGTTCGCGTACCTCTACGACGTACGTACCAAAACCTTGCAATGGTACAATTGTATGGCCACCGATCTACTCATGTCGAGACGCATCGGCGAATACGAGGCCGGCGAATTCGACAACGAAGGCAATCTATGGGCATGCGCCCGTTCGATCTGCAACGACGACGGGACGTCATATCTCAATTGGGGCGGCTGGGTATCGTTCCCAAGTAACGCAACCCCCCACACAATAGGCGGACATACCGCAAAAATCGCACAAACCATAGAAATAACCGGCGACTCACTTAAACCAAAATTCGCAACAATAAACCAGATATGCAGCTTATTTGAAATCGCTACAATGATAACCAAACCCAACACGATAAAAATATCCACAACATTAAACGATGCCGAACACGGGGATTTGCGACTAACTGGATATTTATTAATCATCGGCGACTACACATGTTACAAACTATTGCCAACCGGTTTCGGTGGCCTCCGAGTACCCAGCACCGGGAAAATAACCATTACCAACACTGGTACCCAGATAGAATGCTCAGACCGTTGTGCATCGTTCACATACATGGTTACGCCATCACTAGCCCCTAATGACATAGTACAATATCGTAACGGCGGTTGCGTACTAAACCTAATCGCATGTGGCAACACGCGCGGCATACAAATATCCGACACCGTAATCGAACCCGATACCAACAAAATATATTTCGGCCCCACTAAGGTGGTTGGATAACAATATAGCCCGGTAATATTACCGGGCTATATTGTTATCACTCAATACTACGAATATCAGTCATCACCATTATCAACCGTAACAACCTTACTCATTTTTCTGCTCCTTTTTTTCTGCTCCTTTTTTTCTGTAATGTTTTTTCTGACAATCAACAATCAAACGACTCAAAACGTTTCAACAGCTCCTCACGCATAAGCACAGGCAATTCCACCACTTCAAACTTCCGAAACTCACCACAGCGCGAACGCTCCGCGCTAACAAACCGCCACGAACACCTATCATAGATAACTACAAATTGTGTGCTCATTGGGATACCAGAATAAGACTTCGGAAAGTGCTGAGAATTCAAATCAACCCGGACGGTCAAACCTTTCATACTTTTTTTAGAACAGCTCGCAAACTTCTGATTAAGAACTGCAATCGCATAATATACATCACGAATATCAACAATACGAGTACGTGCGAGACGATTAGCAATGTTTAACTGAGATTGTATTTCTACGTCATGTTTGTGATTAAGAATAATATTCATTTTTTTCTG
>ENA-UOJE01002089-UOJE01002089.1-human-gut-metagenome-genome-assembly--contig:-C23-NODE-2089-length-15953-cov-6.400302_pt1 | contig 15953 bp, 9 predicted proteins | sample MGYA00242341_ERZ723888 | MGnify/ENA metagenome assembly ERZ723888 | reverse complement strand
GAAGGCATTGCGCGCGAAAAAGTCATGTTTTTCAGGAAAGGCAGGCGGAGCGCGGAAGTCTGTTCCATTCCCGAATATCTCGCAAGACGCGGCGCAGAACTCAAGAAGAGCGCAAAAGGAACTCTTTCCGGACTTGCGGAGATTCTGCGCGTCGAAAAGGAAGCGATCCGTGACGCAGTTTATCTTTCCGAGGAAAACGGCTGGGAAAAATATACGGTCGAAACCACACGGGGCAGGCTTCTGCCGTTTCTGTTCAGAAAAGGGACAGGAAAAGCCTGCCGGATTCTTGCCGCGCCGAAAGGGAAAAGCGAACTGGAGGAAACGGGAATCATCCGGGAGGCGGAAAAATCCGATGATTCGATTCTGGTTTTCGATCCGTGGGGATGCGGGGAATGCGGTTATATTCAGGAGATACAGAATATCTGGATCGAACAGCATCAGCTCAGCCGCGCCCTGCTGTGGCTCGGACGCCGCCTGATGGGGGAATGGACGATGGATTATCTGCGTGCCGTCGAATTCGCCGTGAAAAAGTCGCCCGGCGCCGCTCTGCGGCTGACGGGAATCCGTGACAGCGGGACAGCCGCGCTTTTCGCGGCGCTTCTGGCGAAGGAGAAGATCGGCAGTGTGACAATGATTGATTCTCCTGTCTCACTTAACCGGAAAAGCGGGCAGATCAAACGCAGGGAATACTCCGGCATCGAGTGTGTCGCACCGGATTATTTCACCATGGCGCTCTGCATTCCGGATATTCTCAAATGGGGCGATCTGGACTATGCCGTTTCGATCGCAAAATGCAAAGTGAACAGCATACGCCCGCGCGAAATGAACGGGGAGCCTGCAAAATGAAAACTACCCCTCACTGACGGGATCTCACTGTAGTTCATCCCGTCAGCTCCCGCCGTTTCCCTGTCTTCAGGGAGCCATTCCGCCTGCCGTGACACAAAATTGTGTCATCATGACACAGTGAGACAGAGTCAATGACGCCAAAAGGAGAGCGTCTTTGTTACGAATGAATATTTTTTATCTTTCTATTGTCTTTATTTTCAATAGATTACATCTTTGATGAAAAAGTTGGCATCATGATTGCTTAACAGAATGGCGTTAACATAAAATAAAACAAAGGAAAGGACATGTTATCATGGGAAAAATCCTCGGTATAGATTTAGGAACGACAAACAGTTGTATGGCTGTCATGGACGGCACCACATTCAAGATCATTCCGAATGCGGAGGGCGCGAATACCACTCCGTCCGTTGTAGCTTTTACGAAAACGGGTGAAAGGCTCGTCGGGCAGACTGCAAAACGTCAGGCTGTCACGAATCCGAAAAACACCATTTTCTCCGTCAAGAGATTCATGGGCAGAAAATATTCGGAAGTGAAGGATGAGCTTTCCCGCGTTCCGTATGAAGTGGTCGAAGGCAAAAACGGCGACGCCTACATCAAAGCCGGCGACAAGAGCTATTCTCCGCCGGAAATCTCCGCCATGATTCTTCAGAAACTGAAAACCGACGCGGAAGCCTATCTCGGCGAAAAGATCACGGAAGCCGTCATCACGGTTCCTGCATACTTCAACGATACGCAGAGACAGGCGACCAAGGACGCCGGGAGAATCGCCGGACTTGATGTCAAACGCATCATCAACGAGCCGACCGCCGCATCTCTGGCATACGGTCTGGACAAGAAGAAAGACGAAACCATCGCGGTCTACGACCTCGGCGGCGGAACTTTCGATATCTCCATTCTCGAAATCGGCGACGGCGTGTTCGAGGTGAAAGCCACCAACGGCGATACCCACCTCGGCGGCGATGACTTCGACAGAGTCGTCATGGACTGGCTCGCGGAGGAGTTCAAGAAGGAAAACGGAGTTGATCTCCGCAACGATCCGCAGGCTCTCCAGCGTCTGAAAGAGGCAGGGGAAAAAGCGAAATGCGAACTTTCCTCCAGCATGAGCTCGGATATCAATCTGCCGTTCATCACGATGAACCAGAGCGGTCCGCTTCATCTTCAGATGACTCTGACCAGAGCCCAGCTCGAAAAACTCTGCGATCCGTTGATCGAACGCTCAGTTCCGCCGTGTGAAGCCTGCGTCAAGGATTCCGGCTTGAGCAAGGATAAAATCAACGAGGTCATCCTTGTCGGCGGCATGACCAGAATGCCGAAAGTCCAGGAAGTCGCAAAACGCATCTTCAACCGCGAACCGCACAAGGGTGTCAATCCCGACGAAGTGGTTGCGGCAGGCGCGGCGATCCAGGGCGGTGTTCTCGGCGGACAGGTCAACGACGTGGTTCTGCTGGATGTCACCCCGCTTTCTCTCGGTATCGAAACACTCGGCGGCGTAACGACACGCCTCATCGAGCGCAATACCACGATCCCGACCAGAAAGAGCGAGATCTTCAGCACAGCGGCGGACAATCAGCCGTCCGTGGACATCCACGTTCTTCAGGGCGAGCGCAATATGGCGGCGGACAACAAGTCCATCGGCAGATTCCGGCTTGACGGCATTGCACCCGCGCCGAGAGGCGTTCCGCAGATCGAAGTCACATTCGATATCGACGTGAACGGCATTCTCAATGTCACAGCCAAGGACATGGGCACGGGCAAAGAGCAGAAGATCACGATCACCGCCGGAAGCGGGCTCTCGGAAGAAGAGATCAAGAAAATGGTCAATGACGCCAAGGCTCACGAGGCGGAGGATAAGGCAGCCAAGGAGAAGATCGAGGTCAAGAACCGCGCCGACTCCATGGTCTATCAGACTGAAAAGCAGTTGAAGGAGCTTGGAGACAAGGTTCCTGAAAACCTGAAACAGCCGATTCAGTCGAACATCGACCAGCTCAAGAAAGAGATCGAAGCCAACGATACGGAAGCGATGAAGAACACCATGCAGAAGCTCGAAGAACAGCTCATGCAGATCGGTCAGTCGGTCTATCAGCAACAGCAGCAGGGCGGTGCGCAGGGTGCGAATCCGGGCGCCCAGCAGGGCGGACAGCAACAGCAGGCCAAAGACGGCGATGTTGTTGACGCTGAGATCGTGGACGACGATAAATAAAAAAGTAAGTCCGGACCGTTTCCCCGATGGAACAGAACATTGGGGAAATGGTTTTATTTGAGTTATAAACCCTAATAAATTTCATACTAACAAAAAGGAGAAGATCCAGCAATGAGCAAGATCAACATTCAGCCTCTCGGAGACAGAGTTCTCGTTGAGCAGAAACAGGAAGCGGAACAGATCAAGGGCGGAATCGTAATTCCGGATTCAGCCAAGGAGAAACCGCTGGAAGCCGTTGTCGTCGCCCTCGGAACAGGCAAGCTTGACGACAAAGGCAACAAGATCCCCTTCGACGTCAAGGTCGGCGATATCGTTCTCACCAGCAAATACGGGGGAACCGAAGTCAAATATGATGACAGGGAATACAAGATTCTCAGCGCAAGCGATATCCTCGCTGTGATCAGCAAGTAAGTTCTGAAACAAAAATCATAAGGAGAAACAGTTATTATGGCAGCAAAACAGCTTTTGTTCAGCGACGAGGCACGTCGCCAGCTTCTTTCCGGTGTTGAACAGTTGAGCGCGGCGGTCAAAGCCACGCTCGGACCGAAAGGACGCAATGTCGTTCTCGACAAGAAATTCGGCTCCCCCACCATCACCAAGGACGGTGTCAGCGTAGCCAAGGAAGTGGAACTTGCGAACCCCTACCAGAACATGGGTGCGCAGATGGTCAAGGAAGTCGCAAGCAAGACCTCCGATACCGCAGGCGACGGAACCACAACGGCAACCGTTCTCGCTGAAGCCATCTTCAAGGAAGGTCTCAAGAACGTCACCGCCGGCGCAAACCCGATGAGCCTCAAGCGCGGTATCGACAAAGCGGTCGAAGCCATCAACGCCAAGCTCAATACTCTCACAAAGGAAGTCAGCTCCGACACGGCTCAGATCGCACAGGTCGCCACAATCTCCGCGAACGGCGATCATGAGATCGGCAAGATCATTGCGGACGCAATGGAAAAGGTCGGCAAGGACGGCACAATCACGGTTGAGGAATCCAAGACCATCGAGACCACTCTCGACGTCGTCGAAGGCATGCAGTTCGACAAGGGCTACCTCTCTCCGTATTTCGTGACCAACGCGGAAACCATGGAAGTCGCTCTGGAAGACGCCTACATCCTGATCAACGAGAAGAAGATCAGCAACCTCAACGACATGCTCCCGATCCTCCAGGCTGTCGCAAAGACGGGCAAGCCGCTCCTCATCATCGCTGAGGATGTGGAAGGCGAAGCTCTCGCGACACTGGTCATCAACAAGATGCGCGGCATCCTCAATGTCTGCGCGGTCAAGGCTCCCGGATTCGGCGACCGCAGAAAAGCCATGCTCGAAGACATCGCGGTTCTCACAGGCGGCACATGCATCACCGAAGACCTCGGCATCAAGCTTGATTCCGTCAAGGTCGAACAGCTCGGCAAAGCCAAGAGAGTCACAGTCGGCAAGGAAAACACCACGATCGTCGAAGGCGCCGGCAAACAGTCCGCGATCCTCGGACGCGTCAACCAGATCCGCAAGCAGATCGAGGAGACAACCTCCGACTACGACCGTGAAAAACTTCAGGAGCGCCTTGCGAAACTCGCGGGCGGCGTAGCCGTCATCAATATCGGCGCAGCCACCGAGACGGAAATGAAAGAGAAGAAAGCACGCGTTGAAGATGCTCTGCATGCAACACGCGCCGCAGTCGAAGAAGGTATCGTCCCCGGAGGCGGTGTCGCTCTCCTCAGAGCTTCTATCGCTCTCGACGACATCAAACTCGCAGGCGACGAAGCAATCGGCGCAGACATCATCCGCCGCGCAATTGAAGAACCCCTCCGCACGATCGCCGCAAACGGCGGTTACGAAGGCAGTGTCGTCGTCAAGGAAGTTCTTTCCCAGAAGGGCAACAAGGGCTTCGATGCGGCTACAGGCGAATACGTCGATATGCTTGAAAAGGGTATTATCGACCCGAAGAAAGTTACACGTTCCGCTCTGCAGAACGCTTCCTCCATCGCCGGACTCCTTCTTACCACGGAATGCCTCATCACCGAGGTTCCCGAAAAGGAAAAACCTGCCATGCCTGAAGGCGGCATGGGCGGCATGGGCGGAATGGGCGGCATGGGCGGCATGATGTAATTCATCCCGGCTCAAACAGCCCGCAGGCATTTTCATAATGCCTGCATCAACCAGAACGGCACTGACCGAAAGATCAGTGCCGTTTTTTTTGAAGTCCAATATTCCGATGCGCTGCATCGGCTTTGAAAAGGGAAAATGGAATATGCGGTTTATTTTTCAACCAGCAGGTTTTCAGGAGCCGCCGCAGCAAGCGGAAGACTCGGATAACAGATACGGAATGAAGTACTTTTTCCCTGTTGTTTTTATTTTTTTACCAGAAATACGGGACGCCAGATGCCGCCATCGCCTGTTGAGTCAACGACACGGACTATTACTGTATGATAAGGTCTGTGCCAATCCACATATGGGTCAATTCTGATCGGAAAAGGAGTTTTCCAATCATCGGGATTCCGCATGACATGTTCTCCGGCATATTGACCGTTCAGGTAGACTTGACAGGAGTCATCCACTCCGCCGAAATGGAGGAATATTTTATTTCCTTTCCATTGTTTCGGAATGGAGAAGGATAAAGCATAGTAACCTATTCCGTCATAGTTTTTCAGACGTTTTTTCAAATCATCTGCCATTGTGCGCAGATTCTGCTTCTCCCAAGGGCTGTCGATCCGGATCGGTGACCACGAGTTTCTGATCGACTCAATAGAGCTTTTCTGCCACCGTTCTTTTTGTCCGACAGCATGCGGGTCCATGCGAAAATGCCATTGGAGAGGCAATGCGAGATAATCCGAATAGTCGCGGAACAGCATTGCGGAGAAAACACCGGTGATGTCTCCGAACTTTTTTTCATTTGAAAAAAGAAGTCCCCAGTCGAAATTAAGATCGTTCCGATATCTGATACGGAATTCCAGTAATGATCTGCTCTGTTCCACTTTTTTATCAGTTGAAGCGCTCAGTGTATCGAATAAGAGCCGCCCGTGACGGTTTGCAAGCTGTAATGAACGCAAACGCGCCATTGCGGGAGAAGACAGTTTTCTGCTTGATGCTTTTTTCAGAATGGCATCCGTTGCATCAAAGTCGCCTTTCCTGTAATATTTGCGGATGTCCCACATCAGCCCTCTGCGGAAATTTCCATAACGTCCGCGTTCCAGAATCTTTTTTGCATTCGGCAGAATCCGTTTGTTCCAAAGTTCTTCCCGCCAGTAGCGGAAATATTCTTTCACATCGGGAGCGGCTGCTTCAAATGCGGAACAGTATTCGTTTTCCCAGTAACCAAAACTTTTTGCCGGGTCGGTATGCGCCCTTGCAAGGATATAGTCTGCGATTCCATTGGCAGCCCAGAAGTTGTGAAGCATATCGTAATCAGTTCCGATGATACCATTCTTGATGCCAAGTTGAAAGTGGTCGAATATCTGCTTTTCATATCCCATTGGAAGTCCCGCATTGATGTGCTGGTCATTGGGACGCAGGAGCAGCTTTTCCGCCCCGGCGCTTCGCCAGCCGCGGTACATTTCTCCGACTTCCGAAAGTTCCAGCATTGTAGGGACAAAACCTATGATGACTCGCGGATCCACTCTTTCCTTCTGTGGCGGAAAGCGGTAACAATCATATGCATACATTACCGCCTCCATATTCGGTTCATATTCTGCCGCCTTGCGCAGAACGGCATTTGAGAACCATACGTAGCGGTCTGAAAGGTTACTGCCGAAGACCTTGTTTTTCGTCATATCGTCCAGCTTTCTGCATTCAGGACAGCGACAGTATCCGTCTGCGTCGTTCTCGCAGACGTTGATCACTTTCGGCGGACTTTTCTGTTTCCGCCAGTTGGATACGATCCGTTCGTGAACTTTTGGATTACTGACACAGAGTTTGACGAAATAATCACGGTAATCTTTCGGGTGACGTTTTCCGTCTTCCTGCATCGCGAAATATTCGGGATGCGTTTTTCCGTAAAGTTTCCACCAGTTTGTGAATGCGTGCCCATAGGAGAATACGAAGCTGTTGCCCATTCGCTGGCGTTTCAACCAGACCGCACTGTCATGGCGGCGTTTCTCATATTCCGCCTGATTCAGACGAAATGGCCCGGGGATCTGCGGCACAATCTCTTTCCGGTATTTCTCCCAACTTCGGTAACCGTTGCGGATCTGCCGCTGGATCAACCGGTCCGGAGTCCATTTCCCTTCTGTTTCCGTAAATGTGAATTCCTGTGCCGGAGCATAGATGATTCCCTTGTCGCCGGGTTCCGTCCAAAGGATTTTCAATTCTTGTTCCAGAAAGGAATATACTGCAAACAGTGAGCCTGTGCGGGAGGTTTTCAGGAACAGATCGGAGACAGCCGGGTTCTTCGACGTTTCAATGAAATCATCGCCGTACAGCCATGCCCCGTATGGAGTCACTTTCCATCTTGCCTCCTCTTTCTTCAAGGGCAGTGAATCTGTTTGCGGTTTTTCAATGTAGAGCGGATATCCCTTGCCTGAAAACATTGTCCGGATGGGAATGGCGGCACCCGAAATCAGTTGAAGATGCTTCTGTAGCTCCAGTGCCGCAAAGTTGCGAACCGCACAGGATTTGGACGGCAGAACAATTTCCATTTGATTTGCCTTGACTTGAAAAGTGTCTGCAAAGAGCCGGACAGGAAAAATCAGAAGAAGAAAGAGAAAAAAGAGATTGATCAGCTTCATAAGGTATGCTTTCCGTGATTTTCATTGATTACCATTTAGTCGGTGCCCAGGCGGAATGCTTCCAGTCATTAGGCTGCCCGCGCAACGGATAATTCTTCAGACTTTCTGCATGACCATCCAGCATGACAACGTTCCATTTCCCGTTGTGCCTTTGTCCGGGAAAGAGATAGCGTGCTCTGATTTCAGCATGCGGAGCTCCCTGATAAGGTCCAGTCTGATTTCCTTCCCACTTATCTCCCACTGCATAGGTTATGGATGGTGTGGCACTCGCAGATAATTTGCGCCAGACTACACGTGACTCTGCAATCGCAGCCAGGCTGACGTATTGCTGATTGAAGAAACGGTTCATTCCGTAATGTGTTCCTTTCCATGTATTGAAATTGCTGGAGGCTGTTCCAAGAGTGTTCCGCTGTTCCGCCGGACAACGAAATATTCCTGTCGGTTTGTCTTTGTTCCATTTTGGCAGAAACTGCAACTCTCCATAGACTTGCTGCCACAATGTACCGTAAGGCCCTCCACTCGGGAAAAAATTGGCAGGTGAAAGATAGTCATGAAATGTATCGGCATAATTTGTCAGCGCAATGCCGAATGTTTTGGTATTATTCAGACAGTGTATGCTTTGTGCCATTGCCTTGGCCTTGCTTAATGCCGGAAGGAGCATTCCAGCCAAAATCGCGATGATCGAAATTACGATCAGCAATTCTATTAATGTGAAAACTCCCTTGGACTGCCTCATTTCTTTTCTCCTTATTTTATTTGTTTGTGTTTTTGCGTTCATTCTCATTTTTTGTTTTTCTCCTTATGAACGGATTAAAATTTCCGGTATCAGTATTTTACGTTCAGGAGCGGTATTCTTCAAGTGTTGCAGCAGCCATGAAACCTGTTCCTCAAGCATGACGTCGGAAGTGTTGATCGGAAATATGGAAAATCGCCCCGCGCGGGTGTTGTTCATGCCGTAAAGCCGGATGCTTTTCTCCAGCCGCCCATGCTCCTGCAAGGCTTTCATCCCGCCGAGAGCACGGTAGTCGTTGGCAAAGATCCAGCATTCCGCCTTTTCCCCCTGCGCCAGAGCATGGTTTACCGCATGATATCCCTGCTCAAACACCAGATCGGAGCAGTCGAAAGGCTGGCGGTCGCAGTCCTCTATGGAATACAGAATGCTCTCCGTCCCGTTTTCTTTCAGAAATGCTGCGGATTCGGCGCAGTACATTTGAAAATACTTGTCGACCATGACATAAGCGACCCGTCGTGCTCCATATTTCAGAATGTCTTCGGCATATTTCAGGAAGACGGCGTTGTAATCGAACCTCAAATCATTCCGGGAATATCCGTTGTTGGCGCTGACATAATCAATCCCGTTGTCTTCGATCAGGCGGATCAGGCTCTCCTCCCCGACCGGCGAGCCGAGGATGACGAACGCGGAGCAGCCCCGGTTGATGAGATCCCGGATTCTCTGCTGATTTTCCTCTCTGCTGTTTCCCATCGTGACGGCGTAAACGCTTTCCCCGGTTTTTTCGAGCTCGGAGATCAGGCGTATCGTGAGATTTCTGTTTTCCTCGGTGTGGTAAGTGCGCTCCTGGGAAAAAAGAATCGCCACGGTCCTGGTCTTTTCCCCGACCATGATCTTGTAACCGATATTCGGCTGATACCCCATTTCGTCGGCAAGCTTCCTGACCCTTGCAATCTGTTCCCCGGAACAGTAGTTGCGCCGTCCGTTCAGTATCTGCGAAACAGTCGGCACCGCCAGATTTGCCGCCGCCGCCACTTGTTTCAAGGTGACTTTTCTATTTTTTATCATAACTGCCTTTTCTATATGCAAAGTAGTTTGTGTGATATATTATATGCGATTCTTCTTCTATTGTCAAGAGGTCATACAAACTATTTTGCATATTTTTTCCTGTTTTGTTTTTTGGGTGCCGGAAGCAGAAGCAGTGGAGACGGGGAATATGGGATACTCCGGAATACTTTTTCTCTGCTCTGCCTTGCCGCATGGCTCTCTGTCGCGCCGGAGAAAAACAGGGGAGCCATCGCACTTTTTCTTTGCCGCGCTGTCAAAAAAGGGAGAGGGACAGAGTTTCCGCTTAAGTTTTTTAGTATTGAATCGGGATTTGACTTGAAAAATGAGAGAGAATCGTTACAGTAAACCGGAAGCGGTCGGAAGTCCGCATGAAACAGGTGGTTTGGATGGCTTACAAAATGAAAAGCAGGAGCGCGCCGGAGGAGAGTCTTTCCCAGTCCGTGGGACAATCTTCTCTGGATGATGTTTCCGTCAGAGCGGAGCAGGCGGAGAAGCTTGCCGCCGAATCCGGGGGCATTCCCAATCCCGCCGACCTGCCGTACGTGGAACAGGAAGATATATTTGAATGTGACGGCGCGCTGCGCACCTATATGCGGAATATGGCGGACGCCATTCCTCTGACTTCGGAAAACGAGAATGCGATCTGGGACGAAATTGCGGAACTTCATGATCTGATGCGGCGCAAGCTTTATCCGTTTGCTTTTGTGGTTCGCCTGCATGTCAAGCTGTTTGAGAAATGCCGGAACCCGGACACACTTTACGAGGTATTTTCGCAGTCGGCTGTTCAGGCGATCGGCGGAACCGGAGAGGTGATCCGGCTCATGCCGACTGCCAGAGAGGAACTTCTGGATTGCCTGAAGGAGCTTCACAGCGCCTATGCCGGCGGCGATCCCGAAACTATCGACGCCGCGCGGAATCTGCTCGTGGAACTGATGATGACTTATCCCGTTCAGATGGATCAGATATTCCGCAGTTTCGACATGTTGCGCACGTATGCCGGGCAGTTGAAGAATCCCGGCAGGGAAGCGGAGTCGCTGCTTGCCGAGGAACTGGTCTGCACCATGGAGGAGTTCAATTCGGTCTATCAGGAACTGGAGGGCATCTATCATCTGCTGGATGAGAAGCGGCGCGTACTTGCCGAGGGATACCTGCGGCTGGTCGTAAGCATTGCCAGGAAGTTTCAGGGCAGGGGAGTCCCGTTTGTCGATCTGATTCAGGAGGGCAATATCGGGCTGATGAAGGCGCTTGACAAATTTGACTACAAGCTGGGACACCGTTTCAGCACATATGCGACATGGTGGATCAAACAGTGCGTGTTTCATGCGATCGGGCGGCAGGCCCGCGTGATCCGGCTGCCTGTTCACATGCTGACGACTCTGAACAAGATTAATCACGCGGAACAATGTTTCCTGCAGGAACACGGGCGCGAGGCAACGGTCGAGGAGATTGCCGCCGAACTGGAAATGACACGCGAACGTGTGAATTCCATGAAACGCATGGCGATGCAGGCGATCTCTCTGCAGGCTCCGCTTTCCGCATGGAACGACGGTAAAAACGCGTCTGTCGAGGATACCGTGATGACACTGCGGGATGAGGACGACCCGATGCGCAGTTTCGCGCAGAAACTGTTGCGGCAGAAGCTGTTCGAGACTCTCCGGACACTTCCGCCCCGTTCGCGCGAAGTGCTTTCCATGCGTTACGGTCTGGACGGCGGGCGCCCGAAGTCCCTGACGGAAGTCAGCACCTACTTTAATATATCGAGAGAACGCATCCGGCAGATCGAATCCGGTGCGATTGCGAAATTGCGAGACCCCTCCACCATCAAAATGTTTGAGGATTATTTTTCATGAGAAACGATCCTGTGCGTGTGGCTTATGCACGCTGCGCCTCCTATGCCGACCGCCGTATCCTGAAAGAGTCGATCGAAAAAGCGCTTGCGGTCCAGCTTGAGGATTTCGGCGGTGTGTCCGGTAAAAAGATCATGCTGAAACCCAACCTGCTGGCATGGCGGCGGAAAGAGGATATCGCATGTGTGCATCCGGCTTTTGTCGTCGAGAGCGCCCGCGCATTTCTGGACGCCGGAGCTTCGGAAGTCGCAATCATTGAAAATCCGGCGGTGCAGACCGCTCCCGCGATCATCAAGTCAATGGGGATTGCCGGGGAGCTTGCCGCGATGAATGTGAAAGTCGCCAATTTTGAACGTTTTGCGAAGATTTCCCCGCCGGAGAATGTCCGCTTCAAAAATATCGAAGCCGCGCAGGAGTATCTGGAGTTCGACGCCGTGTGCGATATCGCCAAAGCCAAGACTCACGGCATGATGAAGCTGACCCTGTGCGTCAAGAATCTGTTCGGACTGGTCAAGGGCAGCGAGCGCATGGGGTGGCATCTTGCGGTCGGCAGGGACTTTGCGATGTTTGCCGATATGCTTCTGGATATCTATCTGACGGTCCGCCCGCAGTTCAATCTTCTGGACGCGATCACCTGCATGGAGGGCAATGGACCCGGAAGCGGGAGTCCGGCGGAACGCGGTTTCATTGCCGGCGCGTCGGATTCGCTGGCGCTGGATTCTTCTGTTGCGCCGCTCCTGGGGGTGGACGATCTTCTGATCCTGAAAAATGCGGAGCGCCGCGGATTGCTTGTCCCTTTTGTAAATACGGGCGATGTTCCCGAACGGAATCCTTTTCTTCTGCCGGACCCTCCGGGAATGCTGACGGAGTGGGGAGTGTTCCTGCCGCCGTTCCTCAAGGGATGGCTCCGGAACTATGTGATATCGAAGCCGCTTCTTGACCCTGTGAAATGCATCGGCTGCGGGTTGTGTGTCAAGATGTGCCCGCCGCAGTCCCTGAAGCTGAAAGACGGCAGGCCCGTATTCGACCTGCCGAACTGTATCCGCTGTTATTGCTGTCAGGAGCATTGCCCGAAGGGAGCGATCATTCCGAAGAAGACCCTTCCGATGCGCTGCATGGAAGGTGTCGAAGACTGCATCCGCTTTCTCTTTGGGAAATGAACCTGAAAGAGTGAAACCATCCTGATTGTTTTTTGATGCCGTGATCCTGCGGTCCTGCGCCGATGCGCTGGTCCTGCGCCGTACGAAATTTCCGCAGGGGGGCTCTGCTGTTGCGTCTTACGCCCGTTCCCGGAGCTTCGTTTCCACTCTTTGAATGGATTTGACACCGTTGAGATTCCGTCTGCGGCAGCCTGTTTCTATGCTTTGCATCGGAGGATTTCATTCACATACGGAACCTGATCATCGGATCACTCGACGAAAATGATTTTGGTTTCATTCGGCAGCATGGGAATTTCCGGGCGTGCGGTCCGGGTTCCGTAGACCTGTCCCGTGACGGCATCCCTGAAGACGGCTTTCCGCGGCCAGTGAATGGTTTTGACGCCGCCTTGCCCGGCATGAATTCCGAGCAGTCCGTCTCCGAGATACAGCATGGCGTCGGGATCCTCCGTATAAATATGGACCCCTGCCTGACGTGCCAGTTCCCGCCAGACCGCCGGAGTCAGAACCGGCACCGCGCTGTAAACACTGGTCCATGCCGGGAATTTTTTCAACGCCAGCGGTGATTTTCCCGGCGTCTTCATGAAACGTCCGGAGAGGCACGCCTGCGGATCCGTCGGATAAGCGACCGGCGCGGCTTCACAGGCGGAGGTGTATTGAGGCGGCAGAGCGCCGAAGTTTTCCAGCCCCATTGCCAGCGGAACCGAGCCCGCGTCAGACATTTTGATCCCTGTCAGGGAAGATACGTTTTCTATCGAGCGCGTTCCGTTGGCGATCAGTCCGGAGTTATAGAGCCAGACCAGCATTCTGCCGTTGTTTTTCAGGCGGTTGATACTTTCAACGGCGGCAGGGGAGGGCGCCCAGACATTCAGAAAAACATACATCTTATAGCCGGGAAAATCGGGGTGCTGCAGATCGTTGAGGAAATAGACGTCGAAATCGGCTCCCATGCGCCCGAAGTTGCCGTTTTGCAGATGAAGCAGGGCGCGTCCGGTCAGCTTTTTCACTTCCGTTGTCGTGCAGAGCAGGCTTGGTTCATCGACGATGACTGCGATTTCCGCAGGAATGAAGCGGCGTTCCGGGGATTTGAGTGCAATCCGCCGGGTATTGGCAATCGCCTGGAGGATACCCTGATTGTCGAACGCTCCGCCGTGCAGGTCATACCAGTGGAGTCCGTGTCCTTTGCTCCATGTGTAAATGAACATTTTGCGGATCATGGAGATGGTTTCGAAAAAGGTTCCGGCGTATCCCCAGTTTCTGGTGCCGCTCAGGAAAGTGCGGAGATCGGCTTCATCCACAAATATTTTGTTATGCAGTGCATAGGATGCCAGAGGCGCGCTGACGGAGTGCGGTTTGCCTGCGCCGCGCTGGGCGTATTCCACTGCGATCAGGTAATCCAGCTCCGGCGATGCTATGATCCGTTCGATGCTCATTTCGCCCCATTCGAGATACCCTGCGACAGAGAAGAATTTGCCGTAGTAGGCGGCAACGATTTTCTCTCTGCCGGTTTCTTCTTTTATGGCGGCGGCATAGCTCAGTATGGTATCGGCAACCGCATCGGAAAACGCCCTGTTGAACTCAATGATATCGGCGTCCTTGACCGGATCGAGGAAAAATCCCTCCGGTGAATGTTTTCTCCGCTCCTGCGATGGAATCTGAATTTCTTCAAAAGAACCGTAATTCCGTTTCCAGCTTTGATTCAACGCTGTGATTGTACCATATTTTTTCAGCAGCGTTGCCCGGAAATACCGTTTCATGGCAGGGCTGTAATCCCCGAGATAATTCAGGTTCCTGCCGGTCCACTGCATGAACTGCCCGTCTTCGCCGCCGTCCAGCCCGAAACCGGCGATCTGATGATAATAGGGGCGCGACCGGATGAAAGCGATCATTTTCCGCAGAAATGCTGTGGAGTCGGCGCGCCAGCGTTCAGAGGCGTAAGAGATGCGGTTGACCGGTCCCCCGGTGTGAAAATAGCGTTCTTCCGGGTATTTGTTCACATACCATCCGGGAGCGTCGGTGTTGAAAAAGACGACCAGTTTGCCGTTGGGGGCATAATACATGGCGGAGAGCAGGTAGAGCTCCAGTTCCTCCGTATTGACGGAGCCGTCCGGCATCCAGAGTTTGTCCAGTGAAAGATTGATTTCAAATAACCGGATGCCCGCCTTGTCGAACCCGGTCATGAAACGGTTGCTCCGGGTGTTGTTGCGGGTATTGATGGCATTGCGGTAAAGCATGGGAGGAACGGAGACGCCATTCAGATACAGTGCCGGAAGACCGTTTTTTTTCCGGACTTCCGCACGCAATGGCTGGGGACGCGCCGCCGCTTTGACTTTCAGTGTGCCGATTCCCCCTTCCTGCGCTTTGTCCTGAGCGCAGAAACGGACACTGCGGCTTTCCAGTTTCAACTGATATTCTTCCGACATTGCAAACGGGGGAAGGACGATTTCCCCCGTGACCTGCAATTGACTGCCGTTGACGGTGGTCCGGACCGGAGTGCGGAACAGTTCCCTGTGATTGCGCAGGAGCAACAGGTATGTTTCAACATTCTGTGGTGCCGCTCCGTTGAAGATTGCCTGAATTTTGACGGTTTCCCCTGCATTCGCAGTCAATTTCAGGAATGGAGTTTCCCGCGATAAAACCGGAACTGACGTAAAGTTCCGATAGGCTGTTTCTCCATACGGTACTTGCGGCGGCCGCAGCCTTGCTGTTGCGGAGGTCCAGCCGGAGACATCGAAACCGGGCTGATTCCAGCCGGGCGTCAGGCGTTCCGACGCCTTCCAGTCCGTTCCGGAAGCAATGCTTGTCACGTTCCCGTCTTTGCCGACTAAATTCAACTCCCCCAGAAAGCCGGAGCCTCCGCCCACATTGAACGCATCGACCGCCAGTGTGTTCTTTCCCTTGACCAACAGTGATTTGAGATTTTCGTTGACGGCGGGAATTGCCCAGCCGTTGATTTTCACCGCGGCTTTTCCGTTCAGGTAGACGGTGCCGCGATCATCGCTTGCACCCTGAAAAACGACTTTGGAAAGTTGATCGGGGTCTGCTTCGAAATGGGTGACGAAATAGCGGTGCGCTTCCGGCTCCGAGGTATTGCCGGACCAGATCCAGGAGGCTTTCCAGTAATTCGGCTCCACCGGCGGAAGCCAGTCTGCGTAGTGAATTTTTTCCAGTTTCCATACCGGGGAAGTTCCGGCGCCGCTGCGGACTGTCAGACGTGTTTCAACGGTGTCCGGCGGCAGGCGCAGTTCCGCGTCGAATTTGATTTGCCCGGAAAACGGAGTCCAGCGGGGAGCTAAATCAACGGCTGTCGTTTTTCCCATTTCATCCACAAAAACGGCCTCCAGCCGGAGCTGTGCGGATGAGTCTGTTTCGACCTGTCCGGAAATCCGG
>ENA-UOJE01002086-UOJE01002086.1-human-gut-metagenome-genome-assembly--contig:-C23-NODE-2086-length-15960-cov-12.383653_pt1 | contig 15960 bp, 9 predicted proteins | sample MGYA00242341_ERZ723888 | MGnify/ENA metagenome assembly ERZ723888 | reverse complement strand
ATGGAAATATTTTCTAATATATAGTATAATAGTTTTAGGAGGTGAATCTTTTGAAATATTATTCAATTGGAGAATTTGCTAAAGCTATAGGAAAAACTACAAAAACTTTAAGAAATTGGGATAAAAGTGGAAAACTAAAACCAGCTAGAATTGAAGATACTGGATATAGGTATTATTCTCAAGAACAACTTAATCATTTTTTGGGTTTGAAAGATATAAAAACTAAGAATAAAAAAATAATTGGATATTGTAGAGTTAGTTCAAACAAACAAAAAGATGATTTAGAAAGACAAATTGATAATGTTAAAACATATATGTATGCTAAAGGTTATCAATTTGAAATTATAACTGATATAGGTAGTGGTATTAACTATAATAAAAAAGGATTAAACCAATTAATAGATATGATTACTAATTATGAAGTTGAAAAAATAGTAGTCCTTTATAAAGATAGGTTAATTAGATTTGGATATGAATTAATTGAAAATATATGCAATAAATATGGAACTACTATAGAAATTATAGACAATACTCAAAAAACAGAAGAACAAGAATTAGTTGAAGATTTAGTTCAAATTATAACAGTTTTTAGTTGTAAACTTCAAGGTAAAAGAGCTCATAAAGCTAAAAAGATGATAAAGGAGTTATTAAAAGATGATACTTGCTAAAAAAATTAGATTATATCCAACAGAAGAACAAAAACAAAAGATGTGGCAATCTGTTGGTACTGCAAGATATATCTATAACTGGACTTTATCAAAACAAGAGGAAAATTATAAAAATGGAGGCAAATTTATAGTTGATAACATTCTTAGAAAAGAGATAACTAAGTTAAAACAAGATGAGTTATCTTGGCTTAAAGAAGTATCTAATAATGTAGCAAAACAAGCTGTAAAAGATTGCTGCAAGGCATATAAAAACTTTTTTAATGGTTTTTCAAATAAACCTAAATTTAAAAGTAGGAAAAAATCAAAACCTTCTTTTTATAATGATCCTTTTAAATTAAAGGCTAAAGAAAAATTAGTATTAATTGAAAAAATAGGTTGGATAAAAACTAAAGAACAAATACCTATTGGAGTTAAATATACTAATCCAAGAGTTAGTTATGATAATAAGTATTGGTATTTATCTGTAGGAATTGAAATAGAACAACCAAATATTCAATTAACAAATGAAAGTCTAGGTATAGATGTAGGTGTTAAATACTTAGCTGTATGTAGTAATGGAGATGTTTTTAAAAACATCAATAAAACAAAAGAAGTTAGAAGATTAAAAAAATCTTTAAAAAGGAAACAAAAACAAATAAGCAAAAAATATGAATTAAATAAAAAAGGAAAGGAGTATGTCAAAACTAAAAATATTATAAAGCTTGAAAAAGAAATAAAACTTATTCATCGCAGACTATCTAATATAAGAAATAATTATATTCACCAAGTAACTAATAAGATAGTGAAAACCAAGCCATCAAAAATAGTTATGGAAGATTTGAATATAAAAGGTATGATGAAAAATAAACATCTATCAAAAGCTATAGCAGAACAATGTTTATATGATTTTAAAACAAAGATGAAATATAAATGTGAATTTTATAACATTAAATTTGTTGAAGCAGATAGGTTTTATCCATCATCAAAACTTTGCAGTCGTTGTGGTTCTATTAAAAAAGATTTAAAACTTAAAGATAGAATGTATAAATGTTCTTGTGGATTAAATATAAATAGGGATTACAACGCAAGTATTAATCTTAGTAGATATGAATTAACAATTTAATCACTATAAAAAGGTATTGTTAATGTGTAGGATGCGTTGTATCCGAATTTAAGCCTTTGGAGTGTTATACAAAACTAAAGTAGTCTATTAAGACAAAATAGAACACGTTGAACAAGGAATTAAACAAAGTTTTATAAAGTTTTATAAAGTTTTGGCAACGGGATGAATTATGAAAAAGGAATCTCAAATCGATTTAAAAGTTGTTTTTATTATTGCAATAATTATTTTTAGTTTAAGCATATTAGTTGTTGTAGCTAAAACATTAGCAAATACAGAAAATGAGAAAGATATACAAAATACTGAACAAATTTATATTTTAAACGATACTGAAACTAAAGAAGTTTTTTCTAAGTATCATAAACTTTACAAAGAAAGTATTGATTTAATAGATGAAGGTATTAGCGGGAAAATATCCAAGAAAATTTATAATGAAACAAAAAATTCAGCTGATGATATAAGAAATCTTAATTTGAAAGAAGAATATAAATCAGATCAAAACAATTTAGCATTAACTTTTGAATATTTAAATAAGTCAATGCAAGCTTATAATGATTATATTTATTTTCAAGTCAATAGAAGAGATAAATTTGATACGAGTTATAAGCATTGTTTAGATGATTATAATGATTATCTAAATAAATCACAAGCATATTACAGTTTAATAGATTAATTTCAAGAACACTTCGGTGTTCTTTTTTTATGCCTAAAAAAGGAGGTGAGAGCAAATGGCGGCAGATGGAAAAGTTGTTATAGAAGTTTTACTAGAATGTGATAAAGTAGAAGGCCAATTAAATGAACTTAAAAATGCTTTTGCGGATTTAGGTAGTGTTGGAAATGTATTTGGCGAAATGAGTTCTCTTGTAAATACATTTTCAAGTACTTTTAGGGCCTTAGAAAAGGTGGTAGGTCCAGTAGCGGCTGGTGTTGTCGCATCTATAACTACAATAGTAACTGCTTTTACAAAGTTATATGATGCAAGTAAGAAAAACTTCTTTGAAAATTTACAAAATATATCCGAAAAACTCCAGCCAATTGTAAGCATTGTTCAAAATGCTACAAGTACAATTTTAAATTGTTTTAGTCAAGTCACTGATTTTTCATTTGATTTTAGTTCGTTAATGGCAGATGCAATTGAATTTGAAAGTTCTATGGCACGAGTGTCAGCTATAATGGGTGTTGTTGGTGACGATATAGGTGTTTTAACTGAAACTACAAGACAATACGGAGCAACCACTAGGTACACCAGTGTACAGGTAAGTGAAGCTTTTAGCTATATGGGCATGGCTGGATTTTCATTACAAGAGTCACTCGCGTCAATCCAAGATGTTTTAAATTTAACTACGATTGGAGCCACAGATCTCAGGCACAGCTAGTGATATTGTCACTGATGGGTTAACTGCACTATCGATGTCAGCATCTCAAGCCTCTAATTTTGTTGATTATATGGCTGCAGCTATTACTAGAAGTAATACTACTGTGGAATTAATGGGTGAAACAATGAAATACGCAGGTAGTGTTGCTGGTACTTTAGGCGTATCCATGGATGATTTATCAGTAGCTATAGGCCTTATGGCCAATAGTTCAGTGAAGGGAAGTCGTGCAGGGACTGCATTAAGAACATTGTTATCAAATTTAAGTGCTCCTACCGATTCAGTGGCAACTGCTATGCAAAAATATGGTATATCTCTTATTACTGCAAAAGATGGTTCTGTAGACTTGGATAAAACTTTAAGAAATTTAAGAACAAGTTTGAAAGGATTACCTTTAGTAGAACAAGCGGCCGCTTGTAAAAATCTTGCTGGTAAAACTGGTATGACAGGTCTTTTGGCTATTGTTAATGCAACTGATGAGGCTTATGATAGTTTAACTGCTAGCGTTCAAAACTCTACTCAAACAGTTTCATACTGGAATCAAAATTTAGGTGAAATGGGTATTACAGGTAAAGAGTGTAGCGATAGAATAGAAACATTGAAAGAGGTACTTGGTGAAACGGAATATCTAGGTGCAGCTTTTAATATGACAACTCAAGACATGGCACTTGCATTACAAGTTTTAGGCTCTAATGCAAAAGTAACATCTGATAATGTAGAGGATTTATTTAGTGTTTTAGATGCCATGAGAAATCCTACAAAATCTCAACAACAACAATTTAAAAAATTAGGACTAACTTATAGAGAAATTAATGATGATGCTTTTGACTATAGCGCTACCTGTGACATGATAAATGAGAATACTGTAGGTATAGTAGATAATGCTAAAAAATTAAATGGAGTTTTAAGCAAACAAGAAATAATTGATAAATTAAGCCCTAATATGTCTTTAAAAGAGGCAAATGCGGTACTAAAAGAATACGGATTAAATGCCAAAAGTGCATCAACTGGACAAATAGATTTAATAGCCAATTTAACTCAATTAAGAAATAAATTTAAAGGAATGGATGAATCTACTAGAGAAGCAACGTTGAGTAATTTAGGTTTATCTGATTCTTTAGATGAAATAAATGAAATCTGTAATTTATCTGATGAACAATTTAAAATGTATTGTGACAATTTAAAATTAGTTACAGGTTTATCAGAAAAAATGGCTGAAGCAATGGATGAAACTACTAAAAATAAATTATTAGTATTATCATCTGCTTTACAAGATGTTGCTATTGAAGGGTTTGAAGCATTAAAGCCAGCTATTCAAGGTGCATCTGAAAAATTAGCTAACTTTTTTAGTATTTGGAGAAGTGGAAATTCAAGTGGCGAAACCGAAAAGGGTCAAGCTTTATATACATTTGATAATTTAAAGAAGGCATTAGATAATTTACTAAATGATATAAAAAATGCAGATATTACAGGAGCAATACAAACAGCAATTTCTAAAGTAAATACATTTATAACACAAGGTGGATTAAGTAGAGTATTAGACATAGGCAAAGAAATTATACATCAAATTTGCCAAGGTATTATAAATAGTAGAGGCGATATAAGAGAAGGTATTTCAAGCGCAATCAAACAAATCTCTGAATTTGTTAGAGATGTAGCCCCAGAAATAGAAGAGGCCGGAAGAGTTATTTTAGATGCTATTAGAGATGGTATAAAAAATAATTCACAAGATATTCATGATGCTTTAGATGGAGTAGCATCTGTTATGAATTCTTGGATACAAGGTAGTGAAGAAATAAAATCATTGACTGGTAATTTTGCAGATATATTTATTGATAGTTTAATTGAAAATCTTAAATCTAGGACAGTCGGAAGGGCAAGTGAATTATGGAATGCAGCTACAAGTTGGTTAACGCATTCCAAACCAGATTTCTCTAAAGGTTTGACTGGATTTTTTACAAAAATATCTGATTGGTTTACTGGTGAATCTTATGCTGCTGAAACAACTGGAAATGAAAAAGAACTTAGTACAAACAAGAAAAACAGTAAAAATAGCAATAAAATAAACAGTAAACTTTCTAGTATGGATGTTAGTGAAATAAAAGCTTTACAAACTCAATTAACAGCATTACAAACAACTGCTCAAAATGTTTCTAATTCTATTTCACAAAGTTTTACAAATATGCAAAATACTATGAGAACTAGTTTAGTTGGATGCGCCAATATAGCTAGAAATCAGTTTGTAAGTATAACTAATGTTGCAAGAAATCAATGTTTAAATGTGTCTAATATAGTTAGAAATCAATTTGTATCAGTTAGCAATATTATTAAAAATCAAGTAACAAATGCTAGAAATGCTTTAACAACACAAATGATTTCAATTAAAAATGTAACTAATACACAAATTACAGCAGCAAGAAATGCCGTTACAACTCAAATGATTTCTATGAAAAAGGTTATAACAACTCAAAGTAGGGAAGCAAGGAACAACTTTACTAGTCAAATGATTTCTATGAAGAATGTGGCTAGGACTCAATCTACTCAAATAGGCCAAGCAGTTGCTAGTGGTATGGCTACTGGTATTAGAAATGGTACTGCTAGAGCAGTAAGTGCTGCTAGAAGTCTTGTAAATCAAGTCAATGCTGAAATGAAAAAGACTGCTAAGATAAATTCTCCTTCAAAGATAACTACTAAATACGGTGAATATTTAGATGAAGGTTTAATTGAAGGTATGAAAAACAAATCTAAAGAATTATATTCAGTTGCTAGAAGTATAACAACAGAAATGAATGAAAATATGAAAGCAGCCGTTCATGGCGAAATTGCTTTATTTAATTTAAATGCTAGTAATAACAACGAAAGTAAAATTATTAATACAACTAATAATAATTTTAGATTAAGCGATGAAGATATTCAAAAATTAGCAGATGCTAATGCACAAAGACCAGTTTCAGTTGAAACGAAAGTAGGAGAAAGTACACTTGCTAAAACTATAGCTAAACCAATTGAAAATTTTAATAAAACTGATACTAAAAGATTAAATAGATTGAAGGGGGTAACAATATAATGTTCAAATTTAATGGCATAGATTTAGAGCTATATGTAAAAGTTATAGAAATTAGTAAGCCAATGATGTCAAGAACCAATTATTTTAAAGAAAATCCTTCAAGAAATGGAACAAGTTATCAGGGATACAAATATAATGACAAAGACATAGAGGTTAAATTTGACATAAAAGGTAATACGGATGCAGAAGTTCAAAATTTAGCTGATAGTCTTTGCTCTATTTTTGATGTTGACGAGCCAAAAGAATTAGTAGTTGATGATAATAAAAGAATTTACTTAGCAATTCCAAACGGAGATATAGATCAAGATAAAATTGCTAAGGGAATTAGGAGAATAAAAATGTCTTTTAGTTGTCCTATACCTTTTTCACACAACCCAACTGCAAAACTTTATAGTGGTGAAAAAACAATTGAAATTAAAAATGAAGGAAATGTAAGTACTCCTGGAATTGTAAATGTGGCTTTTGGAGGAGATGCTACTTATTGCCAAATTGATGGAGATGATGGAAAAGCAGTATTGATTGGTGAATATCCATCATTAATGAATACAAAAGTTGAAATATCTTCAGTTGTTGTTGATGAAAATTGTGAAACTACTTCAAGATTTGTATCTGTAAGTGGTGAAGTTGATGCAAATAGAAGTATCACAGGTACTATACAACCAAATGCAAGTGGTAGTAGCTGGTGCATTAAAGCATCTGATTATGGCACTGGTGAAAAGTGGCATGGTCCCGCATTACGTTACAATTTACCTTCTAATTTAACTGATTTTGATTGTAAAATGGAATTATATCATGATTCATCAGGAAAACTCGAATACAATGAAACTTATTCTACTGAAGAATCATCTCGTTATAAAGTTACGGTATCTTTACTTAATATGAGAGCAAGCAGAACTACCAGTTCTGCTATTCTTACTCAGATGAAAAGAGGTACATATTTAAACATCATACAAGTTGTGGATGGATGGCTAAACACAACATATAATGGCAAAACTGGTTGGGTAAAAATATCTGCTGGACTTACTAAGGTAACTACTGTAAGTACAACTTATTATACAACTGATGAATTAAATTTAAGAGCAGGTCGTGGTACAAATTATAGAATTTTAACTGTTATTCCTAAAAATAAACCTTTAATCGTTTACACAAATACAAAATCTGGCAATTGGGTACAAGCAAAATATAACGGAATAACAGGATATGTTCATACTAAATACATAATCGAAGGGAATAAAGTACAAATAGATACTGATGAAGAGTTTGAAACTGCAGAAGATAAATTAGGAATAATCGAGATTTATGGTTATGATCAAGCTGGTAATAAACTTTTTAAAGCAATGCTGTGTGATGAAAATGAATATTATGAATCAACATATCCACTAATTCAAGTAGGAAATGTATATTTTTTACAAGATTTTTCTTTTAGCGTTCCAAAACCAAAACAAAGTACTACTTCATCTGGTAGCGATGATAATCTAACTGTAACTATAAAAAATCTAAAAAGTGGTAAATACGGAAATTGGAATGAATTTAGAGGTTATTTTAGAATAGTTCGAGATAAAAATGAATGGTATGCAGAAATTGTAAAATACAATTCTCAAGGCAATGTAGAAAGAAGTTTACAAAGCAAAAAAATTAAGAGTGAGAATTATCCTACAGGATCTTTAAATCACATTGTCATTTATTTTGCAAAATATGCAGATAAAGAAGTTGTTGATACAATGACCTTTAATCGATTACTTATAAAAAAATTAAGTGAAACAACACAAGAAGATACAGACATTATAAGATTTAAACAAGGAGATGAACTTCAAGTAGATTTTGCAAATAATGAAGTATTAATAAATAATATCAAAAATATGGAATATGTTAATGTTGGAAGTAGTTTTTTTGAAATCCCTCCTGGCTCATTTACAATGAAAATCTCTTCTGATGCTAGTATTACAAGTTCTATTATTTTTAATGAAAGGTGGTTGGATTAGTGGAAAAACTGGTAACAGAAATTTATATTTTAGACAGAAAAAAGAAAATAATAGATGTTTTATCTAATAATGGGACTAATCCTTCTAGTCCTTTTTTTGATGATCTTTTTACAATGTATTTAGATACAGGAGCCGATACCTTTGAATTTTCTACTATTTTTAATGAAAGAACTAGCAATATAGAAAATGGGTATTTTGTTCTTTTTAATTTTAAAAATAATTTTAAATTATTTCAAATAATGAATTCAAAAAACGAACATATTAATGGAATACTTATAAAATCTTGCTATTGTGAAACTATTGGTCTTGAACTTATAAATAAAGTAGTAAGAAAATCTACAATAGACGGAGATGTATCAACTTTTTTTTCACTAGTCTTACAAGATTCAAGTTTTGAATTAGGCTATGTAGATTCTACCATTACTGATTTTAAAAGTGTAATCATAGAAAAGCCTACACCTATATATACTGTAATTCAAAACAATCTTGCAACTTATAATATTGAAATTGAGTTTACTGTAGAAATAAAAAATAATAAAATAAGCAAACAATATGTAAATATATATAGAAAAAGAGGGAAAAATACACATGCTCGATTTGAATATTCTACTAATGTGGATAATATAAAAAAGACTGAAGATTTAACTGATTTCTGTTCAGCATTAATAGGAGTTGGAGCAAATGGTATAGATTTTAAAGATGTGGAATGGATAAAAAGCAATGGTAATCCAACTGATAAGCCTTTAAATCAAGATTTTGTTGTAGATGAAACTGCACATCAGTACTTTCACAATGATGATGGAAGCTATATTACAGGAACATATGAAAGCAATGCAAATAATTCTGCGGATTTACTAGACGAAACATGGAAAAAACTACAAACCAGAAAGCAACCTAAAATAGATTATGAAACTAGTATTGTTTTATTTAATGAAGATATTGATATTGGAGATACAGTTTATGCTATAGACCATGAATATACACCTAATTTATATTTAGAGGCTAGAGTTAGTAAGCTAGAAATTAGTTTTACTGATTGGCACAATAAAAGCAAATGTACTCTATCTAATTATAAAGAGGTAAAAAGTAAAATATTGAATTTATCTAATACTGACGATATTTTTGGAGAAATTTTAGAATTTTTAGGTGGAATAGGTGTAGGAAAATTAACCGATAAAGATATTGCTAAAATTCAAGAATATCTTAATCAAATGGGTTTAGAAAAAAAAGAAATTGATGAATTATTTGAAAAAATATATGATATTATTGACCCTCCACCAAAACCGCCAACTGGAGATGAGGACAAATATGAGCCTATTTATTTAACTACTTACAAAAATGGTGTTTGGGTTGGTGATGATAGATTTTATGATATAAAACATTCCAACACTGTATCTAATGTAGATTCAGAAAATGATCAATACACTCAAGCTTTATCACTGTATCAACAATATAATATTGGTAAAAAGCAAAATAGCTCATATCTTGAAAATGTAATGGCTAGTAGCAATCAATATAAATTATATGTTATGGTTAACTATTATAGTAATAAATTTGGTTTAGATCCTCAATTGATATATGCTGTTATTATGGGAGAATCTAGCGGCAATCCATCTGTACATGGACAAAGCGCTGGAAGTGGTTATGGATTATTTGGAATAGAACGTTCAGTTTTTTTTCAAGGATTTAAAGGTACAAAAGCAACAACTATAAAATATTTAGATGGAACAAGTGAAAGTTTTTATCCAAGTACATCTAATATGACTCCAGGTAAAGGCGGAACAACTATAATTAGTGGAGTAACAGTAGATAAAAACATATCCAATCAAATTAAATTAGGTTGCCATTTACTTAGACAAGCTATTGACACTTGTCATGGTAATATTTTTGCTGCACTTGTTTCATATAATATGGGTATAGGTTCACTTTATTGGATTATAAGCAAATATGTTTGTAATACTTACAACTATACATTTGTAGATACTTATAGTTTAAGTAAACAATCTAATCAAGTACAAACTAAAGTTTATGAAGAATTAGATAGTTTAAAATTTAATTTTGCTGCTTATAGGCAAGTTTTTAAAGATACTAAAGGATTAGGTACACCAACAAATGTTGAAGGTTACTTGCAATGGTATAAAATTATAGACGGTCAATTACCTTATTACAAAGATAAAAACGGAAATAAATTAGGATATGGAGTTGGAAAGTCTACACCTAAATCATCAGCTCAATTAAATGCAACAGATACTAGAAATAAAATTGTTGAGACTGCTAAAGCTATAGTTAGCCAACATGTGGATCAAAAGATTGCGACATATGACCAAGCATATAGAACTTGGAACTTTAAAAAGCCAAATAGACGAAGTGGTTACTACTATGGAATTAAAAATCCTATTTGTTATGATTGTAGTTCATTTGTATCATGTTGTTATGGAGAAGCTGGTTTAACCAGTGTATTTCATGCAGACTCTACTTGTTCAGGAGGAACTCTTGTAAAATATGCAACTGCAAAACCTGGTTATAAAATGTGGAAGGTTACTACTGCAGGACTTAATGAGGCAAAACCTGGAGATATAGTAATGGATGCAAATTTTGCTGTAACATCCAGCAATCTTACCGCCTCATATATGAGCTTATGGGGAAAAACTCATCATACTATGATTTATATCGGAGACGGAAAAGTAGCTCATGCTAGTCAATGGGCATATCATCCAAATGCTATAAAGATTTCCAGTATAACTTATTATATCAATAAAGGGACTTCTTTCTTTTTAAGACCTTATGATTTAACAGAAGCAGATAATAGAACTGCTACCGAAACACCTTCTGTTGAAGAAACGGACTTTAATGAAGTATACATAAAAGCTCTTAGATTAGCAAATGCGTATAATTTTTATGATAGTAATAATAATCTTCTTACAAAAGTTAAAGGTTTTTATAGTGATGATAATAAAGCTTATCCTGATGTTACTCCATATGTACTTATACATTTTGGAATAAATGATTTAAGTCAAAACGGTATTGATGGAATAAAGACACTAGCAAGTATTTTAAGAAATAAATATAGAAATACACCGATATTTATTTTAAAAGAGTTACATGTTGGGACTGCGTATGCAAATTATGAAACTGTAAATACAAGTATAGATGAACTAAACACACAATTAAAAAACTTTTGTGATAATGAAGATAACATCTTTCTTTTAGATATTTCTAGTTCTGTTGAAACTTATACAGGTGTTTTAAATTCAGAATATACAACAGATGGATACAGATTTAAAGATAATGCTAGTAAAAAAGTTTTTTATGATGCAATTACAAGTAAATTACTATCAACAGCAATAGGTTATAAAGAAAAAGATAAAACAGATGATAGTGGAGAAAGTTCTGATAAAGAAGATAAAGATAATACAACTGTTGCAGAAACTGTATCTATAGTTATGCAAGCTAATAAAAAATATGAATATGGTGTTGTTAAAGATCTTACATTTTTACTACCTACAGTTGTAGTTGATTCGTTTTATAGTAGAATTATTTTTAAAACTCCGAAGGATTCCGAACCTATGAAATACTATCAATCTAAAATAGTTTATTTACAAGGGACTGATTGTCTAAATGGTCAATTAATTCCAAAAGCAGATACTACTTATAACATAATTGTTATGCCAAATGCAAATAAAGACTTAACATCAGAAAAATATTATGGTTCCGTTACTGGAGTGAGTAGTGGTGGAAATTATAAAGAATTTACTACTTTTGTTGGAGGAATTAAAGTAGCTGAAATTGCTCAAACATATTTAAATCAAACTGGCTTAAGATACGGAGAATTTACTTTTACAATCAATTTAGAACCAACAAACTTTCCAAATAATATGAGTGGAAATTTAAATAAATGGTATGATTCCAGTGTAAATAAAGCCAATATAGACGGTAGTTCTTTAGTTATGCTTGCTTATTTAGGAATAACTTATAAAAACAGTGCTTATAATAATCATTCTCTAAAAAAATTAGTTAAAAATACTAATTATAGTTGGACCTTTAAGTTCCCACGTATAGCATCAGAACAAGCTAGATATTGTATTCAAAAAGGTTGGGTTCTAAATGAGGCTGATTTAACTAATTTTACGAATTTAAAAGCAGGAGATTTATTATTTTATGATAGTGATACTTTTGATAATGAAAGATTTATGAATATATCACATGTTGCAATTTGTGTAGGTGAAGTAGACGGAGTTATGTCTTTAATAGAAGCAACTATCTGTGAAAATGGAGTAAGAGTTAAATCTGTTGAATCTACTACTTCAGACAAATTATTATTTGTAGCTAGACCAAGAATATTATCTTAAGGAGAGTGGTTATTATGAACAAAGAAACGGTAACTAGAGAGTATAATAACTACTCTGATAGTTATAATGCTTTATTTAATATACTTACTAATGTGATAGCAAACAAAGAAATAAAACAGGATGATGTATATGATTTAGAAGAGGCACATGCATCTTATGTTAATAATGCTGAAATTATAAGGACAGCATTAAATCAAGAAGATGAAAATATTGCGACAGATAAGCTTGAAAAAAGTAAAGTTATTACAAAAGAAACTATTTTAGATCTTCTAACAGAAGGTGGTACAAGAAATATATTCTATCAAGGCAATGATGGAGAAATATTAATTGATGGTCAAGGTGTACCAGCTCTTGTTTTATTAGCAAAGAAATTGAATTTAATAGCAACAGATGGAGAAGATGAGTCAAGTATTACATTGACACCTACATTTATACAATTGTTAGCAGCTAGTGATATACTTCTAGGAGCAAATAATATAAAACTTGAAGGTTATACCACTATTAATGGTGGCTTTAAAATTGATGAAAATGGCAATATGGAAGCTAATGATGGAAAATTTAAAGGTAATATAGAAGCTACAAGTGGGAAAATATCTTCAGACTTAGAAGTAGATGGTCTTAATGTATCAGGAACATTAACAGCAGATGCATTAAATGTTAGACAACTTAATTATTTTAATGACGGAATTACATCTGATATTAGTCTTACAGTTGATACATCTATAACAGATACTCCAAATATATTTGAAAATAACGGCAAATTTAATTCCTTACAAAGAGCAATTGAATCTATTCCAAAAAATCTTAATGGATATACAGTAAGTATAGCAGTTAATTCAATATTGTATGAAAATATAACTATTAAAGGATTTAATGGTGGAACTTTATACGTTCTGTTTAATAAAAATAATTACGGCAATATACTGGGCCATAATTGTGGAGCAGAAATATTATTACAAGGAACCGGAACAACTACACAAGTTTTAGTCAGCAATTATAAAACTACAGGAAATGTAAACATGCGTACTGGTGGAGATACTTCTTATAATATCGTTCAAACAGTCCCTTCTGGAGCAACATTATTACTTACAAACTTTAACTCAAATGGATGGGGATATACAACATATAACGGCAAAAGTGGATGGATGTCTACTAATACAAGTTATATGGTAAAAGAGGAAGTATATGAAACATCAGGTAATTCTACTGCTATACAACCAAGTGAATTATTAACACAAGATGGTAAAAATTATGCTGCAGTGTTTTGTAATTGCCCTTATGTAGCATTATTTGATTTAGAGGTATATGGTAAAACTGGTAACACTGCTAATTATGCAGTAGGAGGAATAAGAGGTTCTTATGTAGATTTAGAAGGTATAAAAATATGTGGAAGTGAGAATGGAGTTGCTGCAGAACGTGGAGGTCGTGTTTTCGAATCAAATACTACAGGTAAGGTTAACGGAATTGCACAAAATGCTAATTGTAGTGGTACTATTTATATACAAGATGGTACTACTATAAATGGTACTATTAGTAAAGATAATTCATCTCAAATAATTTATTCATCAAGCGGAGCTGTACAAGATACAACTAGTGATGTTGGAACAAATAACAATACTACAACTGCTACATCTACAATAACTATAACTAGTACAGGTGCAGATACTTATAGAAGTACAACTTATTATAATTATAAGCAGGATAATACCTCAAGGCAAGGTAATTATGGTTGGGGTAATTGTAACGGTTTATGGGTATTTGGCAATAAATTTACACAACTTAAAGGAAAGACAATAACTAAATTAAGTGTAACTGTAAATCGTATTCAAGGCGGTATATATGGCAATGTAACAGCAACATTGAAAATGCATAATTATGAAGCTATACCAAGTGGAATGCCTTCGTATATAGATGGATGGAATACATCAATAACTACTCCTATCAACACTACTAAAACAATTGAAATAACCGATGCAACCGTATTAAATGCTATTAGTGCTGGAACATGTAAAGGATTCGGTGTTCAAGGACCGTATGATTCTAGTCATTATGCAGTATTTGATGGAAATTGCACAATAACAGCTACTATACAAGGATAAGGAGGACAAAATATGAAAGAGATTTTAAGAGATTATACAATTGATTTTGATCTAATAACAGGAAAGATATCTTCCGATTATATTTCTTTTTTTATTACAGATAAAAATGTATCAACTTTATTCGTAAAATTAAAAGCAATTAATAACGATAATATTGTTGCTTATCTAAAAAATTCAGAAGTTACTAATCACAGTTTAAATTTAAAAGTTAAAAAACCTAAAACTGGAGAAACAGTTAATAAAACAGGTAAAAAAATTCAAGGTGAAGATGATGAAATTGCTATATTTAGATTTGATTTAGAAACTAAATTTACAAATCAAGCTGGAGAATGTTATTGTGAATTATTTGATACTTTTATAGAAAATAGTTTAGAAAAGTTAGTAACTAGTAAATCTTTCCCTTATACAGTTTCAGAAAGTGTTACTGCAGATGCTACGCCTGAAAATCCTAATCCTGGAACAGGTGGAACAACAAGTATTACATATGATGAGACAAACGAATTATTAGTGTTTAATTCGGTTACTACTGAAAATGAGTTAACAACAATCTAGGAGGTAGTTTAAATGGCAGATAATGAAAAATATGCATGTGGATATAAAAACTCACAAACAGGTGAAATTGTATACTATAAGGATAAAGATGCACGTTCGCAACTTAAAGATATTGTAAACGAATCTGAATGGATAAATGTAAAAAAATTTAATGTAAAAGGAGACGGAATAACGGATGATACATCTTCATTACAAGACGCATTAAATCATGGGGATAAATTATATTTTGAACCGGGTATTTATCTAGTAAATGGAGAACTTAATTATAAAAGTAACACACATATACGTGGATGTATGGATAAAACTATTTTAAAAGCCATGAATCCAAAATACACTAGAGAATCAGATAATACAAATAGATGGGTTTGCTTAGCTCAAATTGGAAACAATATTGTAGAAAACTCCAGTGAAAATATTTCAATAGAAAATATTATTTTCGATGGAAATTCAGGTAGAACAAATGAAACTTATATAAAAGAAGACTATGGTGATTCTACACAAGGTACGAAGTTAATTAACGTTACTAATAGTAAAAATATATTAATAAAAAATGTAACTGTTCAAAATAACAATTATCTTGGTAGTTCATTTACATCATGCCAAAACATAACCATAGAAAATTTTAAATCATTAAATTGTGATGTTGGGATATGTATATTCAAAAATGAAGAATATTCAATGGAATTAAAAGACTATGTTTTCAATAATATTTTTATTGATGGACATGATATGAGTGAAGGGATTTCTTTTTATTATAAAAGTTATATATCT
>ENA-UOJE01002083-UOJE01002083.1-human-gut-metagenome-genome-assembly--contig:-C23-NODE-2083-length-15988-cov-7.555639_pt1 | contig 15988 bp, 12 predicted proteins | sample MGYA00242341_ERZ723888 | MGnify/ENA metagenome assembly ERZ723888 | reverse complement strand
ATGAAATCTTATGACTGTACAATTTGTTTTCAATTTTTCCGTTATATCATTCATGACAACGGTGTTCTGGAATATCTCGAACGGAGCGGAACCGGGGAAACAAAAAAATCAGAATCCTGTCCCCTCTCCGCTTATAACCCGATTCCGGAAAAAAAGAAAAAAGACAGTCCATATGCCGGCTTTCTGCTGTTTCTGTTTTTTCTTGCTCTGACTCTCAATCTGGTCAATCTCGTTCTGATTTATTTTTTCCATGCAGGATATGCAAAATCCATGATTCTGACTGTCTTTCCTTTCGTTTTCCTGATTCCGCTTGTCCTGCGGAAAATTACTTACTGTTTTCCCTCATTTACCGACATACATCCGCTTACCATTACGGTCGGTTATCGCGAAAACCGGAAATCCGCGGAATTCCTGCGGGAACTCAGGCGCGCCATCGCAAAGCGTTTCCGGGCGCCGGAAGCAAATTATGAAAACAGAGAGGCTTTTCTTGAAGCAATCAGAGAAATGCGCGACAACAAACTCCTCACAGACAGTGAAATCCATGTGATCACAAGGCAGTATGAAAATCACATTCCATTTACGCCGCTTCACACCTTTGTCGTCCTTGACGTTCTCAGGATGGACGGCGTCATTTCGGAAGAAGAATATCAGGAAATGAAATACGAAAGAATCTTTCACCCCAATCCATAAGGAAAACAAATCTCATGCGCAGCCTTATCATAAACGGCGGAGCGGAAATCTCCGGAAATGTCACAATCGGCGGAAATAAGAACGCGGTGCTGCCGATGATCGCGGCATCCATCCTCACGAAAGAGGAGATCATCATGCACGATGTCCCCGCAATCAGCGATGCGGATGTCATGCTCAAGATCATTCAACATCTCGGAGCCAAAGTCACGCGTTCCGGGAAAACGGTCAGGATCAACGCGAAAAACATCACAAAAAGCGAAATTCCCAAAAGCCTCTGTTCCGCGTTGAGAACCTCCATCCTGCTGGCGGGTCCGCTGTCCGTCAGATGCGGAGAAGCGACCATCTACCCGCCCGGCGGAGACGTCATCGGGCGCCGCCGTCTCGACTCGCATTTCTATGGGCTGAAAAAACTCGGAGCAGTCATTCAGGGCGATTCCGTTCCTTATGAGTTCCAGACGGCGGCAAAGGGAATGCACGGAAGCGAAATCTTCCTTGATGAAGCAAGCGTAACCGCCACCGAGCACATTCTCATGACCGCCGCGGCGTGCCGGGGAACCACAATCCTGCGCAACGCCGCCTCGGAGCCCCATGTGCGCCAGCTCGGAGAGATGCTGATCAAAATGGGCGCGGAAATCACCGGGCTGGATTCCAATACGATCATCATCAAAGGCAATCCGGAGCTTCACGGCGCGGAAGTCACGATTGAGGGCGACCACATCGAAGCGGCAAGTTTCATCGCTCTTGCGGCATGCACGCGCGGCGCGGTCAACATCGAAGGCAAACTTACGCCGCGCGACTACTGGATGACACGCCGCGTTTTCGAAAAGCTGGGAATCCGCTTCAAACTGCACCCCGGCCTGATCGAAGTCCCCGGCGGGCAGCGCATGAAGATTCAGCCGGATTTCGGCAACGCGATCCCCCAGATCTCCGACGGACCGTGGCCGCAATTCCCGAGCGATATGATGAGCTGTCTGATCGTATGCGCGACTCAGGCAAAAGGATCGATCCTCTTTTTCGAGAAAATGTTCGAGAGCCGCATTTACTTTGTGGACCGCCTGATCGCGATGGGTGCGAATGCGGTGGTCTGCGACCCGCACCGTGTCGTCATCTCCGGCCCGGCGAAGCTTCGCGGCATCGAAATGTCAAGTCCCGACATTCGCGCAGGCATGGCGATGGTGCTTGCCGCAATCTGCGCAAAGGGACGTTCCGTCGTCAACAATGCGGACACCATTTTCCGCGGCTATGAAGACATCTGCGCCAAACTGGAAAATCTCGGAGTGGAAATTTCCATGGAACAGCATTGACCTTTTTTTGAAATTCATATCCAACGACAAGGGAGAGAATCATGAAAGCATTGCAGATTATGGCGGCAGCGGCGCTGATCCTGGCGGGAGGATGCGCGACAACATCAAACAATGATGAACAATACCGGCTGCTGACACAGCAGATGCAGCAGCTCAACAAAAATCTCGAAACTCTGACAAAGCAGCTCGAGAAATACAACAGACAGGCAACACAAAAAACAGGCAATCCTATCGTAAGAAACCGAGGTGACATCAAAACGCTGGCAACCATCAAACTGCCTAAAAACCCGACAGATGAACAGATTATAGAATATGTTCAAAAGATCAGCAACGCAACGCGAGGGCAAAACGTTTTCGCTCCGGATGACATACAAGTAACGCTGTTAAAAAAAATCGGTCCCGGACACCTCGCCTTGCTGGACCCTTTTTTGAGCGAAAGTTCCCATCATCTCCATTATGCCCTGCCGTCACTGGTAGGCAAAGCGGACAAAAAAGCCGCATTGAAACATCTTCCGCAAGTTCCCGATCTGATCAAGCCAATCGTCCAGCATGGATGGACAGAGGAGGCAAAAGAAGGTTTTTTCATGGCTCTGCAACATCGGTACAACACCTGGACAGCCTGCCAATACGCCAAATATTTCACAAAAACGCCGAAAGACCGCAGTCGCCTGATCGAACTTTATGAGACTGGAAAAGATACCTCGCGTCTATACTCTCTCATCAGCACATTTAAAGATATTGACCTGAAAAAAATCACTGACAATGCATGGAAAAACCATCGCTATGCTCAGGACTGGATCAAGGCGAACTATGCAAAATATGCTGCGATGGTGGGCAATCTGGATGCCCTGTATGACTGGCTCTCAATCTTAGCGCGAAATTCTTATATGAGCAACAATACGGACAATAATATCACCCTCGTCATGCTGACCGGGCAAACCGATGATATCAGGCAAATTCTGTCATGGTTCAATAAAAACAAGTCGAAACTGTATTTCGATGAAAAAGAAAAGACGTTCAAGGTCAGGGAGAAATAACGGGAGAACCGGGATGGCGGAACTTTGAAATGGAATGCAGAAAAAGCCGGGGTGGAAAAGTTTTCACTTTTCAGGCGGAGACGACTTGATTTTCAAAATCCGGACGCTATGATACGGTAGAGCTGTTTGAAAAACCAACAAGGAAGAGTTCAGAATGAATGTTCAGGTCAACCCTCACTTTTACAACTTCCTGGCGGAAGGCAACATCATCAGCGGCACCAAAGCTGAAACCGCACAGGAAGCCATCTCCGAACTGGCAAGGCTCCTCGCACGAAACACCGCGGGACTCAATGCGCAGGAAATCATCGAAGAGGTGATGCTCCGCGAAAAACGAATGCCGACGGTAATCGGTTCCGGTCTCGCGGTGCCGCATGCACGTTCCGAACATGTCGACCGCCTCCTTGTTGCAATGGCGACGTCCGGCAAAGGAATTGATTTTGCGGTTCCGGGAAAACCGAAAGTCAATATCGTGATTCTCATTCTGACGCCCGCCGACGATCCGGGGCTCCATCTTCAGGTGCTTGCGGCTCTGGCGAAGGATTTCATGGAATCCAAAGTAGTCCGTGAAGTCGCAGAGCTTGCAACCCCGAAAGCGGTGCTGAATTATTTCACTTCGTCGAAAGTCGAAATCCCGCAGTTCCTGCGGGCGCGCGACGTCATGATCACAACGCCCGTGACTCTGCTGGAAAACAATACGCTCAATGAAGCGATCGAAATCTTCGCCACCAACAATATTGATGAAATTCCGGTCATCGACGATGTCCGGGAGCTGCGCGGAGTCGTTTCTCTCGCGGACCTCCTGAAATTCAGTCTGCCGGAACATATTCTGTGGATGGACGATCTTTCTTCCGTTTATCGTTTTCAGCCTTTTTCCGAAGTGCTCCAGACCGCCGACGAGACAAAGGTCGCCGACTTCATGCGCGAGGAATTCATTACGGTTCACGCCGATATTCCCGCGGTCCAGCTCGCCAAACTGTTTCTGATGCACAAGCTCCAGAAACTTCTTGTCGTGGACGACTCCAACAGACTCGCCGGCATTGTCGAGCTCAAGGATTTCTGCGCCAAGCTGTTCTGGGAATAAAATCAACTTTTCATCAAAGCTTCTTCTGATTCGGAAGATACCAAAATTCAATATAACAGGAGTGTAGCATGCACGAAGAAGGATCGTCACAACTGAGCGTCAAAGATATGGTAAAAAGGATCGGCATCCTGATTGCCGTCAGCGCGGGAGCCGGAATACTCGGCGCAAAAACGGTATTCGAGGTTCACCAGGCGACGGCGGTGGCGGTTTTTCTGGCAATCATCCTCGGCACACTGCTTTTCTGGAACATCCGCCTGGCGATCGCGTTTCTCGGACTTTCCGTCCTGATCTGCTCCAACTCGCTGGACATTGCGACTTTCGTGCAGTCTTCGGCGCTGGAAGTGATCCTGTTCCTTGTCGGCATGATGATTATCGTCGGAGCACTGCGCGACCTCGGATTTTTTACATGGATCGTACAATTAATCGTGTCGATGCCGAATATTTCAGGAATGAAATTCATCGCGGTCACAGCCGCCGCGTCGGCTCTGCTGGCGTGTGCGGTGGATGAGGTCACTTCGATTATCTTCATTGCAACGCTGGTGTTTCAGGTCTGCGACCGCCTCAAGCTCAACCCTGTCCCCTATATCCTGATCTGCGTTCTGTGCACCAACGTGGGAAGCGCAGGCACCATGATGGGCAATCCCGTCGGCATCTACATCGGCACCAAAGGCGGGCTGACTTTCGGCGATTTCATGTGCTATGCGTTCCCGATCATGCTGCTGGCGCTCGCCGCCACGGTGGCGCTGACCATCTGGTATTACCGCAAAGACCTGGCGCAGTTCGATATCAGTCTCAAGGAGCGTCTTGCGCGCAATCTGACGCTCGCTCCGGTGATCGAAGTGCCCTACAAGCAGGGACTCGCCCTGATCCTCATCACGATCTGCGCCATCGCCATGCACCACCAGCTTGAAACATGGCTCGGCATCGGCAAGAACAGCGTCCTCCTGATCGCCCCGCTGGTCTGCTCCGGAGTCGTCATGATCCTCCGCCGCGACCGCGCACGGCATTATGTCGAACGGGAGGTGGACTGGTGGACTCTCCTCTTTTTCATGCTGCTCTTCGCCATCGCCGGGACACTGGAACATACTCATGTGGACCTCATCATGGCGGACTACTTCTCCAGTATCTGCGGTTCCAGCCATGCGGTTCTCGTCCCGTTCATTCTTGCGGTCACGGCAGTCGGGTCGGCATTCGTGGACAACGTCATTTTCGTGGCGGCGTTCTGTCCCGTGATCGAACAGCTCTCCGCAAGCGTGAAGGACCTGCCGCTCTGGTGGGCATTGTTGTTCGGAGCCTGCTTCGGCGGCAACATCACCATGATCGGAAGCACTGCGAATATTGTCGCTCTCGGAATGCTGGAAAAACGTTCCCACGCTCACGTCGGATTCTTTCAGTGGTTCAAGATCGGGGCGCTGGCGGCGCTCCTTGCCGGCGGTATCGCCTGGGGGCTCCTGATGCTGATGTCACCGCTGATGCCGGACCGTCCGGCTCTTGTAAGGCATGAAATGCTCGACGGAGCCAGAACGTTCAGCGGCAAAAACGTCTACATCGAAGGAACGATCCATGCCACAGCCGCCGATTATCTGTTGCAGGAGGAAAAGATTGATCCTGAGGGCTATGCGGCATTCGAACTCCGTCCGCAGGGAGCCAGAACGCCTGTTTTCGTCTATGTCGCCAGAACTTCTCCCCTGCTGGAAAAGCTTCAAAAACTTCCGACAGAGCACTGTTTTTTCCGTGGCAGACTCTATACAAAAGACAGCGACCGTTTCAAGCCGAATGTCAACGCTCTTATCCTTGAGGAAATCACGCAGACAAAGCCCAGACGCTGACCATCGACCGGGCAGGAAATCATGTGATGCCTCCGTTTCTCAAAAGAGGCATTGCAAATTACCTGATATTTGCAGCAGGAACAGTTTAACCGCACAGCAAAAAGTTTATTATAATAATAAGAGACGGAGACATAATGAAAAAAAGAATTATTTTCTATTTCATTATATTTATAATGATCTTTATTTCAGGAGTCGTGGCTGGTATCATATTTTCCGGATTTCATGTTTCAAAAGCTCTTAAATTGCTGGCTGTTGGTAAGATCGCTGAAGGATACGGTCAGGTTCAGCAGGCATGTAAAACTAATAATCCAGCCCTGATCACTTGGGAATCAGGGTATTTCAATTTATTGTTAGATGAAATTGAAGATTATAAACTCATCTCCGATACAGAGTTTTATTTTTATAAATTTATCGTCTACGCATTATTATACCGTTATTCAGACATCTCTGAAAATAGCAGAGAGAGATTATCGTATCAGAAAACGATGCTTGACTACTTTGAGTTATATTCAACGACAAGAGATAAGCCGCTTGACAGGCAGGAAATAGATTCCTTTATCACTCGTATGCTTGAAAGTTGGAAAAATGAAGTCACGGAGCCGGAGAAAATAACCTCCCCCGCCACAAACAGCGGGTCGCCGCTAGCAAAATCCCTCCGGTAGCGGTTCCACCTGCTCAGGAACGACAAACGAAGCTTCGAGAGCCCCCGGAAACGCATGACCTCAGGAAAGTGCCCGGAGCTCTCGAACTTTTCCACAGGAAAAGTTCTCGCCAGTGAGCGGATTGGACCGCTCCGGGCAGAGATTTCGCGCTCTGCGCGACCAGCGGTTCGCCGCTGGACCACGACAAGGGCAAAGCCCTTGACTTGAGAAGAATGCTCATGCATTCTTCCGTCTCAAAACCAATCTAAGGGTCGAATATTGAACTCAAAAAGATGAAATTTTATATTCATGCGTCCCTCTCCTGAGTCGGACAACTTTTTTATTGAAAGCCTGGTGTAAAGTCTGCTCCCCCGGCAATCCGGGGAAACCGTTCACGGCACGAGGAAACTGCGGACACCGGTGAAGATCATCTGCGAAGCCATTGCGGCAAGAATCAAGCCGGTGACTTTACTCAGGATCACGATCACATGACGCCCGAATTTCTGCTCGATCCATGTCGCGACGAAAAGAATCGACGTCAGGCAGAACAACGCCAGCGCCAGAGCCCCCGCGCTCAGAAGATGAGTCTTCACGGTCGAGGCGTCCGCGCCGATCACCAGCAGAGCGGCGATTGTGCCGGGGCCGACGGTCACGGGTATCGCCAGGGGAACCACGGCAATATCCGAGATTCTCGCCTCGGAATCATCCTCCACAGCCAACGGCTTCTTATCCTCGACTTTGCCGTTGACCAATCCGACGGCGGACAGAAACAGCAGAGCGCCGCCGCCGATACGGAATGCGTCAAGTGTAATATCAAACGCCTCGAAAATCCATTTCCCGAAAAAGAGCAGAATCATGCACGTGCAGAATGCGGCGATCCCGATCCGCAGCGCAAGCAGGCGCTTCTGGCGCATCGCCCACCCCTGCGTCATGGAAAGAAACATGGAAAGCACGAAAAACGGAGTCAGAAGAAATACAAACTTCAAGAAATTATTGATGAAGTAAGCCATAAAATCCTCTTATAAAATTTTGCCCGACCTCCCCATATCGAATGCCCGGCACAAGCACCCGAATGAAAAAAGAATGACGCGGTTTTATCCGCGCCATTCCACCGCCAGAAATTTCCCGCCTGATGTAATATACGATGCACTCATATAAAACGGGGATCATTCTCCGGGATTATTATACAGCGATTTTGAAAAAAAGCAATTATCATCTCATGAATATTTGTTTTTCCTGCGATAAAGCAGTATGTTTATGAGACGGAAAAGAATCAAAAAGAGGGATTTTCGACAGATGCAGGGTGAATTTGATCATTTTACACCGGAACAGTTTCTGCCGGATGTGGAGAAATTGCTGGGGGCGGGACTGACCGGATACGCCTGTGCGTTCACCAGCTATGTCAACAGAGTCTATGAACTTGAGACAACCTCCGGCGACCGGCTCGTCGCCAAGTTCTACCGTCCGGGCCGCTGGACGCCGGAAGCGATTCTCGATGAACACGATTTCGTTTTCGACTGTGCAGACAGGGAAGTAAACGTCGTCGCCCCCTACGAACTCACCAACGGTTCGACGCTCGGTTTTTCCGGCAGAATACCGTTTGCGGTCTATCCTAAAAAACGCGGGCGCGAAGCGGAGTTTGAAACAAGGGAATCACTGCATAAAATCGAGGCGCTTCTCGGCTTCATCCACTCCGCAGGGGCACAGTATCCGGCGGAGCACCGCATGACCATGACGCCTGAAACCTTTGCAGGCGGCGCGCTGAAACGCCTGTTCGATTCCGGCATGGTGCATCCTGCGTGCGGACGGGAGCTGGAATCGGTCTGCCTCGACATCATGGACGAGGCGGAACGGGTTTTCCCCGATGAAAATACGTTCATCCGTATTCACGGGGATTTCCACCGGGCGAACGTACTCGACCGCGGCGGCGAGGGGCTCCTCGCAATCGACTTCGACGATATGCTGAACGGACCGCCGGTGCAGGACATCTGGCTTCTGCTTCCCGATACGCCGTCGAAAAGCCGCGGGGAACTCGCCGCACTGCTGGAGGGATATGAGCTTTTCATGGATTTTGACGATTCGTCGCTCCGCGCCGTCGAATCTCTGCGTGCCATGCGGATGATGCACTTTCTTTCCTGGTGCGCCATCCAGTCCGGCGACCTCAATTTCCACGCGACATTCCCCGACTGGGGATCGGAATCTTTCTGGCGGCGCGAACTCTGCGACCTCAAACGCCAGCTCGAACTGATCCGTTATGAACGGCGGAACTTCCGTCTGTAACCGAAGGAGGAAACGGCTTGAACCGCGAACAGCTCAAACTTCTGTATCAGAAACTCGCCCCCCGGCTGCGACTCCTGCTGCTGACGCTGGCAGCACTGGGCGGTTTCCTCTTTGCCGTTTTCCTGTTCCGGCAGATTTTTTCGTGGCAGATCTCCTATTTCCGCAATCTGGCGACTCTGCGCAGCCCGCTTCCGGTCGCAGAGGAACGCAACACGGCGGAAACGGAACCAGGCACAGATGCAGGAGAGGAAAAGGAATCCGGCAGTATGGGAAGTTATACGGCACAAGGCGACGCCCGCAGGATATGGAACTGGCCCGACGATCTTGCTCTCCGCAAAAAGGCGCTGGCGGAATTCAGCCGTGCTCAGAAATGGGATGCAGCCCTGAACATCGGGGCAAATCTGAGCCGCGACGTCTTTTTTCAGGACGAAGTTTTCCAGCTTGTGGAACGTTCCTATCTGGCACATGCGGGAAAAGCCGTTGCGGAAGAAAAAGAGGAGATGCGCAGGCAGAATTCCAGAATCACGCTTTTCGACCAGGCGGCGTTTCTCGTCAATCTCCGGCTTCGCCTGCATGACGACGTCAAGGTATCATCAATCACCGATATCATGTTCGAATCCTATCTGCCCGCTATTCCCGACCGTTTCGCCGTCTGGCTCGCGCTCTCTCCGGAACCGGCAAAGCGCCAGACTTCCCTCCCCTATGGAAATGACTCCGAAACCATATTCCGCACCCTGATTGAAAACGATTTGAACAGCATGGGACGCTATATGAAAACCCGCTGGGACCTTTTTGCAGCGGAACTGGCAAAAAAGCCGGAACTTGCCGCGGCGCTCAACGCGGTATCAGCCACGGAACAGCAGCGGGAACTCATGCAGGATTTTTCCAGCCGGAACCGTCCGATAATCAAGGCGGAAGAATACCGTTCCCTCCCGCGTGTCTGGAGCTGGTTTTTCGGGAAAGCGGCAATCGACGCATTCGGTCCGGACACCGGTTATGAGAAATTGAAAAATGTCTTCAGCGGCAATCTGAGCGGACAGGAATGGATGGATGCGCTCGGCAGAGGCGTCCGCCTTTCTCCGGCGGTCCGCAGTTTTTTCAGAAGCCGTCCGCAGTGGCTCGGCGCAATGAATGCCCGCGATTACGAAGCGGCGCTTGATCTTTTCCGGCGCAATGCTGCGGAAATCATCCCCGGCGGAGGAGATTCCGCACTGGAATCCGGTCTGGAAAAGATGGCAGAGCTTGAAAAATCCCTGATGAGGGAATATTTTTCCGATCAGATGTGGGAGGACGCGGTCAGGCGGAAAACAGAGACGAGGGCATCCGCCGAACTCGGCACACAGGATTTCATCGACATCGTGAAAACGCTGTTGAAGCAAGTCCCGGAGACAAAGGCGGACGACGAACGCAAAAAAGCATTTCTCGCGCTCTGCCTTCTGAACCGCGGCAGAAACGGAAGAAGCGTTTATCTGCTGGCGGACACGACAAATGAATCATTAATCAAACACCATATTCCGGCGGAGGAGCTGAACAATGAGCAATGAAAACGAATCGGTTCCGGTGACGCAACTGAAAGTCTATTCCAAGGAGGGAACGCTGATTTCCACCCTGGAGCTGAAAGACGCAAGTTATGTCATCGGAAGAGGCGAGGACTGCGATATCCAGTGCGAAGGCGCCGCCAATGTCTCGCGCCATCATGCGGAACTCACAATCCGCGACGGCGAGGCGTTCATCAAGGACCTCAACAGCACAGTCGGCGTAATGGTCAACAGCAAGGTTGTGCAGGCTTCGCCGCTGGTGACGGGCGATGTGATCCAGCTCGGAATGATGAAATTCATCATTGAGCTGCCGCCGAAGCAGAAGAAAACCGACGGAGCAAAGTCGATTGTCCTGAATGCGGTCACGGAAGATGCCGCCGCCCATATGGAACAGGATCTCGCGCTGATCTCCGGGCGGTGTGCGGAAATCCGCGCGGAGGTGGGCAAAGTCATCGTGGGACAGTCGGAGACCGTGGAGGGAATCCTTGCGGCGCTTCTCTGCCAGGGGCACTGTCTCCTGATCGGCGTCCCCGGACTCGCGAAAACGGTCATGGTCTGCACATTCGCAAAAGTTCTCGGACTTGATACGCAGAGAATCCAGTTTACGCCCGACCTCATGCCATCGGACATCATCGGAAGCGAGATTCTCAAAAAGAACAGCGACGGCATTCCCGAACTTCAGTTCAATCAGGGACCGATCTTCACCCAGTTGCTCCTCGCGGATGAAATCAACAGAACGCCTCCGAAAACGCAGGCGGCGCTTCTCGAAGCCATGCAGGAACGCCAGGTGACGGTCGCCATGAAATCCTTCCAGCTCCCTCTGCCCTTCTGCGTCATCGCGACACAGAACCCGATCGAACAGGAAGGCACCTACCCTCTGCCCGAAGCACAGCAGGACCGTTTCATGCTCTGCCTCTATCTGGACTACCCGTCGCAGAAAGAAGAACTTGAAATCATGGTGCGCACCACGGCGAGGCAGACAGCCGAATGCCGTCAGGTCATCGAACAGAACGAAATCATCCGTTTCCAGCAGATCGTTCAGGGGATCGGCGTGCCGGAGGAACAGATCAGCTTTGCGGTCAGTCTCATCCGCGCAACGCGTCCCGACTCCCCCGAAGCCAAAGCCGCGGGAGTCTCCGAATTCATCGACTGGGGCGCGGGACCGCGCGCAGGTCAGGCTCTCATCAAAGGAGCGAAAGCCATTGCCGCAATGGACGGACGCCCCGCAGTCGCTCCCGAAGATATTCTCCATCTCGTGATTCCCGTTCTCCGTCACCGGATCGCCTGCAACTATAAAGCACGCGCCGAAGGCATCACGGAAACGGAAATCATACGCAGAATCGTCGGAAAAGTACGGAGATAGCGGGCAATGAGCAGTGATTAGTGATTAGTGATTAGTGATTAGTGATTAGTGATTAGTGATTAGTGATTAGTGGGCAGTGAGCGGAAAGAGCGGGTATGAAGAAAATAATGTGGAAAGTAATTCTGGGCTTTACGGCGGTCCTGCTGGGCATGGCACCGCTTATGGGACAGTTTGTACTTTCACAGGAAGTCGTGGACGGCGAGGTAAAGAATATTGTCGCGCAGTTGAAAAAAATGCAGTCATGGGACGGCTCGTTCAACTACGGGACACAATACAAGGTCGGAACGACTGCGCTTGTCATCTATGCCATGGCATCCGCCGGATATGACGAAACGGACAAAACCGTTGCGGACGGTGTCGCCTATCTTCAGAAAAACCAATCGAAATCAACTTATGAGGAAGGACTTGTGATCTGTGCGCTCCAACGTCTTGCGGGCGACAAATACAAGGCGCGGATCCGCAAGGCTTACCAATATCTTCTTGCGACTCAGGTTCCCATCGGCGGCTGGGGATACGGCGACAATATCAAACTTCAGCCGGATTATGCGGACGAATCATGCAGTCAATATGCGATTCTGGGGCTGGCGGCGGCAAAGGACATCGGGCTGGCGCTCCCGCAGAGAACCGTAACCGAAGCTCTCGGATTCTACGGAAAAAGGCAGAATGCCGACGGCGGCTGGCCCTATGTACAAGGGAACTCCACTTTCTCCATGACCTCCGCCGGGCTTGCGAGTCTGCGCCTGCTCGGCGAAACACTGGAACTTCCGGTTCCGGGACGTTGCGGCAGTTACCGGATGAATCCGAAAATGCAGCAAGCCTACAAGTGGCTCACACGCAATACAAGGGGCTTCCTGAACTCGTTTCACCAGCGCGGCATGAACGGATATTACGCGCTCTATGCCTTTGAACGCGTCTGTATCCTGAACGGGCTCAAGGAGATGGGCGGTATGGACTGGTACAGGGAGGGCTGCGTCAACATCATCCGCAATGGCAACTGGCGCACCGATATCATCAGCACCTGCTTCGTCCTGCTGTTCATTGCGCGGAACTCCGCTCCGTATGCCGTGACGAAATGGAAATGGAACGGCAGATGGAACCCGGATAAATATGATGCGGCAAACTGGACGAAACATGTCTCGGAACTGCTCAAAAAACCGTTGGACTATCAGATCGCCGAACTGGGAACGCCGGACGGCAATCCGGGGCTCTCCAGCATGATCTACGTCACGGGCCACGGCAGGTTCACCGCCACGGAACGGGAACTTGCGGAACTCAAAAAATATATCGGGGACGGCGGAATCGGCGTTGCGGAGGCGTGCTGCTCCGACAAAACATTTTACAACTCCTTCGCCTCCGTCATGGAGAAAGGACTCGACCCCGGAAATCCCCGGAAATTCGTCTCCCTGCATCCGGCACATCCCCTGTTCAGCAGTTACTACAGGCTGTCTCCCGATCAACTCAAAGTCAAGGCGCTCAAACGCGGATGCGGTGCATCGCAGGTCTTTCTTCTCTCCCAGGAAATTTCCTGCGCGCTGAACGGCGATCAGGCGGACCCCGTCAAACGCAGAGAGGCGTTTCAGGCGGCAGCCAATCTGATGGTATATGCACTCAACAAACGCAAGCCGAAGGCGAAATTTGAAAAAATCAATTATTCCGCCCTCGGAGTTGACGCTCTCCTGAACCGTCAGGTCAAAGCGGGCTCCGGCGCAGTTTATCAGTATCAGGCGCCTCTCGGCAGGGTCAGGCACGGAGGGACATGGGATACCGATCCGGGCTTCTCGAAACGTCTCATGCAGACCTTCTCCGATAATCCCGACCTGCCCGTGTTCGATGCGGAACTGCCCGTCGATCCCGAATCCGACGACATCTTCGCATGTCCGGTGCTGCTCATGACGGGTCACGGTTCCCCGTCATTGAGCCCGAAAGCGGTTTCCAACCTCAAGCGCTATCTTGCAAACGGCGGCAGGGTCATCATCGAAGCCTGCTGCGCGGACGTGATCTTCAACGATGCAATTCAAAATCTCCTGCCCGTGCTCGACAACGGACGGAAACCGCAGATCGTCCGCGCGGACGACCCGATCTACCGCACCCCGTATCCGCTCACGCCGTCCACCCTTGAAACAACGCAGGCATGGAAGATGAATTTCGGCTCTGCCATGCCCGCCATTTACGGCATCCGCGGCGCAGACGGCGCATGGAACCTGATCTATTTCCCGTATGACGTCAGTTGTGCGCTGGACGGCGATCTTGAAGAAAATATTCCCGCTCTGAAAGAAAAATCCGCTGCAAAACTTCTCGCCAACGTAATTGCCGCGCTGATGACGCCGCCGGAAACGGAGGTGCGGCAGTGAATACGGAAATCCGCTGGAGCCCCGAAGCGCTCAAAGCGCTTGGAAGGCTCGACCTGATCGCACATGAGGTCCTTGACGGCATCCGCCAGGGGCTCCACCGTTCGATCCGGCGCGGTTTCAGCGCGGAATTTTTCGACTACCGCAACTACGAACCCTCCGACGACGCGGCGAAAATCGACTGGCGGCTCTACGCGCGCACCGGCAAATTCTTCATCAAACGTTTCGAGGCGGAAACAAGCCTGGAATGCACCATTCTGCTGGATGTCTCCAACTCCATGCGCTGGCGCTGGGAGAAGACAGTCAGCAAGCAGGAATACGGAGCCATTCTTGCTGCCTCGCTGGGACTGCTTCTCGTGAACCAGCGCGATCTTGTCGGGCTCCATACGTTCGGAATGACTCCGAACAGGCACCTCTCCGCAAAATCGTCACGCACGCATATCGAAGAATTTTTCGGAATGCTCGCCTCACAGGGAGCCCCGGCGGAAAGCGCATCCGAACTCCTCGAAACCGCGCGCGCCGTCGATACTCTGCGCACGCATAAGGGACTGCTGATTCTGATCAGCGATCTTGAAATACCGGAAATGGACCTGCGCAGAAGCATCTCGCTCCTCCGCGCCCGCGGCGATGAACTGATTGTGTTCCATCTGCTGGACAGAGCCGAAATCGAGCTCCCGTTCCATGACGCGACGCATCTGGAAGACTCCGAAACGGGTGAAATCATCCGGTTCGGCGACGCATACAGGAAACGCCGGAAGGAAATCGCCGGAGCGTTTCAGGAAAAAGTCAATACGATCTGCACGGAAAACGGTGCGCTTTCCATTGCAATCGACACTTCATGGTCGCCGGTCGAAGCGATTCTCAAGATGAATGACCGCAGAAAGGGGATGTTCTGATGATCTCATTTCTGCATCCCTGGGCATTGACGGGAATTCTTGCGGTCGGCATCCCGATCGCGATTCACCTGATCCGCGAACGCCGGAAAATCGCGGTCGTGCCGTCGCTCCTTCTGTTCACGAACATGAAACGGATCACATCCCGCAGAAAACTGGAGAACCTGTTTCTGCTGATTCTGCGCTGTCTCGTGATTCTCCTGATCACTCTGTTTCTTGCGGGCCCCTGTCTCAGGAAACAGGCGGACGCCTCCAGCACGGGAAAGGCGGCGCAGGGAATCACGCTGGGCATTCTGCTGGATGACTCGCCTTTTTCGGAGGCATCAATTCAAGGACGGCGGGCGTTCGATCTGATGAAAGAAAATGCCCTGAAAAGAATCGGCGGACTTTCACCGGACAGCACCGTCCTGATCGCATCCGCAGCCGCTGGAGCGGTTTCCGCGCCACTCACGCCCCATGCGGCGGTTGAAATTCTCAAAAAAATGCAGCCGCAACCCCATCAGGGCAATCTTGCACACGCCGCAGCCGAACTGGGAAAAACACTTCTCAGTGTCAAGGGAACATTCTATGCGACGATCCTGATTGAGGCTCTGCCATTCGTCAATACCTGGCGCTCCTTCGACGTCAAGTCCACAGGACTGCCGCCTTCGCTGTTCCATACGGACTCCCAACTCATGGATACGCCGCCCGATCCATTCATCGAATCCGCACAGCGGACGGAACGGGGTTCCGGGATTCAGCTCACACTCGGCGGCAATGACACGCCCCTGCCTCCCAACCTTGAACTGGAAATCAGCTCCGCAGATTCAGGAGCGGAACAGAAACTGCCGCTTCAATCCGGGCTTCATCTGAAAAATACTGTTACAGTGCAACCGTCCGGGTTCAGAAAAGACGAAGCGCTCCAACTGACCCTGCTGGAAAAAGGCAAATCCGGCGCCGCTCTTTCCCGCTGGTTCCTCGGCAGTGACGGAAATCAGGAAACGT
>ENA-UOJE01002081-UOJE01002081.1-human-gut-metagenome-genome-assembly--contig:-C23-NODE-2081-length-16002-cov-15.743588_pt1 | contig 16002 bp, 13 predicted proteins | sample MGYA00242341_ERZ723888 | MGnify/ENA metagenome assembly ERZ723888 | reverse complement strand
ATATAGAAAGCGCCGATTTGGTTTTGCACGAGATGTATCACAGCGCAACCGTTCCGGAAAGCGCAAAGGCTTTTGCCAAAAAGTGCAGGCAAAGCGGTGTGCCGTTTTATTTTGTGACTCCCAAGTCCTCGGCTGATTATGAAACCTCGGTAGATATTTCGGATATGATTATTTTTAACACCACGCTTGAAAATGCATTTGCGAGATTTAATATTTCGCAAGCGGGCGATTAATAATCGCCCCTACGATATTCGTTTCATTTTAGATAACGTAGGGGCGACCATCGGTCGCCCGAATAATACGTATAAAAATATCTTGACAACCGTTTTTTAACGTGATAAAATGTTTTTACAAATTAAAAATGTAAACCGTTGAAACGGAGATAAAAACGAGATACGAACTTACAGAGAGTCCTCGGCGCTGAAAAGAGGGCAGTAAACGGCTTGTTAAATGGACCGTTGAGGGTACGGTGAAAGGCTTAGGCTTATTATTCCGTAACGTGATGACCTACGTTAGTGGTCGGAGATATGATAGTATCTTGCAAAGTGTATGGTAACCCATAAATCAAGGTGGCACCACGGAAAGTAATTTTCGCCCTTGGTAATACGTAAGTATTGCCGAGGGCTTTTTTGTTGCCCTTTTGCAAGAGGAAAGACAAGGGGAAATCAAATGAAAATTTATCCATCTGTTGAAGAAATTAAGGAAAAATATCAAAGCTTCAAAACAGTTCCCGTCAGCACGGAGGTTGAAGCTGATGTGTCGGCACTCACGGTTTTGAAAAAGCTTAAAAACGTAAGCTCTCATTGCTATATGCTTGAGTCAAACGATGATGCCAACAACACGGGACGTTACACCTTTTTGGGCTATGACCCAAAGGCAGAGGTTAGCTGCACAAATTATAATGTAAGAGTTATTGATTCTTTTGGCGTTAAGAATTATACAGGCGATCCGAGAAAATATATAAAGCAAATACTTGATGAGCATAAAGCACCTAAAATTGAAAATTTGCCTACTTTTACGGGCGGACTTGTTGGTTATTTCGGCTACGATTATGTAAAATACAGCGAGCCGAGCCTTAAGCTTGACGCACACGACGACGGCAATTTCAAGGATGTTGACTTAATGCTTTTTGATAAGGTAATCGCTTTTGATAACCGTGAAAATAAAATTATTCTTATAGTAAATATTCAAACGCAAGAAGTTAACGAAAATTATGCAATCGCCTTAAAAGAACTTGAAATAATGAAAAATATTATTTTAAACGGCGATGAGGTTGAAATTGAAAAGCCTAAGCTAAAAACAGAATTTAAGCCTCTTTTTGACGGTGAAAGATATGCAAAAATGGTTGAAAAGGCTAAGCATTATATTAAAGAGGGCGATATTTTTCAGGTGGTTCTTTCAAACAGGCTTGAGGCTGAAATGGACGGCTCACTTTTTGGCACTTATGAGATTTTGAGAAAGCTTAATCCTTCGCCTTATATGTTCTATTTTTCGTCTGACGATATTGAAATGGCAGGCGCTTCGCCGGAAACACTTGTTAAGCTTGAAAACGGAAAATTAAGCACTTATCCGCTTGCAGGTACCCGTCCGAGAGGTAAAAACAAAACTGAGGACAATGAGCTTGAAAAAGAACTTCTTAAAGACCCAAAGGAGCTTGCGGAACATAATATGCTTGTTGACTTGGGCAGAAACGATTTGGGAAAAATCAGCAAGTTCGGCACGGTCAAGGTTGACAAGTATCATCAAATTTTAAAATTCAGCCACGTTATGCACATCGGCTCAACCGTAACAGGCGAAATCAGAGAAGATAAAACGGCGCTTGACGCAGTAGATGCGGTGCTTCCGGCAGGTACACTTTCGGGTGCGCCGAAAATCAGGGCAATGCAAATAATTAACGAGCTTGAAAATAACAAGCGTGGAATTTACGGCGGAGCAGTCGGATATATTGATTTGACAGGCAATCTTGATACTTGCATTGCAATTCGTTTGGCATTTAAAAAGCACGGCAAGGTATATGTTCGTTCGGGAGCAGGCATAGTTGCGGATTCGATTCCCGCTAAGGAGCACAGGGAATGTATAAACAAGGCGAAGGCGGTCGTTACGGCGCTCAAGCAAAGCGTGGAGGAAATGTAATGATACTTTTGATTGATAATTATGACAGCTTTTCATATAACCTCTTTCAGCTTGTCGGCACAATAAACGAGGATATAAAGGTGATAAGAAACGACGAAATGAGCGTTGATGAAATAAGAAGCCTTGCGCCGAGCCACATTATTTTATCCCCCGGCCCAAAAAGACCGAAGGACGCAGGAGTTTGCATTGACGTGGTAAAGAAACTTGGAAGTAAAATGAAAATTCTCGGTGTTTGCCTCGGTCATCAGTCAATATGCGAGGCTTACGGCGGAGTTGTAGGCTATGCAAAAAATCTTATGCACGGCAAGCAAAGCAGGTGTGAGGTTGATAACACGTCTAAGCTTTTTAAAGGCTTGCCAAACACGATTGACGTTGCAAGATATCATTCGCTTTCGGCAGATGAGGCGGCGTTGCCCGATTGTTTAAAAATTACGGCAAAAACAGATGACGGCGAAATAATGGCGCTTGAGCATAAGGAATATAACGTTTTCGGCGTTCAATTTCACCCTGAATCCATAATGACGCCAAACGGCATTGATATTTTAAGAAATTTCTTGGAGGTATAGCAAAATGATTAAAGAGTTACTTGTAAAGGTATCGGCAAAGCAGGACCTTACATTTGATGAAGCGAAACAGGCTATTGAAGAAATAATGAGCGGCGAAGTAAGCGAGGCAGTTATATCTTCTTTTCTTACGGCGCTTGCAATGAAAGGCGAAACAGAGGAGGAAATCGCAGGTGCGGCAACGGGTATGCGCTCAAAGGCAATGGAATTTAATATCGGCGGCCACGCTCTTGATATTGTCGGCACCGGCGGAGATAAATCAAATTCCTTTAATATTTCAACAACCTCTGCTTTCGTTGCTGCGGCAGCAGGCGTTACGATTGTTAAGCATGGCAACCGTGCAGCTTCGTCAAAGTGCGGCACGGCAGATTGCCTCGAAGCACTCGGAGTTAAAATTGACTGCAAGCCGGAGGTTATGAAAAAATCACTTGATGAAAACAATATCGCTTTCCTTTTTGCACAAAAATATCACAGCGCAATGCGTTTTGTGGGTCCGGTAAGAAAACAAATAGGTATCAGAACGGTATTTAATATTTTAGGTCCTCTTACAAATCCGGGAAAGGCTGACAGAATGGTGCTCGGTGTTTTCAGCGAGGAATATGTTGAAAAAATCGCAAAGGCACTTGTTAAAATCGGCGTAACCGACGCTATGGTGGTTTACGGAACGGATTGTCTTGATGAAATAAGCGCATCGGCTGAAACAAAGGTTGCCGAGGTAAGGGGTGAAAATATCACTTATTATACTGTTAAGCCTGAGGATTTCGGCTTTGAGCGAGTAAATAAGGCTGACCTTATCGGCGGCACACCTGAGGAAAACGCAAAGATTACAACGGCGGTTCTTCAGGGCAAAGGCACAAAGGCTCAAAACACAGCCGTTGCACTCAATGCAGGTGCGGCAATTTATGCGGGTGAACTCGGCATTACTCTTAAAGACGCTGTTAAAAAAGCAGAAAATATCATTTCGTCAGGCGAGGGATACAAAATTCTTGAGGGCTTTGTAAAGGTAACTAACGAATAATGAATATACTTGACACTATTGCCGAAAACACAAGGCAGAGATATAAAGAGATAATTAAAAATAAGCCTTTAGCTAAGGTGAAAGCCGAGGCGCTTGAAATGCCAAAGGGCAATTTTGAATTTGAAAAGGCGCTTGGCGGCGATACGCTGTCGTTTATTTGCGAGGTTAAAAAGGCTTCGCCGTCAAAGGGTGTTATTGCAGAGGATTTTCCTTATCTTCAAATAGCAAAGGAATATGAGACGGCAGGCGCAAGCGCAATAAGTTGCCTTACAGAGCCTAAGTGGTTTATGGGAAAAGACGAATATTTAAAGGAAATTTGCGAAAATGTTTCCATTCCTGTTTTGCGTAAGGATTTCACAATAAGCGACTATCAAATTTATGAGGCTAAGATTTTGGGCGCAAAGGCGGTTTTGCTTATCTGTGCGCTTCTTGATACGGATAAAATCAAGGAATATATTTCAATTTGCGACACCCTCGGCTTGTCGGCTCTTGTTGAGGCGCATAACGAGGACGAAGTTAATTCGGCTTTAAGTGCAGGCGCAAGAATAATCGGCGTTAATAATCGCAATCTTAAGGATTTCAGCGTTGACGTCAATAATTCAACAAGATACAGAGATTTGATACCTCAAAATGTGCTTTTTGTGTCTGAAAGCGGAATAAAAACTCACTCTGACATAAAGGTTTTGCAAAATAATAAGACAGATGCGGTGCTTATCGGCGAAACGTTTATGAAAAGCGAGAATAAAAAGAAAATGCTTGAGGAATTGCTTTATGGCTAAGCTTAAAATATGCGGTTTAAAAAGAGTTGAGGATATTGATTATGTCAACGAACTGAAAGTCGATTATATCGGATTTATTCTAAGTGCCGGTTATAAGCGAAGCATTGATTTTGAAACGGCGCAATCGCTTAAAAATCGCTTGTCAAAGGATATCAAGGCAATCGGAGTTTTTGTTGACGAAGATAAAAAATATATTGATTATTATATAAAAAACAATATAATAGATATAGTTCAGCTTCACGGCAACGAAGAGCCTGAATTTTGCAAAGGCTTTGACGTGCCGGTTATAAAGTGTTTTAATCCTGATACTTTCAGCAAAGTTGATGAATATGACACGGATTATTTCCTTTTCGATTCCGGTGCGGGAACGGGTAAGGAGTTTGATTGGAGCATTTTGCCTGAATGTGAAAAGCCGTTTTTCCTTGCAGGCGGAATAAATAAGGATAATTTAAGACGTGCGCTTGACGAGGTAAAGCCTTTTTGCATTGATTTATCCTCGGCTGTGGAAACGCACGGTGTTAAAGATTATAACAAAATAAAAGAAATTGCGGAGATTATGAAAAATGAGTAAAGGACGTTACGGTATTCACGGCGGACAGTATGTTCCCGAAACACTGATGAATGAAATTATCAATCTTGAAAATGCTTATGAGCATTACAAAAACGACCCTGAATTTGTGCAGGAACTTGACACGCTTTTGAGGGAATATGCAAACAGACCGTCGCTTCTCTATTATGCGGAAAATATGACCAAAGATTTAGGCGGCGCAAAAATTTATTTTAAGCGTGAGGATTTAAACCATACGGGCGCACATAAAATCAATAACGTTCTCGGTCAATGCCTTCTTGCAAAAAAGATGGGCAAAACAAGAGTAATTGCAGAAACGGGAGCAGGTCAGCACGGTGTTGCAACAGCAACTGCGGCGGCTCTTATGGGGCTTGAATGTGAAATATTTATGGGCAAGGAGGACACAGTCCGTCAGGCGCTCAACGTTTATCGAATGGAGCTTTTGGGCGCAAAGGTACACCCGGTAACCACAGGCACAATGACGCTTAAAGACGCAGTAAACGAGGCTATGCGTGAATGGGTAAGCAGGGTTGATGATACTCTTTATGTTTTAGGCTCTGTTATGGGGCCTCACCCTTTCCCTATGATTGTAAGGGATTTTCAGTCTGTAATTTCTAAAGAAGCAAGGCAGCAGATACTTGAAAAAGAGGGCAAACTCCCTACGGCAGTTATGGCTTGCGTAGGCGGTGGCTCAAACGCTATGGGTATGTTTTATAATTTCATTAATGATAAGGATGTAAGGCTTATCGGCTGTGAGGCGGCAGGCAGAGGAATCCATACGGGTGAAACGGCGGCAACAATTTCAACCGGCTCTCTCGGTGTTTTCCACGGAATGAAGTCTTATTTTTGCCAAAACGAATACGGTCAAATTGCTCCTGTTTATTCTATCAGCGCAGGGCTTGACTATCCGGGTGTAGGCCCGGAGCACGCATATCTTCACGATATCGGCAGGGCGGAATATATTGCCGTGACGGACGACGAGGCAGTTGATGCATTTGAATATATTGCCAAAACAGAGGGCATTATTTGCGCTATCGAGTCGGCTCATGCAGTTGCTCATCTTATGAAAATTGCACCTACCATGAGTAAGGACGATATAATTATTTGCTGTCTTTCGGGCAGAGGCGACAAGGACGTTGCCGCAATAGCAAGATACAGAGGAGTTGATTTACATGAGTAATATTTCTGACGCATTTAAAAACGGCAAGGCGTTTATCGGCTTTGTAACGGCAGGCGACCCTGATTTGGACACCTCGCTTGAAATTATGACCTCTATGGCTCAGGGCGGTTGCGATTTAATAGAAATTGGTATTCCTTTTTCAGACCCTATCGCCGAGGGCCCTGTTATTCAGGAGGCAGACCTTCGTTCTCTTGAAAACGGAACTACCACCGATAAAGTTTTTGACCTTACAAAAAAGCTTAGAGAAAAAGTGGATATTCCGCTTGTTTATATGACGTATCTTAATGTTCTTTTTAAATACGGCTATGACAGATTTTTGCAAAATGCAAAGGAATCGGGTGTCAGCGGTGTAATCGTTCCCGATTTGCCTTTTGAAGAAAAAAATGAACTTCAAAGCGTTGCGGATAAATATGATATTGACGTTATTTCCCTTGTTGCTCCCACGAGTGAGGACAGAATTAAGATGATTGCAGGCGATGCGAAGGGCTTTATTTATACCGTTTCATCTATGGGTGTAACAGGTATGAGAAACGAAATCACAACAGACTTAGGCTCAATCGTCAGCCATATTAAGAGCGTGACGGATACTCCTGTCGCTATCGGCTTTGGTATCAACACACCTGAGCGGGCAAAGAAATATTCCGCTTTTGCAGACGGTGTAATCGTCGGCTCTGCAATAGTTAATCTTGTTGCCGAGCATGGCAAGGACGCACCGAAGTATGTTTATGATTATGTTAAGTCGATGAAAGATGCAATAAAATAAAATAAAAAAACGGGCGATTGATAATCGCCCCTACGATACGTCGAAAGAAATTCCGTGTTTGAATGAATTTATTTGAAATTCATAATAAACACTTCGTTCCTTTCTCCTTTTCCCCACCAAATTTTCAATTTGTCGGGGACCCCGAATGGAATTTCGTTTTATTGCACGGCACGGTTTAGCCACTTTATCGACAGTCTGAGGCGAACATTGTTCGCCTTTTTTTATACCCACAACTCCTTGTGGTTTAAAAATCAATGTGTTATTGCGGTTGTGCCGTTTATGAATAGATTGTAAATCTCATTTTGAACAATTCACTATATATTGAAAATATCGGCGATATATGGTATAATAAGCACAACATATGGAAATGCATTTTATATGTTCATTTTTAAGGAGGTGACAGTATGTCGCTTGAAAAAATGTATATTGTGTGGATTTGTGCCGCCGTGTTGTTTGGCATATTTGAATCGCTGATCGCCCAGCTTGTGTCTGTTTGGTTTGTTATCGGGGCGGTTGCGGCGCTCGTTTCAAGCCTTGCCGGTGCAGAGTTTTACGTGCAAATCATTGTCTTTATTGCGGTTTCGGTTTTAATGCTTTTGATTACACGTCCATTGGTTAAGAAGAAGCTCATAGTCAAGTCAGAGCCTACCAATGCCGACAGATGCATAGGCAAAACGGCAACCGTCACCGAGGATATAGATAATATTAATGCAACAGGTCAGGTAAAGGTTGACGGGCAAATATGGACGGCTCGAAGTATAAATTCATCAATAATCAAAAAAGGAACAAACGTAACCGTTGAAAAAATTGACGGTGTAAAACTAATAGTAAAAGAAGATTAACATATACTTATATATTAAGGAGGAAAAATTATGAAAGTTGTTATTGTACTTCTTGTAATCATTGCAGTAATTATTTTATTTGTGCTTACAAATATCAGGATTGTGCCGCAGTCAAAGGCATTTGTTATTGAACGTCTCGGCGCATACTATGCAACTTGGGACACGGGACTTCATGTAAAAATTCCGTTTATTGACAGAGTGGCTAAAAACGTATCGCTTAAAGAGCAGGTTGTTGATTTTAAACCGCAGCCGGTTATTACTAAGGATAACGTAACTATGCAGATTGATACGGTTGTATTTTTCCAAATCACAGACCCTAAGCTTTATTGCTACGGTGTTGAAAGCCCTATCTCGGCTATCGAAAATCTTTCCGCAACCACTCTTCGTAACATTATCGGTGAGCTTGAGCTTGACTCGACTCTTACCTCACGTGACACAATCAATGCCAAAATCAGAGTTATTCTTGATGAGGCTACAGACCCGTGGGGCATTAAGGTAAACCGTGTTGAACTTAAAAATATTATTCCGCCACGTGAAATTCAGGACGCAATGGAAAAGCAGATGAAAGCAGAACGTGAAAGACGTGAGGCAATCCTTCGTGCAGAGGGTGAAAAGCAATCACGTATTCTTGTTGCCGAGGGTCATAAGGAGTCAAAAATTCTTGAGGCTCAGGCTGAAAAGCAGTCCGCAATCCTTGCCGCAGAGGCTGAAAAGGAAGCAAAAATCCGTGAGGCAGAGGGTGAAGCAGAGGCTATTGCAAAGGTGCAAAAAGCAACGGCAGACGCAATCAAAATGCTTAATGAGGCAAACGCCGATGACTCTGTTCTCAAACTCAAAGCCCTTGAAGCATTTGCAAAGGCAGCAGACGGTCAGGCAACAAAGATTATTATTCCGTCGGAAATTCAGGGTATGGCAGGCTTAGCTGAGGGTATAATTGAATCGGTTAAAAAATAATAATCAATAAATAAATAAAAAAGCGTTGGAGATTTCTCCAACGCTTTTTTCTATGCTGTTTATTATGCTTCCGAAATATATGTCGTAGGGGCGACCATTGGTCGCCTTATTTTTAATCATTATTATCAGGGACATATTCCTTATTTAATTTTTGAATTTCGTCAATCGTATCATTGAGCGTTTGCTCAAATTCACTTGAATTTTTACCTGAAAAATAAAACAAATCATATTTTGACGAATTAACGCTGTCCTCATCATTTAAGAAAAGCGGAATGTTATATCCCTTTTGCTCCCATTCACGGCTGTAAACTCTCTCGTCATTAATATAAAACGACTTGTAGCCGTAATCGTTAACCTCTTTTGCACTGTAAACCGGAGTGAATGCTCCTTTTTTCAGCTTATATTCTCTCGAATTAGCCGTGAAACTGTATTTGTTTTCCATATCATAGTTGTTTGTGCAAAGATTGGTTGTTTTTTTACCCTTTTTAAGAAGCAAATAAAATACCGTGTCATCGTCAAAGTAAACGGAAACACATTCCTTGTTTAAAATTCGCTTTGCCGAACTGCCGTCCCATTTGTAAATATCAAGGCTGTACTGCGGTTTGTCATAATAAATATAATCGCCTGAAAATTCGTCATATTTGCTCAAGCTCTTGTATGTTCGATATACCATACAAAGTTCTTCGTTGCCGTCGCCGTCAAAATCAATCTGCCTTACATAAGCAAGGCCGTCAATGTATTTTTTGCCGTTTTCGCTTTTAATACTTGGGTCGCCGTATTTGTCAATCCTCTTTTTAACAACCTCGTAGTAAGCGTTGGCTTTGCGCTCTTTTTCGTTCAAGGTGTTGGTGATTGCCTGTGAACTTATGTTTCCGAAAGCGTCAATGTTGGAGCTTACAAGGTCAACCGTCACTTCCGCCTTTGACTTTCTTAAGCATGAAAGCTCAATCGTTTCAAATTTATCCTTAACGTCTTTGCCGCCGATTGAATAGGTGTCACTGCCTATGTCATAAGTGGCATTGCCGCTTTTTTTGAATTTGCCGTGGTGAAGCGAATAAAGCGTGACCTCGCTCGGCTTGCTCTTGTCGCTCTTGCAAATCAAATATCTGTCGCCTTTTCTGTAAAAAGCAACCCAATATCCCTCGCTGACTTTTTCGCTTGAATTGGCTTCCTCTTTGTAAAGCTGAACGAATTTGCCGCCGTGATAACCCCATACCTCAAGGTAGTAAACATTGTTGTCGTTGTAGCAAATCATCAACTCGTCAGATTTGTCGCCGTTAAAGTCCATTTGCCTTGCATAGCAAAGGCCTGTAAGCTTTGCCTTGTTTTCGCCGTATTTTGCCTCGTCAAGCGCTTCCCATTTAACGGCGCCGTATTTTTTTATGTAATTAATGCAAACGTTTCCTGCGTCCTTGTCAAAGCGCTCCGCCTTTTTGTTCTTGTTGCCGAGCGAAACGGAAAACGAAACCGCAATAATTATAATAAGAATAATTATCCCGAAAATCCATAAGCCTTTTATTACCTCGTGGCGCAAAAGAGGAAACTTGTCAATAACTTCAACGTCCTCCTCCGCCTCCTCAACAGCGGTGGCTTCTATTTTTTTGAGCTTGTTGATAACAGGGGATAAATCTATTTTAACTTTTGTTCTTTTTTTATTTGTCCTTTTTTCGTTTTCTTCCTCAATTTCATCGTCAAAATAATTGTATTTGCTCACCGTTTCACCTCTTTTTGCAAATTATAGGCTTATCAAGATTTTTTCTTTTTTGATTTAGTCGATTTTTTGTCTTTGTTTTTATCGCTCTTTTTCTTATCTTTATCCTTCTTTTTTGTTGTGGTTGCACTTTTCGGCTTTGCATATTTGCTGTATGTCGTGTAGTTTACGTTGCCGTCAACCGTTCGGGTAAGCACATAGCTTTTGCCGTCTTTTTTGATTTTTATGTCAACCTTGTTGGGCTTTATGTCCTCTTTCGCTTCAACCGTGCAGGTGAGCTTTCCGTCATTTGCCGTAACAATCAGCCTTATATCGCAATTTGAATTGTTCACAAACTGAAAATCCTGACTGTTCCACTGCACCGTAGCGTCACCGCCGAGAGGAACATAGCTTATTTCAAGCGAATGGCACGCCCTTATCTTTATTTGAAGATTTGCACGCAGTACGCTTTGAAAAACGGTTGAACTTACCTGGCAAATTCCGCCGCCGAGCCCGTCAACAAATTCGTCCCCTTGAACTACCTTTGCCGCTTGATATCCCGCAAGAACAGTCCTTTTGCCGACCGTCTGGTTAAAGGAAAATGTTTTTCCTGCCGGAATAACAATGCCGTTTAAATGGTCAACCGCCTCGTGAATATTTTTCGTTCTCGTTTCGTTAGACGAAAGATAATATGACGAATAGCTTGCAATTTCATAAGGAAAGCTTGAATTAAAATCCTTTTTCAGCGCCGGATAGATTGTGTTTGTTTCAGCCTCTTTAAACGTGGTTGAAAGGTCCTCCGTCGTTCTCATTGTTGTTGATTCGGTTGTGCTTGCAGAGCCAGCCGAGCTTTGCACGTTGTTGCCCGAAGCCTGCTGAGAATTTGAACAGGCTGCAAGCATTGACGTAATTAATACTGCCGTGCAAAATACGGCAATTATCTTTTTCAATTATTTTTTCTCCTTGTATGGCTTTTTAATGTTAACCCAATTTTCTTTTATTACCTGCCTTGCTCTCGCAATTGCAAGTGCATCTTCGGGAATGTTGTCAGTAATTGTTGAGCCTGCCGCAATGTATGCCTTTTCGCCAACCTCAACAGGTGCAATAAGGTTGGTGTTGCAACCTATGAATGCGCCGTCGCCGACTTTGCATCTCATCTTGTTCTTTCCGTCGTAGTTACAGGTTACCGTTCCGCAGCCGAAGTTTACGCCGGCACCGACATCGCTGTCGCCGATATATGTTAAATGAGCGCTCTTTGTGCCTTCGCCTACAATTGAATTTTTAACCTCAACAAAGTTGCCGATATGAACACCTTTTTTAAGAATTGAGTTAGCCCTTACCTTAACGAACGGACCTGCGTCAACTCCGCTTTCAATCTCGCTGTCAAGGATTTTGCAATTGTCAAGTATAACGTCGTCGCCGATTGTAGCATTGTCAATATATGTGTTAGGGCCTATTGTGCAGTTTTCGCCGATAACTGTATTGCCTAAAATAATTGTGTTAGGCAAAATAACTGTTGATGAGCCGATTTTAACATTTTTGCCAATCATAACTCCGTCGGTGCACGGAATGTCAACCCCGTTAATCATGTGCTTATCATTTATATTTCTTCTCATAATGTTGTTGAGATTGTTAAGCTGCTTTCTGTCGTTAGCGCCTAAGGTGACCTCGTTATTTTCAACAACATATGCACCTACATTTTTGCCTGCCGAGATAAGAATTTCAAGGCTGTCTGTAATATAGTATTCGTTTTGAGCGTTGTTGTTGGTGATTTTGCTGAGTGCGTATGATAGGTCACGGCCGTTGAACCAATAAAAACCGGCGTTTGACTCGTTGATTTTCTTTTCCTCGTCATTAGCGTCTTTATGCTCGATTATTCTTAAAAGTTTGCCGTTTTCGTCACGCTGAATATGACCTATTCCGTTTGTATCGTCAACAATTGCGCTGATAAGAGTGATTGAATTATCGTTATTTTTGTGATAATCAAAAGCCTTGTTAATAGTTTCGGCGTCGATAAGCGGACCGTCGCCGTTTAATATAATGATATCATCGTCCAAGTGCCTGTCAATAAAGCTCTGCGCCTGCATAACAGCGTGGCCCGTGCCAAGCTGCGGCTCTTGAAGTACGGTTTCGATTTGCCCGTCTTTTTCTGCAAGATATTTTTCAAGCAATTCGTGCTTATATCCGGTAATAACGCAAATATCCTCTGCGCCTGCCTCTTTTACTGCGTCAACAACATAGCTTATCATAGGCTCAAAAAGCACATTACACATAACCTTCGGGCAGGTTGCTTTCATTCTTGTTCCTTTTCCGCCTGCCATAATTATTGCACATTTCATAATATTAAAATCCTCTCGATTATAAAAATCCATACTTTTAATTGTATCTAATTATGCAACAAAAAGCAAATATTTGCAAGTATTATTTAAAATATACGTAAATTCTTGATTTTTTTTATAAAAATATTTGTAATTTGCATTATATTGTGTTATAATTCTATCGCATTATACTGTAGAGGCAAGAATTGTTTGGTCCTAAAGTGGATTTTTGGCCTTGATTGAGAGTATAAGAATAATAAAGCTATAATATTTTTTAGGAGGTAACTCAAATGGCAAACAAGTGGGTTTACATGTTTGAAGAAGGCGACATGACAATGCGTAACTTGCTTGGCGGTAAGGGTGCAAACCTTGCAGAGATGACTAAAATCGGTCTTCCTGTACCTCAGGGTTTCACTGTTACAACCGAAGCTTGTACTCAGTATTATGAAGACGGTCGCAAAATCAATGACGAAATCATGGCTCAGGTTATGGAAGGCGTTAAGAAGATGGAAGAAATCAACGGCAAGAAGTTCGGCGATTTAAAGAATCCTCTTCTCGTATCTGTTCGTTCAGGTGCAAGAGCATCTATGCCGGGTATGATGGATACTATCCTCAACCTCGGTCTTAACGACGAAGTTGTTGCAACTATGATTGCAGGTAACGATGACCCTGCTTTCGAGCGTTTCGTATATGACTCATACAGAAGATTCATCCAGATGTTCTCTGATGTAGTTATGGAAGTTGGTAAGAAGTATTTTGAACAGCTTATCGACAAGATGAAAGAAGCAAAGGGCGTTCAGTATGACGTTGAGCTTACTGCCGCTGACCTTAAGGAACTTGCTCATCAGTTCAAGGATGAATATAAGAAGCAGCTTGGCTCTGACTTCCCGTCAGACCCTGTTGACCAGCTCAAGCTTGCTATCGAGGCTGTATTCCGTTCATGGGACAACCCTCGTGCAAACGTATATCGTCGTGATAACGATATCCCTTATTCATGGGGTACTGCAGTTAACGTAATGCCTATGGTATTCGGTAACCTTAACAACCAGTCAGGTACAGGTGTTGCATTCACTCGTGACCCTGCTACAGGCGAAAACAAGTTGATGGGTGAATTCCTTATCAACGCACAGGGCGAGGACGTAGTTGCAGGTGTTCGTACACCAATGCCAATCGCTCAGATGGAAAAAGAATTCCCTGAAGCTTATGCTGAATTTATCAAGGTTTGTGACACTCTTGAAAATCACTACCACGATATGCAGGATATGGAGTTCACTGTTGAAAACAAGAAGCTCTATATGCTCCAGTGCCGTAACGGTAAGAGAACAGCTCAGGCTGCTCTTAAGATTGCTTGTGACCTCGTAGACGAAGGCCATAAGACAGAGGCTGAGGCTGTTGCTATGATCGACCCTCGTAACCTCGATACTCTTCTTCACCCTCAGTTTGATGCTGCTGCTATTAAGGCTGCTACTCCAATCGGTAAGGGTCTTGGCGCATCTCCTGGTGCTGCTTGCGGTAAGGTTGTATTCACAGCTGACGACGCAGAGGCTTGGAACGAGAGAGGCGAGAAGGTTGTTCTTGTTCGTCTTGAAACTTCACCTGAGGATATCACAGGTATGAAGGCTTCACAGGGTATCCTCACAGTTCGTGGCGGTATGACATCTCACGCAGCAGTAGTTGCTCGTGGTATGGGTACTTGCTGCGTATCAGGTTGCGGCGATATCGTTATGGATGAAGAAAATAAGAAGTTTACTCTTGCTGGTAAGGAATACCACGAGGGCGACTATATTTCAATCGACGGCTCAACAGGTAACATTTATGACGGTATCATTCCTACAAAGGATGCTACTATCGCAGGCGAGTTTGGCAGAATTATGGGCTGGGCTGACAAGTTCAGAAAGCTTAAGGTTCGTACAAACGCTGATACTCCTGCTGATGCTAAGAAGGCTCGTGAGCTCGGCGCCGAGGGTATCGGTCTTTGCCGTACAGAGCATATGTTCTTTGAAGAGGACAGAATTGCTGCATTCAGAGAAATGATTTGTTCAGATACTGTTGAAGAGAGAGAAGCTGCTCTTGAGAAGATTCTTCCTTATCAGCAGGGCGACTTTGAGAAGCTTTATGAAGCTCTTGAAGGTTGTCCGGTAACTATCCGTTTCCTTGACCCACCTCTTCATGAGTTCGTTCCTACAGAGGAAGAAGATATTAAGAAGCTTGCTGATGCACAGGGCAAGAGCGTTGAGCAGATTAAGGCTATCATCGCTTCTCTTCACGAGTTTAACCCAATGATGGGTCACCGTGGTCTTCGTCTTGCAGTTACATATCCTGAAATTGCTAAGATGCAGACAAAGGCTGTTATCCGTGCAGCTATCAATGTTCAGAAGGCTCATCCTGAATGGACTGTTGCTCCTGAAATTATGATTCCTCTTTCATGTGACGCTAAGGAACTTAAGTATGTTAAGGATATCGTTGTTGCAACTGCTGATGCTGAAATTGCTGCTGCAGGCAGTGATATGAAGTATGAAGTTGGTACTATGATTGAGATTCCTCGTGCTGCTCTTACAGCAGGCGATATCGCTAAGGAAGCTGAATTCTTCTGCTTCGGTACTAACGACCTTACTCAGATGACTTACGGCTTCAGCCGTGACGATGCAGGTAAGTTCCTCAACGCTTACTATGACGCTAAAATCTTTGAAAGCGACCCATTTGCAAAGCTTGACCAGACAGGTGTTGGCCAGCTTATGGAAATGGCTGTTAAGAATGGTAAGGCTACCCGTCCTTCACTCCACTGCGGCATCTGCGGTGAGCACGGCGGTGACCCATCTTCAGTAGAATTCTGCCACAAGATTGGTCTTGATTATGTATCTTGCTCACCATTCAGAGTACCTATCGCAAGACTTGCTGCCGCTCAGGCTGCTATTGCAAATAGGTAGGAGTTCTCTTTCCTTTGAATTGCCGCTTAGTTTCGAGCAGGCAGCAGCCTATCGAAAGGCTAACGGACAGTATGTAAGGAAAAATCAGTGGAGAGATACCACTGTAAGGGTATTCATAGACCTTGATTAACAGTTAAATACGATAAGCGTATCATTAGAAATAGTGGTACGCTTATTTTTTGTCCCTTTTTGCAGATTTGTCCTTTCCCCTACTTTCCAATATAATGAAGCTAAAGAAGTGGAGGTGTGCTTATGAGAGAGAAATTT
>ENA-UOJE01002080-UOJE01002080.1-human-gut-metagenome-genome-assembly--contig:-C23-NODE-2080-length-16009-cov-7.285195_pt1 | contig 16009 bp, 13 predicted proteins | sample MGYA00242341_ERZ723888 | MGnify/ENA metagenome assembly ERZ723888 | reverse complement strand
CGGTGGCAAAAAGTTTTGGTACATCGGGCGTTTCATTCACCAGGACAAAGCCGTGTCTTATAATATAGTCCGTCTCCTTTCCTTTGTTGATAATCCAATTTTTCAGCGGCCCGGTAATGTCAAAGCTGTAGTCTCCGCTTTTGTCAACGGTTATTCGATAGGCGTTTTGAATATCATATGCGGGCTTATTATGCCATCTTGTATTCAAGCTGCACCATTCACTTAACACGGGATACATGGCGATAGTGGCCTCTTTCTCTCCGTTGGATATTTCGCTGAGAATGTATTCCGCTGACAAGATGTCCTCTGCATTCAGATTTAGCAAATCCAAAGCTTCAAACCGAACCAGCAGCTGACCTTCACCTTTAATTTTAGAATTGCCCAACAGCACCTTGTCGTTTAAAAAATATCCTTCAGAAGAAAAGGAATAAATAGCGGAGTCCGGTTGTTTGGGTTTGTAAAGATGAATGGAACCATTTACCTTGAGCGGATAACACGCTGTTTCGATAAAGTCTTTTTTCAAAACAATGTCCACAGAAAAAATTCCCGGCGCTGTTTTCCGCACCGCCATGCTACAGGCGTTGTTATCGATGATGTCCATTATCTTTTCATTACAATCCATAACAACAGGCAGATAAAGAACGCCCTTTACCTCTTTTTCCTTTACATCACGAAACAGCACATAGTCGGAACAATTCGTATCCAGTTCGACATTATCCATCTCTATCTGATAAGTTAGTACGGTTGTCTCATACTCCGACACCAGGAATTCCATATTGATTCCAAAGTCATCCGGCAATACATTGACGGCGTTTCCTCCGCATATGTCTTTATAAAGAATCCCTTCTCCTGTGAAGCCATATAAGTTGGTAGCGGATGCCTTTTTTCCTTTTTTGCTTTCTTTGGTTTGCAGGTATATTTTCATTTCCGAATAGGATTTTTTTAGTAAAATCGGCTTTTCGGAAGATAAGGAAGTGGGCAGAAAGCATTGTATATCATTGAAAGTATTGAAAAAGGCATCGTTATCTTCATTAGCGTTTAGAGAATTATCAATGAGCACATGTTCTTTCTTCCTATCATCCTGATAATAAAGCGGCGATGAATACAAATATAATGTCTTGGTAGAATCTGCATTTTCCAGACATATAGCGTTTTCATTGTAGAAGGTTTTTTCTATGGAAATATGCTCTCCTGCTTTCAGGGGCGTTTTTTTGTTAAGAAAGGCACTTTCCTCTGTGTTCCCGCACGCTGAAATCACAAGCAGTAAAAATGCTGTCAGTACCCATGAGGCTTGTCTCTTCATGTTTTTGTACCGCCTTCTAGCTGGAATGCTTCCGCTGACTTTTGGGCAAGTCTGTGCTTGTTGATTCATTGTCAATCTTTTCCGATCCGTGAATTTCGATTGGCTGCAGAGCAGCATCATGTTCATAGGCGGCGAGATATTTTCCGCAGTGAAATGCCAGGATTTCGTTATTCCAATATTTATGGATACCGTTGGAGTAGGTGGGGATGATGATTTTTCTCAGCAGAATATGCCGACGCAGGGTATCTTCGCTGTTATAACTCACCACTAAGATGGAGAGGCGGCGGTCAAAGGGATTCGGAATAACCTGCATTAAAACATAATCTCCCGAATAGTCCTTTCCTTGATATGTGAAGCCCTTACGATCATATTTCACGGGCAAATGATCCTGGATGCGGTGAGCATATGGGTTTTTCATTTCCTGGTCCAGGAGAATGAGATTATGAGAGAAGATGTGATCCGGCACGGCGCTGGTCTGGTAGATTGGGTAAGCGACAAAAATATGAGGATCATATCCGTTTGTGGTAGGAAGAGAGAAATTTTCCGCGATTCTTTGCATGGATTCAGTCGGGGCGTCAGGGACGACGATACGCAGACTGTTCAGATAGATATCCAGCAGCCCGGTACCCTTTCGAAAATCGACAGTGGGAACGGTCCTTGCGATTTTCCAGCAGCGATCATGAACAAAATCAACGGTATTATCTTTATAATCTGCAAAATAGAAGCGTTTGGATTGGATCACAACGATGAAATTTTTCTTATCGATTTGAGGTGGAATCGTGAGGGTAAAACCATTTGTACCGCTGACGGTCAGGCAAATGGTATTTTCACACAGCGTCGCCATGATCTTCGCATATTTTGCGCCTGGACGGATCCCGTGCAGCTGAATCCACTCGCACTTTAGGTGTCGGTTACGGAAAGTTTTGAAACGGATGATATCTGGATAAGGCTGTCGCTTATGTGTCAGGAGGCTGTTAAGCAGACCGGTATGGAAGAGATAAAAAGAAAAATGATGGTGGATCATCTCCTGAAAATTGTACTGATGATAATTGCCGTATCGGCCAATTCTGTTTTTCACTTGATTTTCACGTCCGGTAAAAATGTAATCTTGGGGAGATACCAGCTGATATGTAGGAATGTGGGAGATATTCTCCAGAGTGTCCACCTGAGGATAACCAATTAAAGGAAAGACGGCGGCAGGCAGATGAGGGTGATTTTGCGCCAGCGCATAGGCAGCGAATCCACCGTTGGAAGAGCCTAAAAAATACAGCCGATCCTCGTCCAACTTATAGTGGGAGCGAATCCAATCCAGCACTTCCAGAGTGCATGCTTCGCCGATGTAACTTCCTCCGGTGAACCCCCTGCCGGTTACATCAAAGCAAAGGCAAGGCTCGGTCAGATGAGTTTCCGGGAAGGAGTGACATGCAAAGCCATCATTGCCCGTAGAAAAATAAATAAAGGCCGGGTAAGCTTTTTCCGGCTGATAATTTTGAGGAACCCGGATGGCGACGCGAATGACACTGTCGTCGAGATCGCTGTGAATAAACACATCGTGGATACCCGGCTGTTTATAAAAGGTATGCGGATAGGTGCCGCTGCGAAACTGTTGCAGGATATCCGTCATTTTCCAGGTTATCCAATACATTCCCTCCGGATTACTTTTTTGGGTCATATTCTGTTGCTGAACGATCCCTGTACAATATGTATGGATTTCTGAGGATTGTTCCCGGGCGGCGGCTAGAAGCTGTTCACTGATTTCAGCCGCCGCGGCCATAAAGTCCGTTAATATGATGTTGAAGCTGATGTGGACATCTTTTCCCTCTTTATCTTTCAGAAAGCAGCCGAACCATTCATGCCGCAGCTTCTCTGGATAAAGCTGCCGCAGCTCATCTATGTCTATTTCCACCATCTGATTGATTTTTGCAGCCGCTTTCTTGAATAAGCCGTGATGACTGTTATGAATCTCCAGACGGTAGTCTTCCTCATAGTTTTCCGGATGATTCTGCATCAGCATAAACCGAAAGCACTTATCCGTCGGACAATAACAGGAATCATGGATAATGATAAACCCATCCAGATTCAGCATACACCGGATGTCAGCAAAGGAAGTGAGGTGGTGCTCCATTTCATAACGATAATTCTTTAGCTGAAGAGAGAATAGTCCTCTGGAGTTTCCGGGCATAGTCTCCAGTATCAAGTGATTCATCCCTTTTTGGAGGGTGACGGTGAAATAGTAGTCGGTCATATAATTTTCACCGTGAATAACGGCACAGTGCCCATTAATCCACAGTTTTCCCTTGGAACAGGAGGTGTGGACAATAATTTTGGTTTTTGATCGGCTGATTACCTGCGCGTAAAGGGAATATTTTTTGTTTTGCGCGTCCCGATATTGAAAAGTGTTGAACTGTTCTCTGTCCAGATTATCAAAGATGGGGATCGATGAAAGGTCCAAATGATCCCAGTCGGTTTGACGAATCTGCTCGTCCATCTCCATATCGAACAGGTTGTAGTCTTTTTCTGCACAAGATGTCTCGCACAGGATGCCATATCGCTGGATCAACAATGTTTTTCCGTTGTACTGATAAGGAACATATTCATTCATAAGTCTTTATCTCCTCTATCAATTGGCAGATGTCCCGGATATTGCGGATATACTGGAGACCCAGCCTTTCATCCGGAATGGTGATATGGAACGTGTCTTCCAGAGCAATGGTCAGTTCCATGCAATTCAGGCTGTCCATGCCGCTGCCCTGGAGATCTTCATTCAGAGGAATATGATCGGCGGAGGAAAGATCCAGCACCTTACAAAGCAAACGGCGGACTTCGTTCTCATAGGCCAACACGATGCTCATCCTTTCCACGAATGATCTTGCCGGAGGCGTTGCGGGGAATCTCTTGCAGGATTTCGATGCTGTCAGGCAGTTGATAGGAGGGTAGCTTTTGTTTGCACAGGCTGAACACTTCGCTTTTGGTGAGGGAGGTGACCACCTGCAGATGGATTTTCTGCCCGACCGTATCGTCACGCACGCCGAACGCCGCCGCCTCTGTGATCCGATCATCCCCCTTCAGCGCGTTTTCAATTTCCTGCGGATAGATATTCATCCCCGAGCGAATAATCATGTTATCCCGGCGGCAGCGGATATACAGCAATCCGCTGGCATCCTGCTCCGCTATATCACCGGTGTGCAGCCAGCCGTCCTGAATGACTTGCCTGGTTGCATCGGGATCATCATAGTATCCCTTCATCACACTTTTTCCGCGGATCTGCAGTTCCTGATCCACAATCCTGGTTTCCAGCGAGGGCAGGGGAAAGCCAACCGCCAACGGGTGGCTGTCGAATTTATCCGCCGGTAGATAGCATACCCGGGGGCTGGCTTCCGTCAAGCCGTAGACATTGAATATCTGTGCATCAGGAAAGGCCTCCCGCATTGTTCTGGCCGCTACGGGAGTCATGCATTCGCCGCTGACCGCCATCACCCGCAGAGCCAACCGCTGGCTGCTGCGCAGATTCATTTTGGAGATATGATACAGCAAGGTGGGCGTACCGCATAAAGCGGTAATGCCCTTTTCTTTTGCCAGTCGGAGAATCTCAAGCGGATTGAAGCCTTCGGATACAAAGAGGATATGGGCTCCCTTAAGCAGAGATATCAGAAATTCCCCTGTTAATACGGCACAGTGGTAAAGCGGTCGGGCAATAAGGATACGATCTTTGTTCTCCAATGGAAAATATCCCGCGATATCGGTCAGATTCGTCAGCAGGTTTTCCTCTGTGATCATGGCTCCTTTTGGCGCTCCAGTGGTGCCGGAGGTGCACATAATCAGCGCTACATCGGACAAATCCTCCTTTTCAGGAATCGCGGTACAAACGGTTTCCATCCCCTGATCGGTGAGGAGATGGGAGAGCTTAGCGCTATCCATGAGTTTTTGCACATGCTTTTCCCCATACCGCCAGGAAAGAGGAACGGCGGTTTTCCCAGCATACAAACAAGCCAGCAGAGCGATGGCAGTGTGAAGCTCCGAACGGCAGAGAATCCCGTATTTGGGCTGGGTAAGGCGGCTGCCGAGCTTTTCCGCGTGAGAAATCAGCTCGCGGAAGGAGAGAGAAACCGGACCGTCCTCCAGGACATTGTCGGGATTTTGAAGAATTCGGCGTTTCAGATATTCATACAGCATAAGCGGTGATCCCCTTGTATTTTTCCATCAGCAGATAAATGTCCTTAACGGTTTCCAGCCCGGCGGGATCCAGATCGCTTTCGTCAAAATGCAGATTAAATGCATCCTCCAGCGTCACCATTAATTCCACCATACGAAGGCTGTCCAACCCTAATTCTTCTTTCAGCTTCATTTCTTGGTTTGGCTTGGTTTCCAAAAAGCTTACATCCATCAAAATACGATTGATCTTTTCTGTCATAACTGTATCCGTTCCTTTCCTGATAGTTTTTCGCTCAGCATTTGAAATAGTTCTTCATCCTGATAATTGAGGGCTTCCAGCAATGAAAACAATTTTGAAATCGGTGCGCCGCGCAGATGCAGATATTCCGCCATGGCGTAATGACGCTCGATCATCGGCATGGCCTTGGAAATGAAAGCGGCGTCAAGGTACAAACCGTAGTAAGCGGCCAGCCGATACCGCATGGTTTTATACACGCCGATCATATCTCGAAAATGAGTGGCGGCATTTTCCACACCGGCAAAGTCGTTTTCGTTAAAATAAAAGGGAATATGCTTTTCCGCTTTATATAATCGCTGTTTCCAGAGGGATTCCGTCATCTCCTCTTGGAGGTCCTTTTTTATGGTGAGCAGTAGGCAGTCTCCGGCGTAGATCCGGCCCAGCGTCCGGGTATTTACCGAAACGGCGGTATCCGGAATATCGTTATACACGATGAAGTCTTCGCCGCAGGGAACGGCCCTCACATAGTGATCGTTGCGCAGCCCACGGGCATGAAGGGTGGTTCGGGTGAATTCCGGCGTTACTCGCAGCAGGATGTACTCGTTATCCCGACAGCGCCGGATTTTATTCCGCACCGCCTGAATCGGCTTATCTTTTTGAAAGGTTAATTCCATAACCCCCAGTTCTCCTAAAACCTGCTGGATACGGGGAATCCGATAAAAATATTCCGGCTTGTCCCCTTTTATCACGATGAAGAAAAACAGCTCCTTCAGAGGAATGGCGCTGTTATGATAAAGGTGGGCGATTTCGTTTCCCCGCTCCCGCAGAATGGCCAGCACCTGATTCTCGACACAGGAAAGACCGTATATATTCTCAAACAACTTTGTCAACCTCCGCTACGGCCAGCTGGAAACATGTTTCTTCCGTTTGACTGGTGGAGATGATAACACCGTGATTTTCTCCGGCAATGCGAAGGTATTGCTCCCGCAGCCTGTGTTGCAGCGGCAGATCGATAAACCGGTCCTTTTCCTCTTTTCGGGAACGGACCCGGCGGACGGCGGTATCCACATCGATATCGAGAAAAAAGGCGACATCCGGCCGGCGGATGGAGCGGGCGACCTCATAAATCCATCCGTCTTGTTCGTATCCTCTGGCGATCAGGTTCGCCAGACAGGAGTAAAAGTATCGGTCGCTGATGACCACATAGCCCTCCTCCAGCCGGCGGTTGATCACCCGGTTGGAGTGCTGGACACGGTCGGAGGCACACAGAAGGGAAAGCGCCCGGTAATCGAATTCATCGTGGCTGGGCGTATCCATGTAGTTCCTGAAGATTTCTGAGTTTCTCACAAAGTCGGTGGGCTGTTTTGTCAGATACACCTTATAACCTTTGCCTTCCAGATGCTGCTGCAGCCGCCGGATCTGGGTGGTTTTGCCGCAGCCGTCCAGGCCGCAGAAGGTGATGAGCTTGCCGGTGCTGGGATTATCCATCATATCCAGTTTCATGCAGATGCTCCTTTCGATTCATACAGAAGATCCACTCAGTCAAATTCAAAGCGTGGGTATAAAGCTTGCCGGTCTGCGGTTCTAGGATTTGCCGTCGGAAATTGGTATCCGCCGGACAGATTGTTTCAATCAGCCAATCGAAATTTTCGTTTTGGATGAAAAACAGCTCTCTTGTATAGAGAAAGGCATAGGCACATTCCTTCTGCAGACCATACGCCGTGATTCGTTCTGCCAGAAGTTTGGCGAAAGCGGGCGTCATGTAGCGGTGAACAAACAAATAAATATCGGCATATTTATACAGGGATTGATCCCGTCCCATCTCTACCCAGCTTATTACCGTCGCCTCCTTGTAAAGATGCGCACATAAATGAATGAGAAAATCGGGAAGGGAAAGGGTATAGAGACGCCCGTTGATTCCCATTTCTGCCCTTTGCAGCAAAATCGACACGTTGTCGTTCTTGTTTTTTGCCTGGAAATCCAAAGAAAAGTTGATATCCAGCTCCAGATATTCCATTTTAGGAAGATCGATTTTTTTTATAAAGGGGATGGTCTCGCCGCGGTTCATCCGGGAAGAAATAATTTCCGCCCTGGTGGCGGCGGTAAAAACGCCGCTGCGAATATTCCCCTGACGAAAGCCGGCCTGGCTCAAAAGTTGAGCCAAAGAAGTGATATGCTGGTGCTCAATGAGAATATCGATATCGTTGGAAGTGCGCAGCCCCATGGGATACAGCCCTGCCAAAAAAGCCCCTTTCAGCAGTGCGTAGGGAAAATCCGCCTGCCGCAGTACATCTTCCAGCATCTCCAACGCCTGAAGCAAACTGCGGACCTTATCCACGCCAACCTGATATATGGCTTGCAGCGTGCTGCGGAATTCCCGGTTCACCCGGCCCAGCAGATTGTTTTCCTTTAAGGTAACATAGGCGGCGCCCCCCATCCGATTGTACAATACTTGGCCTAATATGTAGGGGAGATCCAATGGCTGTGCCAAAAGGGCAGAAAGGGTTTCCTTGTCACTATCCAGGAATCGGCACAGTTCTAGGATACAGCGAATTTCACTACGCACTTAAATCAGCCTCCACCAGTTTTTGATATAGAGTATTGTTCTGCATCAGTTCTTCGTGAGAGCCTGCTGCGGTGATTATCCCGTCCTCCATAGCGACAATTTTCCTGGCCCGCAGCACCGCGGCCGGCTTGTGGGTGATGACAATAACAGTGGTATCCTTAGAGATTTCATTGATGGAATGGTGGATAATCTCCTCGGATTCCCGGTCAAGGGAGCTGGTAGCTTCATCAAAAATGATCAGTTTCGGGGATTTCAAAAGAGCGCCTGCGATGGCAAGACGCTGCTTTTGCCCGCCGGATAATTTGACGCCCCGTTCACCGATGATGGAGTCGTAGCCCTCCGGCAGCCCGGCGATAAAATCATGAATGTTGGCTTTTCGGCAGGCGGACGACAATTCCTCTTCCGTGGCATTTTCTTTATACAGAAGGAGGTTTTCCCGGATCGACATGTTGAATAAATAGCTGTCCTGCATGACCACACCGATTTGTTCATAAAAATTTTCCCTGCGAATATCCTGCAGATTGATGCCATCGAAGGTAATTTCTCCGCCCTGCGGAGTGTACAGACCAAGCAATAGTTTAGCCAGCGTGGTTTTGCCGCAGCCAGTTTTACCGATGACGGCAATATAATCCCCGGGATCAACCGTCAGATCCACGTGGTGGAGCACTTCTTTTCCTGCCTGATAACCAAAGCACAGATCACGTATGGCTACTCTGCCGGAAATGTTCACCTCGATTCTGGACTCATCCTCTTCTTCCGGGAAGGAAAGGGTTTCAAAAATCCGCTGATAATAAGGCGCATTGATTTTCAGAGCCGCTCTTTTGGAGTTGACACTGTCCAAAGCGGAGAACAGCATGGAAAAATATTCGGCGTACATGATCAAGACGCCTACGGTAAACTCGCCGCGAATTAGAAAAAAAGCACCGATGATATAAACCAGAACCTTGGTTAGATAATTGGCTTTGAAATCATTGAACACCTCGGTATAAGCCCAATAGCGGATAGAACGAAGCCCCAGTTTAGCCAGCTTGCGGCGAAACCGGACAAAACGCTCGATAAACACTTCTTCCGTATTTTGAGCTTTGATCTCACGCCAAAACTGCAGGGAGCTATGCGTGGAGGAATAATACTTCTCATTAACCTGGCGAATCTCCTCATTGACCTTCCGGGTCCCTCGGCCGATGAGATAATTGACAAGGAATACGAGCGGGATCACAGCGACGCAATAAAGGGTCATCTTTACATCGATTCGCAGTGTGGCATATAGGGTGAAGACGATCATAAGAATACCGAACAGGTAATCCACCACCTGTTCCCGGATAAAATTGCCCAGACAGTCCACGTCATCCATCAGCCGCATTTTTAAATCGCCGGTTTCCTTCTTTTCCAGAAAAGAAAAAGGTGTTCGCCGTATCTTTCGCAACACGTCCTTGCGCAGGCTGAAGGTGAAGGTGTTCAGCAGCCGATTTCCGAAAAATAAAGCGGATCCGTCTAAAATAAAACGCATCAGGTAAACCGACAGCAGCCCCAGTACCACAGTGGAAAAAGACTCTATGTTGTATTGGGTCATAACCTCATCCAACAGAATCTGAAAAAATACAGGTGAAACCAACGACACCGGGATGGCCGCCGCACTGGTGAGGATGAGCGCGGCAATAGAGCCTTTTACCGGCCAAGCATATTGTTTGATCTGCCGTAAAATGGCAAAGCGGTTGAGTTTCAAGTTTTTTCCCTCCCAAACAGCAGATGGTAGGCGGCGGAAGTTTCCAGAAGCTGTTCATGCGTTCCGGCGTTTTCCACACGACGGTTATTGAGAACCAGGATCGGATGGCAATGCCTCACCGCCGCCAGTCGATGCGAGATAATCAGCAGGGTAGTATCCGATGAAAAGGAGGCCAGCGCATCCAGTATGGCTTCTTCCGTCTCCACATCCAGCGCGGAGGTGGCCTCATCCAGAATGATGAAAGCGGTATTTTTCAGCAGCAGACGAGCAATCATCAGCCGCTGTTTCTGACCGCCTGACAGATCGGAGGCCGCCGGACTAATGATAGTATCCAGGCCGTTAGGCAGATTTTGAATACACTCTTCCAGATGTACAGCTTTTAACGCCTGCCAAATCTCCTCATCACCGACAGTTCCTCCCAGGCTCAGGTTGTACCGCACGCTTTCATCAAACAGCATGATATCCTGAGATACGATACCGATTAACTTGCGCAGGGAGGAAGGCTTGATATCACGCAGAGGTATGCCGTTGATCAAAATCTCTCCCGCAGTCGGCTGATAAAAATTCATCAGCAAGGCCATAAGGGTTGTTTTGCCAACGCCGCTGCTGCCCACAAATCCCATATGCTGCCCTTTACAAATAGTAAAGGAAATGTTGTCCAGCACCGGATTCCTCTCATTGTAAGAGAAGGAGACGTTATGAAAGTCAATTCTCTCAATGTCGGTGATTTCCAGGCCGTCATTGCTCTCGGTATCCTGTTCCAGCACCTCATTTACTCGATCAATACTCACCTTGCGGGAAAACCAATCCAGATAAATACGCAGCATCCAGTTGAATTTTTTGTGCAGCAGAGCGATATATTCGATCACTGCCAGAAAAAGACCGATGGTCATTTCCCCGCCCAGAATAAGCTTGACGGAAAAGCCATAAATCAAAATAGAGGCGGAAAGATTGATCAGATAAATCCCTTTGTTGACGAAGAAATCCACTCGTCTAATGCGGTTGCCCAGGGTGATGAGCGTTTTCAGGGGCGCGAGAATCTGTCGGCTGACCCACCAATCGGCACAGGCCAAACGAAGCTCTCGCAAGCCTTTCAAAATTTCAAACAACCGCCCGGTCATGGCGCCGGTAATCTCTCGGTTTTTTTGGGCATATCTCTCCGTAAAGCGGCCGCACAGCCTGGTGATGACAATCGGAAGCAGCGCGGCAACAGCCAGCATGACGGCGATGCCGGGATGAATCCTTGCCACCATATAAAGAATGCCGGTACACATAATAAGAGAATTGACAAAGTGAAAAAGATTCCGCTGCACAACGTGAATAAACTGTTCGCTGTCGCCGTCGATACGACTCATCATATCGCCGCTGTTCATATTGGATAAAAACGATGCTTTGGCATAGATCATTTTCCGAAACAGCGCCGTTTTGATGTCCACAATATAGTGGTTGTTGAGATATTGCCAAACAAAGGCGTAGATAAAATTGAAAATAGTGGCCGTCGAAAAAAGCACGATGTAATTTCTAATAACTTCTGGAAGAAGTACATATTGCCGTCCGTAGAGGACTTGGTCAGTCAAGCGGGTCAGATTCAGCGGCAGAAGAATCGATATGGCATAGGAGACCAGAATACAGATTTCGGCGATACAAAATAAGGGAATATACTTTTTGCCAAACCGCCAAACCGACTGTATTCTTGTAATATTGTTGATTTTTCTCATTTTCACACACCCTTCAGTTTAATTAGACAAAAGTCAAAAAATCTCGAGCTTTTGTGACTTTATAATTCCAGTTTAGGGAAAAAAGTCGAAATAAGTTTTCCTGTCGGAACAGATTTGTGTATTTGCGGCAGAAAAGCAGCGTATTATGGGCGGGTAACCTCATTCTGTTTCCAATCGATTTTAGTTTGTTTCCAAATGATTACAAACGATGGCGGCAAGTACGGTGAAGGATTTACACGAATTATAATGAAAGGGGATATATATCGCAAAATAATGAGGGGGAAAGGAAAGAATGTTCAAAGGTACGGTATGCCAGAGCGATAATCAAAGAAGCGTGTTGATAGAAACCCAGTCTCTACAGCGGCTGGATGTTTCTCAATTGGCACGGGAAGTTTTCAGCCTTATTATCCTGAAAAGCGGCAGCATCACAGTAAAAATCGATCAGGTAGATTGCTATTTCGAAGGCCCTGCGGTGATCTGTCTGGATGAACGAAAACAATTTGAGATATTGTCAAACGGAAGTATAGGCGTTGATCTGATTAATTTTGATCCCCGTTTTCTCAACATCAATATGGAGATTTCGACCATCCGGAGCAGTGATTATGAGAGTTTATGCCAACAGCATGTTTTCTTTCAGCTGTCTCCATTTGTGGCGGAGGATATTAATCGCATCGGCTTCAGACTGAACGGTGATACGATGGAAAAAATCGAAAGGTCCTTTTTCTTTTTAACCCGAAATCTGCAGGAACAAAAGGATTGGTATTGGTCCTGCCGGGCAAGATCTTATTTCATTGATATCATCAATATTCTGGAGCGAATTTTTCACAACTATTACATAGAGGAAGAAACCGTCGGAACCTGCCTGCAGGCGTCCATCTCCAAGGAGTTCAAATCGATGCTGGTGTATATTAATAATCATCTGGATGATAAATTGACGTTGGATTCACTGTATAAAAAATTCCGAATTAATAAAAACCAAATTGAAAATCTGTTTAAGGAGTATCTGGATACTACCTTCTATACCTATCTGCGGAATCGGCGGTACGAGGAAGCCGCTTACTATTTGCGCTTTACAGAATTGGACGGGGAGCAAATAGCTGGCCGTATCGGCTTATCTTCTTCCCAGAATTTTTGCAAATTTTTTCGGGCCGTCAGTGGACAGAGTCCTAATAAGTTTCGCAAGGAAATGACATCCAGCAGGAAAAAGGCTATGGGTTCCCGGACACAGACTTCTCTTCCGGAGGTCAGGAACTGCTCGGTGGAAAGAGTATCGATTTAAGTACGGTATGTTTCATAAAAAAACTGCGGTCTCCTGGCATGGTAGCCTGGAGACCGCAGTTTTAAAGAGATTTATTTGTAACGGTTTTAAGGTATCAGGAAAGGCCTACATAACCCGCGTCCCGAATAGTCTGTCGCCCTTCGTCCGACAAAATCCAATTTAGCAGGCGGCGGACTGGCCCTTCCTCCGGTTCATTTTTGCGGATGACGGCATAAAATTCATTGAGAAACGGATAACTTCCGTCGGCTATGGTCTTCTCCGACGGCATCACACCGTCCACAGCCATGAGACGCAGATCCGGCATGTTGTACATGTTTTGAGCGTAGTAGTATACCGAATATCCCAAGGCATTCTTTTCGTTGGTATAGCCGGCCAGAGCCTCCAGCAGACCACTCATTTCATGGGGATATCGCTCGGTGGGCGCTTCCATCAGCGGCAGCTCTTTCATCACCAGCTTGACCATCAAAGCCTGAGAGCCCGATTTTACCGGTCGCTGATAGGCTTCAATGGGTTTATCCTCACCGCCCACCGCCTTCCAATTGGTAATTTTCCCTTGATAAATAGCCTGAATCTGCGCCGTGGTCAAGGAGTCTACCGGATTTCCCTCATTAGTCAGAAAGACCAGAGCATCCCGGCCGATAGGGTGATACTCCAGTTCTACGCCGGACAGCTGGATGGCCTGTTTGGTTTCTTCATCCGCTTCATAAACCAGCAGCAGATCAGCGGTGTTGCCCACCAAGGCCCCATAGGAATACGGTGTGGTAGTAAAATTCAGCATGGCGTCGGCTTCCTCCGCCGAAATCTTTAGCAGCCGCTGCACCATGAGTACCGCCATGGGAATATTGGCGGTAGAGCCATCAAGACGGGGCAGGGTATCCCGTTGAAAGAGCTCTTCCTCCGAGGAATCGGCAGGGGGTATGCTGAGAGTTGGCATCGGGGAAGAGGAAGTCGGATCGCTGACAGGTGGATTCTGACATCCGGTTAAAGCCAATATACATGCGGCGAGTGTGATGGCAGCCATTTTTTTCATGAAACATTCATCCTTTCCAATGCTTGTCTGCATGATGTTTTAGTCCGCCAGATTTCCAAAGCGGGATTCCCGGTACAGCCATTTTCCGATTTCATCCACATATCCCTGATACTGCGCCGTGGTAACCCAAAGATACCGTCCATCAGCCGCATACATCCCGGCAAAAAGGTTTTCTGCAGCCGATGGATAGCGCTGAAACACGGTATCATACAGTTGTATACCGTCGGCATTGTAAACATCGTAACGCCCTCCGGCGTCGCACACATAATAATCACCGGCTTTGCAGATATTCCAATAGGTGTCATTCATGTCACAGCCGATACCGGTATCCATATTCAGCAGATAGGCATAGCTGTCGCCGTATGGTGTATAATATTTAGCCACTACCACCGGCCATTCCATGTAAAGAATCTCGGTGTACAGTTCGGGTAAACCCTCTATCAATCGATCATTATAATAGAAACAGCCATCGACCCAGCCATTTTTCAACATGCTGACAGGCTCCAGGTTTTCATTCAGAAAAATTTCACCACCGGTTTCATCTCTCACCTGAAAAGCGATAGGTTCTTTCACGTCGGCAGTGTAGCCTCCGAAAAAGGAATAGAATCCATAAAAGTGAGAGATATTTTGATAGATCCGATCATCTATAAACTGCCCTTGACGGTCGATAAAGCGGTATTCTCCTTCTGCAGTCTCCACGCCAGCATACGGGCCGACAAAAGGCAGCGCATCCAGATAGACAGGTTCGATTGCCCACTTTCCCTCACCGTCCAGATAACCGAAACGGCTATCTAGCCGCTGTGTACTATCCATTATTCCATACCAGTCGGGCGGAAGAGTGGAAGCAGCCAGAAGAAGAGGCGCTTCATGCGGATGATGGCTGTTATAAGTATAGATTTCTTTGGCGTATCCCTCCAAAGAGATCCGGCTGTTTTCGCCCTGATGCAGATTGATGAGATATTCCTGATAAAGCGGGTCCACTGCAATGGCGATATCCGGACTGAGAATGGAAATTGTGAGATAATCATCGTATAGAAGACGGTCGCCGGTACGGATGTTATACATGGTGACCCGGGCATCCGGATCCAGCACGCCGCTGGTGTTGTTGCTGTGAAGATAGGCACAAACCAGATCTGTGCCGGTGACGATATAAGCAGATTCGGAGGGTATCTCCAGTATTTTTCTTCCATCCATGGTGAAGAAATCAGTGCGGTCTTGCACAGATGCACACAGATATAGATAACGGCCCTGCTCGTCTGAAAAGTAACTATAATAGATGTATTGCGGATCCAAAACGCGGATTCCCTCTTCGTTGATGAAGCCGTATTTGTATTTGAGACCGTCGTAAGCTTCCGCCTCTGTTGCTTGTTTGATCGGCCACAGCATCTTTCCTTCCAGCGCCGACAACCCTTCCGGTGGTGGCATGGGGGAAGGGGCGGTGTATTCAGGCCAGGCAGCAGGAAGAGCGTTGGGAAAAGACGCGGAAGGTACCGAATCGGGTGAATGGGTGGCGGATGATACCGTGGATATGGATGAGTTTGAGGAAGGTGTGGATGTATTGTATCGGCAGCCAGTCAATCCGCAAGCCGCTCCTGCACATAGCGCCAAGACCTGAACCAACAAGCGTTTCATTTTAATCCCCCCACCATTCTATGCTTACAGAATACTGGATTTCAGCGGCAGAATACAACAACAAATCGGTTACAAAAAAAGAACAAATTTGTTTCTATTTATATATAATATACAAACGTGCAATGCTTCGTTTTATCAGCGTATTGCCTCAGTGACAATTCATATGGACAATAGATGATATATACTCTGCTCACAATTGAGATGCAGTGAAGAATTGTACAGTATCAAATAGCAATAGTTGCACGCATATTTTCAAAAACTGCTATAAGAATAATCCACATAAAAAAAGAGGAAGAATTATGAAATAAATACCTTTACATATAAATGAGGCTATCATATAATGATATTATGCAAAATAACATATAAAG
>ENA-UOJE01002071-UOJE01002071.1-human-gut-metagenome-genome-assembly--contig:-C23-NODE-2071-length-16058-cov-19.333562_pt1 | contig 16058 bp, 14 predicted proteins | sample MGYA00242341_ERZ723888 | MGnify/ENA metagenome assembly ERZ723888 | reverse complement strand
TGCCGCTGTATCCGTCATCCACAAAAAATGTTGGATTCGGGAAGCGGTGCTCTTTTGCGTATCGGAGCAGGATCTCCTTTTGGTTGGTGATGGAATTACTGTCGCCCTCGTTGGCATCCTCTTGGGAGAGGCGGCAATAGAGAGCCGTAATTTTTTCAGTTGCCCGTAACATTTCTGTATCCTCCTTCAAAGGGGCAACTGTCAGTACAGGATTGGTTGCTTCTATTGTACCAAGATTCCCGGTATTTGTCATTCATCATCCTCCGTATTTTCTGTAAACTTTTCTGTCAGAATGCGCTCCATTTTTCTATCCAGCGTTTCTGTCCCGTCATAGCTGCCCGTGATGGTGTAAATGGTGCCGCCGATCTCACGCTGTAAAGTAAACTCCGGCAGCCAGAAAGCAGATGGATTTTTCACACGGATATGTCCAGTCTCGTCAAACCAGAAATTGTGTTTGGGGCGGTCAGGCGACAGCGGTTCGAGTTTAAAATAGGGATTGGAGAAAACATATTCCGTTGGCTCGTCGTGGTCAGAATTTTCCCATTGACTGATTTCTTCCCAAAGTTCCAAATCATCTGCATCAAACACCGAAAGCAAATCATCAAGTAACTGTGGGTCAAGAGCATATTTTTCTTCCAGCTGCCTGATGACATCATCCACATCAATGCGGACGGAATCGCCGCTGCGTTGTGCGGCTGCAAATTCCGCATCATTCATATTTGCCCACCGCTGCAATTCAGCCCGTGAAGTATCATCAAGCAATATGATTGAACTTACAGGTTTACCATTGGGCAGCGTATCTCCAAGAAGTATTTTTGCAAGTTTCCTTATGAGGTTGCTATCCTCTTTCCAGTTGAGTTCCATTTTTGAAATCCTCCTTAATGGTCGATCTGGTGCTGTTTCCTGCGGCTCTGTTCGGGATTTTCCTGCGCACGAACAACCTGTTCTACCTTGTATTTGATCTGCCAGAGTTTTTTCACCTCCGCATAAATGGGCGAAAGTTCCGCTTGCCCCGTCTTGTATTCCTGTTCCAGACGGTCATGCTCCTTGCGCCATGCAGTGACCGGCAATTTCCCATCCTTAAAATGCGGCTTTAATTTGCGCTCTGCCATGTGATACAGGCGGAGTGCATTTTCATTTTCAGACATGAATTGCTCACGCCTACCTTTCCACTTGATGGCTGCCAGTTTGTCAGCAACAGGTTTTCCGTCAGCGTAAAACTGTACCATGCGGAGAAGCTCATCTAACTCCTTCCTGCGGTCAGATTTGCCAGACAAGGTACTTTTCAAAGTGTCAATGCGGTCACTCAACGCAGATACACGCTCCTGCAACTGTTCCGGCGTTGTCAAATTGTTCTGCATGAGATAATTACAAATCTCATTGAATTCTTTGAGATTTCCGATTTTCGCTTTCCGGCTCCATGCCCCTGTGCTACGGTTGGTGTAATACTCGCTGAGCAGCTGCGCCAGATTGGGGGCTTGCGATTTGTTCAATTCCTCATGCGCTTCTTTCAGCCAGTCAAGCAGCGCCGTAATTTTCTTTTTCAGTTTGCCGATCAACGCATTGGTCGCCTTGACCCAGCGGTTGAAATCGCCCTTATCAGTACGAATACCTCTGGCCTCCATCTGGCGGATCGCCGGTCCCTCATGGACAGTAGGCAGCTGCTCCACGCCCTGACGCTCGTAGCTGCGGTGGTCGATGCGGCAATTCAGCCCTTTTTCGGCAAATCGAGCATTGCACATTGCCGCCCACTGTTCCCGCCAATGTTCCAGCGTTTCCGGTTTACCCCAGTCCGTGGTGGGGACAGCGTTGAACACATAATTTCCTGCTTCATCCCGGATGCGCTCCCCGTTTTCATCCAAGAGATATTCCCGCCGCTGTTTGCTGCCCCATTTCCCATCCGTCAACAGGGGACGGATAGGACACATGACATGAAAATGCGGGTTGGTAATGCCGCCATCTCCCTTGTCGGGGGCGTGAACGGAGAAATCCACCACCATACCCCGGCTCACAAACTGCTCCAATAAAAATTGCCTTGCAAGGCCGATGTTCTCCTGCATGGAAAACTCGTTCTGCAAGGCAATGTCAAAACTGTATGCAAGCTGGGCTTTCTTGCCCCGTTCTGCCTTTTCCACCTCGTTCCACAGGGTCTGCCGGTCTGCGAAGGAAGGTGGAGCGTGGGGCGGCAGCAGGATTTCAGAACAGAGGACACCGCCTTTCTGAGTGTAGTCGCTGTCCTCTCCGTAATACTCGCTGTGCAGCTTTTCCCCGGATCGGTAAGCAGCGGACGCAACAGCGGATTGCCCTGCACTGCGTTTTATCTGGGTAACATGGAAGTGAAATAGTGCGATACTTATCCCTTTCCTTTCTGGCTTTCTTGATTGTGTGTATTGACTGCCTCCATCAACAAAGCCCTGACTTCCGGCAAGGTAAAAACCTTTTCCGTAAAAGCGTAGAACTCCGTTTCGCTCAAAGCCTTTACCAGCGGTGCAATGCTCTCCACGGCAGCCCCTCTGGTAATGAGGCGGTGCACCCGTTTCTTCCTGTCTCCCTTCTCATAATAGGATTTTCGGTTTTCCAGCCGCTGGAGCCTGCTGCGCTCCTGCGCCAACTTCTTTTCTGCGTCTGCGATCTCCTGTTTCAGTTTTTCGGTTGTTGGCATCGTAGATTCCTCCTTTATTTGCAGATAAAAAATACCGCCTGTCTTTCGGACAAGCGGTAAAATTTGCGTGTTGAGTTTTAGGCTTTGGATGGGAAACTGTCTGTGCAAACAGATTGTTTCCCATCCAAAGCGGGTAGGGATAGCCGCATAAGCGGCGCAAGGGGTGCAGCCCCTTGTACGGAACGCAGTGACGCAAAACAGCCCGGACTTCCATCGTCCGGGCTGTTTGCCTCGCAGAGCGCACGCATACAGGGTTTACCCTGTATAGAAGTGCGCCCTTAGTCCCTAAGGGCTTTTCGAGATTCCTAATAATCATTGCTTTTTCGAATTTCATCGCATAATCGGGATAGTCGTTCTTCGGCTGTACGCTTTTTCAATTCACATTCCCAGACTACAATCACCTTCCAACTGTCAGCCTCCAGTTTTTGTTGATTTTCTGCATCCCGCTGGATGTTTCGTTCAATTTTGGGCTTCCAGTATTCTTGATTGGAACGAGGAAGTCTGGAGCGGGAGCAACCATGCATATGCCAGAAGCATCCGTTGACAAAAATGATAGTGTGGTATTTTGGCAGGACAATATCGGGCTTTCCCGGATAGCGTTTGTCATTTTTGCGGTAACGGAAACCGTGGCTGAATAGATATTTCCTTACGATTTCCTCCGGCTTGGTGTTGGTGCTGCGGATTCGAGACATATTTTCGCTGCGTTCAGCGGGAGTTTTGGTATCAGCCATTGGAAATCACCTCCATCTATACTCAGATGGTTTCCCCAGTGTAGTATGCACAGTCACCAGGCAATTTGATATTAGGAATCCAAAGTTGTGTTCCGTCCCACCCCTTGGCCTTATTGCCTGTAATTTTGTACATGGTAAGTACCAGATCATCGGGATAGGTATCGCCCAGATTGCGGTCGGTGGGAGAAAGCAAAGTGCCGGTTCCCTTACCAATATCTCTATTTCTGCGGACGATCAGCTTTCCTTGAGCTGTCGGGTCGGTAGCCAACAGCGTGTTGACAAAACCAATAAAGGCTTTTGCATTCCAATCGTCTGCTGTTTCAGAATCAAGCTGCTCCATAACCTTTTTAATTAGTTTCAAACTAACAGTATACAAGTCATCCCCAAACGACTGAAGCAACATATCAATGGATGCAACATCCTTATTCACAGGATAAAACGGGAAATAGTTGACTCCACCTGAATAGATTCCAACAGCTTTTTTGTCCAGCACATTTTTTCTGGTGGGCTTCAGGCCAGTAGGATAGAAAATCTTAATGTCACATCCGTTGCTGGAGTTTTCAATCTGCTTGATGATACTGTTGTTAGTTCTGTTAATATCAGAGAACAACTTGAACAGTTTCGGTGGCATGAATACACGGAGCAGGCAGGGATCACGGTCATAGCCAAACATTCTTGCATGTTGCCACATAGTATCAGCTTGCGGACTTTTTGCAACACGGCAATAGTAAATTGTTTGGAGCTGCGGGAAAGTCACTCCACGGCCTAAACTGTTGCCTCCAACAATAACATTGATGCCTTTTTCATACTGCGTATTTTCATCATAAGATACGATAGAGTTCAGCATTAGAATACCGATTTTATCCTCCTGAAGCTGCTCTGCTATAAAGCCATAAATCTGCTCAAACGGCAGAATGTCCGTTTTTGTTTCTCTCAATGACTCATAGGCGCGTTCAAATGCCTCTCTCGTTTCCGCCTCGTTATGGGAATGAGAAATTTCATTCAAATAGTTCCCGATTTTATTTGCAAAACAGGAATGCTGGCTGGTTTTCATGCTCGGATGAATTAGAAAATTACAGACCGTTCCACCGTTCAGCATAATATGACCGGAGGAAATCAAATGCATGATCAACGCAGTTTTTAGTCCATTTTCTGGAAATTCATCGTCATTCAAAAGTTCTTCGGCTTCATCATTGTCTGTAAGAATAACCTGTTTCGGTGGTTCCGGTGGAAAAAAGAAATCCCCTCCCATATAACCCTTGCCCGGCCTAAAATAATAGATAAAATAGGGTTTCCAACCGCTTTTGGCTGTTTGCAGAAGAATAGACTGCGGTGTACCGGTTACTTGCATATAAATACTACTGGAAGTTGTTTTCTTGATGGCTTCCAAATTTTTATTGATGGTACTTTGCTTATTTCTATTCACCTGAGTGTTCAGACTGGCAGCATCGGCCTCATCATCTACAATAAACAGCGGATTACCGGCGCAGAAATTGGTTGAAGAGAAATTGTTTTTCCACTGCTTCAGCACAGAAGTATTCTTTTTCAAAACAATTACTGCGGGTTTGTGCAGATTGTTCTGAACAAATTTTAGGTAATCATTTTCATCGCAAACGCAGAAATCACAAAGATCCCGTTGCGCTCTTTGATAGGTCTGCTGTTGTAGCAGAATATTGTCTGTTGTCAGCAGAACAAAATTCATAAAACTTTCATCAGCAGCAGCACACATAAGTCCAAACATATGGCTCGTTTTACCGCTTTGAACATCACCCACTAACAGGCTTACAACATGATCAGTAAAAGAAAAATTGGAAATGTACTGCGGAACTATATCCTCAACTGTTTTATGGATTGCATCTGCAAGAGCAGGGTTTCCTTTGCCGCGGATTCTATCTAAATAAGATTGCAAGTAACTCATTGTCCCACCCCAAAATCAAGAAACCAGATTCCCGGTATGGTTGTCTTTGTAAGTGCAAATGAATTGCGCCCATAACGCCTCAGCGTATCTGCGGTAACCGGATTACCGACGGCCAGTACACCTGCGTTTTCCAAGCGCCCTTTCAGCCATTTCCCAAGAATTTTCAAATCGCCTTCTGAACGGAAATTTTTGCTGTAATCACCGCTGACCTTACACTTAAATGACCATCCATCATCGGTAATAACTGTGAAAACTGCATTATCGGTTTGGCTTTGCGGATATCCAGGCTGACTTGTCACATTTTTGGGTACAATCAGCTCAACTTCGTACCAATGTCGTGGTTTGACAAGACCGTTTTTGGATTCTCTGCCTTTTCCAAAAAATGCATTCAAGTTGCTTTGCGGAGACACTTCATATGGTTTAATGGGTATTTCAAAAGAAATGTCTGTTTTCGCATTTATTGCTTTTGCAAGATTCTGAGGAGCCACTTTCTCAACAAATTCGTGTCCATCCAGCAGTGCATTTTCATTATTGAATGTGTCAATTTCCAACTCGGCAATGTTTCTTGTAGAGGTTTGCATAAGCTGACGGATGAACGCGTTTATCTGTTTAGCAGATACCTCATCGTTCAATAAAACAGAACTCTCATACATACGAACGCCGCCATCTACAATGCTGCTTAGGTTGTTCGATCCTACAATTCCTGCAAACGGACCAGTAGCATTGCTATAAGAATACAGTTTTCCGTGATAGCGGAAAGCATTGACAAGCCGGACGCCACCCATCTGATTACCCGCCAAGAAATCATTTAGGTGCATTGCCGCATCGTACTGTACTTTGGTAAAATGGTCAAAATAATGCATCCCGATAATGAGGTTCAATGTGCGAATATTGCTGTTCAATTCGATAGTTTTTTGCAACTCAATCAATGAATCGGCAGACACATAACCTACGGCAATATCTAATTTTGAAGTTTTCGGGAGCAGGCTGTAGAACGCCTCCGCGAATGTTTTGTTTCCAGTCTTCATCGGAGGATAGTTGGAAAACAAAAAATCCATACTCTGTCCCCCTTAGTTCATTTGTAATGTTACATACTCAAGTCTTTGCTTAACCGTCATGGCTTTCATCTTCTCGTATTCCGGCAGCAAATCGACAGGGGTATATTTCCCTGTAAACAAGGGGAGTAAGCGCTTAGCAACAGCCCGCACACCCACAGGAGGAACAGCGTTGCCGATTTGTCTGCGTACTTCCGTGACGCTGCCTTCAAAAATAAAATCGTCAGGGAAAGACTGCAGCCGTGCACGCTCTCTGTTAGTCAGAGGACGAGGTTCAGGATAGTGATATCCCCATGTCCCGCCGCCACCAGCAGCAATAATTGTCTTAGCTGGCTCATCTCTCTTGATTCTGCGGTAAACATGGCTAATCATGCCCTTAACATACAGTGGATTATCCTTTGGAATATCCGTGAAGTTGCCGCCCTCGGGAATTAGTTCAAGAACCTTCCGTGTCTTTTCCTTGATGTTGATATGCTCGTTATTAGTAGGAACCTTTTCAACACCCTCCAGCGCTTCGCCTGCTGTCACATAAGGAAGTGTACCGTTCGGGCCATGAGAAGGCTTGGGATGAACAAAGTCAAATCCCGTATCAATTCTGACACCGACAAAGAGGACACGCTCTCTGAACTGTGGCACGCCGTATTCCGCAAAGTTATACAGATGGGGCTTTACCACATAGCCGGGAGCGATGCTTTCGAAGTCTTTGATAATGGTGTCAATGGCCCTCCCGTTATTGGCCGTAATTAGCCCCTTAACATTCTCAGCAACAAACGCTTTCGGTTTCTTTGCATCAACAAATTCTGCAAAATGTCTGAACAGACCGCCACGGGTGCCGTTCAGACCGGGCTGTTTCCAGATAATAGAGAAGTCCTGACACGGAAAACCACCCAGAACAATGTCACATTCTGGGATGGTGGTGTCGGTGTAAGGATCTATCTTGGTAATATCCTTATAGTGAATAACATCGCCGAAATTGGCGGCAAAGGATTTGCACGCCCATTCTGCAAAATCGTTAGCCCATATTGTTTCATATCCTTCCATGTGAAAGCCATAGTCAAGGCCTCCACAGCCGGAAAAGATAGAAACAATTCTCGGCTTTCTTAAAGTCTCATTGGTATTTCCCACTTTTAGTACCCTCCATTAGAATCCTTTACATGAAGGTGTACTTTCCTGTAAATAGATACACCTTTCCACAATATTTTTATTATACCTCTTTTAACAGAAAAAGTCTATCAGTAAAATTCCTTTTTCGCTATTAGGCAAACAACTACAAGTTATCTAAATCTCCTACAAAAAAGTACACATTCCTGTAAAAACACCCCCTTTACAACAACTTGGCTTTTTCGTAAATCTCTGCCCGGTAACGGAAGGTAGCAAGGGGCATCCCACATTCCTTTGCTGCTGCCGTCCCGGTGATTTCTCCCATTTTCCAACGCTGGTAAACGGAGTGGAAATTCTCGGGCAGCGGTTTGGGCGGCCGCCCAAACCGAATGCCCTTGGCTTTTGCCGCAGCAATACCCTCAGCCTGCCGCTGCCGGATGTTGGTGCGCTCGTTCTCTGCCACAAAAGACAGCACTTGCAGCACAATGTCGCTGAGGAAAGTTCCCAGTAAATCCTTGCCTCTCCGTGTATCCAGAAGCGGCATATCCAGAACCACAATGTCAATGCCTTTTTCCTTTGTGAGAAAGCGCCATTGCTCCAATATTTCGGCGTAATTGCGTCCCAGACGGTCAATGCTCTTGATATAGAGCAGATCGTCTTTTTTTATTTTTCGCAGCAGTTTCTTATACTGCGGACGCTCGAAATCCTTGCCGGATTGCTTGTCGATATAAACATTTCTCTCAGGTACGCCCACTTCCCGGAGGGCAATGACTTGGCGATTTTCATTTTGCTCTCTGGTGGAAACACGGATGTACCCATAAATTTTCTGCTCGATCTTATTTCCTCCGTTTCTGCCACACAATGTCATACCCCAGCACATCTGCCAGCTCCACCGCTTCGCCATAGCGTAAAGAACCGCGCTTTAATTTCCCGGACAGGTTGGGGACGCTGCTGCTCCATCCGTATTCGTCAGCCAAAACCTCCACTACCTCGCTCATGGTCATGCCAGCCCTGACAATGTAGGCTTTGATCTCGTTCCTGTAATTCTCATGATCGCTCATAAAAAGTCCTCCTGTTTTGTTTGCTCTGCGGCGAACAAAATCTATTCCGTGATAAACTCCATTTGCTGCAAAGCTTTGTTTTGCTAAAACTCAATTTCAAACTGGAATTTTTGCTTGTGATGCCCTGTTCACAGCCCCCGCTTTTCCGTTTTGCTGGTTTGTGCGAAATCAAGTAAAACAGCGAATATCCACACAGAACGCTGTACTGTGTACGCTGTGCGGTGCAACGCTTTTTGGTGTGGGTAGCAATACTAAAATTGCAGTTTGTTCGCTGATTTCACATGGATTGATTTTTGCCTGCGTTTTTAAGCGCCGTTTTTCCCGAATGCCGTTCCTGCCCGGGAATCTCACCCCAGCGTTTTGTTCTCTTTGGTACGCTCATGTCGTGGCGATACTTCGCCGGAGAACATATCCCATTCGGACGGTCATGTACTTTTCAAGCTACGGAGTCTTGCGACAAGTACATTTTAGCGAAAAAACATGACCATTCCCGTATATCCAAAAGGATGGAAAAGGCTCTGAAAAAGCAGCAATTTCCACGCTTATGGACAAGCTGTGTTATAATAAAAGAAATAGAGCGGTGGGGAGGCTTGGCATGAATACGACCTTAACTATTCAAGAAAAATTGAAGGATTTGCGGGTGGAGCACGGACTTACCTTGGAACAGCTGGCCGACCAGACCGGGCTTTCCAAATCTGCGCTCGGCAAATACGAGAATGATGATTATAAGGATATAAGCCCTTTTGCCATCGTCACACTGGCAAAGTTTTATCATGTGACTACGGATTATCTGTTAGGGGTGTCAGAACAAAAAAATCACTCAGACACAGAGCTGAGTGCCCTGCACCTGAGTGATGATGCGATTGATGTTCTGAAAGCCGGGAAATTCAACCCCCGGCTGCTGTCGGAAATTATCAGTCACCATGATTTTCAGAAAATGATGCTGGATGCGGAGATTTATGTGGATCGGATCGCTGATATGCGGATTAGCGATATGAACGCTGTACTGCAAGCCGTTCGTCAAATGGTACTGATGCAGCAGGGAGAAACGGAAAATGATCTGTATCTGCGGACACTGGAACTTGCACAAATACAAGAGGACGAGTATTTTTGCCATGTTATTTCTGACGATTTGAAACTGATCCTTCGGGATATTCGGGAAGCCCATCAAAATGATGCAACCACTGCGGACAGCCATTCTCCGGCGCTGGATGTGCAAAAGAGTTTGCAGGAAGCCACGAACTACAAAGGCAGCAATGCAGAAAAGCAGGCCCGCATTTTCCTCGCAACCTTTGGTATTGACTATGATGCGATCACGATGGAGCAGTTTGTAAATCTAATAGAGGTTTTGAAACTGTCCAAACACCTGAAACCCTCTATTAACCAACGAGGGAAAACCAATATGACCCACGGAAAAGGGAAAAGAAAACGCAAATAGGCAAAAAAATATGCTGGACACGGTTAAAATCAACCATGTCCAGCATATTTCATTTACCCAATCCCGTCTGACAGATGCCGTAAGTGTAATTTTGAGTGAATTACTTTCTTACGAGCACCCGTCTAAAGTCCGGGGCCTTGTTCTTAATCGCAAGTACTTAAACTCTTAAATCAGAGATCAAGCACGGGCAATGTTGGACTGAACACCGTCAATCACAACATAGTAGCTGTTGCCGCCAGCCACAGAGAAGGCGGGGGTCACGCCATAGAAATAGTCACCCTCATCAACCTTCACATAGTTGTTCTGACCAGCAACATACTGATACAGCTCGAAGGTGTGCTTGACAGTACCATCAGTCAGAGCGTCACCCTTCTTGTTGAACAGCTCAATCAGACCCTTAGAACCCTTAATGGTCAGCTTAACAGAATCAACATCCGTGCTGGTGGGCTTGCTGGGGTTGGTATTGGGCTTATCGTTGGCCTTGTAGGTGTCGTTCAGAATCAGAGTGGTAGCAATGCCAGCGTCATCAACGAAAGCAGCGATGGTGCCGGTGAAGTTGCTGTCCTCACCCAGAGCGCTCAGAGCAGACTTGATGTTGCTGTACTCGGTGTAGTCATCCTCATCGTCATCGCTGGCGCGGACAAAGATCTTGCAATCCTCATCCAGCAGGATGTACTTATCGTTGGAAGCAGCATCGTCGATCCACAGAGTAGCACCCTTGGCGGTCAGCTCAGACTTATTAGCAACATTCAGGAAGGCATAGCCGTCATCCTTGTACTGCTTGGTGTTCCAGTTTTTGGCTGCGGTGTAAGCCTGAGCTTCCATCTCGGTGATGACATTGTTCTTATCGAAGGTACCCTCGTACAGGTTGCCCAGAACCAGATTGGCTCTCGGAGTGCTGTTGTCCTTGGACTCGAAGGACTTCACAGTCACAGCGCCGTCCTTGGTGATGGCTTCATAGGTGTAGATGTAGTCACCGTTCTCCAGAGACTTGGACTTGATGCCGGAGGTCAGGTAGACCATGGACTCAGAGGAGCCAGCAGTCTTGCCCACGACCACAGCATAGGTGATGTAGCCGTTCTTGTTGTACAGGGCGAAAATCATGTTGTCGGGGGTAGCATCAAAGTTGCTCAGCTTGGAGTCATACTTGACCTCAACGCTGGAGTGCTTGATACCGGTGGTAACGCCCTCAACCTTCACGATGGAGCCTTCCTTGATGACATCGTCGTCAGCCTTGACAGCGATCAGGACGGTGTCGTTGTTGCCGTAGGCAATGGTCTTGCCCTGCTCAACAGTGTTGTTCTGCTTGTCGAGCTTGGTGGTGGTGCTGTCCTTGATCTGCATGTCGGCAACCTCTTCCAGGTTGTAAACGCCGTCCTTCACGGTGTACTTGAACCAGGTGTTGGTGGTAGCGGACTCTGCCAGACGGCCGCCCTTCAGGTCGCCGCTCTTGACATCGATAGTCTTCATGGTGCCATCGGTGAAGATAGCCAGAGCCTTATCGACAGCCTTGGCCAGAACGGTGCTGCTGCGGTCATAGCCAACGACGAACATGAAGTTGTCGTCACCGTCAACCTGACGTGCGCCGATCACATAGCCATAGGGATCCAGATACAGATCGAAGGTAGCGTCGTCCAGCTGCTCGACATTGTAGTCGTACAGAACCTCAGCATCCTCGAAAGCCTTCTTAGCGGTCTCATACTTGTTGCCGCCGGCAGTCAGCTTGGTCAGCTTATACTCATCCTTCTTGTCCGCATCCGCGTAGTCGGTGGAGTAAGAGGTGATGGCAACATCCTTAACGGTCTCAACGGGAGTGACGGTCATGACGTCGCCCTTGGCAATGGTGACCAGGACCATGTCATCTTCCTTCAGCTTCTCCAGGCCGTCCACATCCTCAGACTCGACGGTGTAGGTGGTGCTGATGGTGGTGGGAGTTTGGCCTGCTGCGGCAGCCTTCTTCACACCAGTGTAGACGTCCAGACGGACATCCTCGGTCTTGGTGTTGTAGTCAGCAGAAACCTCAGCCAGATAGGTGTTGATGACAACGACAGTGGTCTCCTCAGCGTCGGTGTCCACATAGATCTCAGTCAAAACACCCTTGCCGGTGGAATTCATGGTATCATCGTTTTTCTTGACCAGCTTGTCGGCCTCGACAGAGAGGGCCTTCTTGTCCAGCTTCACGCCGTCGACCCAGTAGGTCAGGGCGAAGTCGCAAGCGTTGGAGCCGATGTCGGAATAGACATCGCCGCCCTTGACCTTAGCGGTGTAGGAAGCGGTCAGCAGGTCGGTGTTGACATAGTTGCCGATATCCTTCTTGTCATAGGTCCAGTTGTTGGTGGGACGGCCGAAGTCGTCGGTATCGTCGGTGCGGACCAGCTTCTCGAAGTACTGCTCGCCGAACTGGACATAGCCGTCCTTCTTGATCTTGCCGTCGTTCAGGGTGCCCTTGTTCCAGGTCAGGTCCTTGCGGACGCCGGAGATGGCAACAGCGGAGCTGCCCTCGCCGACAACGATGCGGTTGTCATACTCGACCATGGTAGCCTTCAGGGTGTTGAAGGCATACAGGCAAGCCTCTTCACGAGTGACAGCCTTGACACCGTTGAAGCTGCCCTTCAGGCTCTTGTTCAGGCCGGCGTTGATAGCCTGCTTGGCAACAGCGATGGACCAGTTGGCGCCGGTGTAGCCTTCGATGGCAGAGTCATAGCCCAGAGCGCCCAGCAGCATCTTCATGAAGGCATAGCCGGTCAGGGTGGCGGCGGGCTTGAAGGTGCCGTCAGCGTAACCGGAGATGATGCCTTCCTTCTGGCAGTAAGCAATGTAGCCAGCGAAGGTGTGGTTGGTGGGGACGTCCTTGTAAGGAGCGGCGTCAGCCACCAGAGCAGAGGCGGTGGTGGGGCCAAGGATCAGGTTGCAGATGATCTTGGCAGCAGCGCCACGGGTCAGGGTGGCGGTGGGACGGAAGTCACCTTCGGCATAGCCGTCGATGACCTTCACGGCGGACATCACGTCGACAGCTTCAGAATAGGTGATCTTGCTGCTGTCGGTGAAGTCCTTGGCACCAGCAGAGACAGTGACCAGAGACATGGTCATTACCAGAGCCAGTACCAGAGAAAGGAACTTCTTCATGGGGTTTCCTCCTTTTAGATTCTCCCTGTCGGGAGTTGGTTTTTGCAAAACCGGCTTCCCCTTTACCGCCCCGATTTACATATCGTGGCTAGCCTACCCAATATCTGAACCGGGGGCATGTTCCGGGTATCCTGCTTTGCAAGGCCACTTTATCAGCCCCATTTCCGAATGTAAATAGTTCCGGCCTGGATGTAATACAAGTGCAAAAAAGCAGCGTTTTTATGCAGAACTGTGCCATTCACGCAACGTTTGAACGTAACAAACCGGCCAAGGCGGACCTTGACCGGTTTCGGTGTTTTCGGGGCAAAACGAGGGTCATTTCTCCTGCTCCGGCAGGGTGTAATGCCGCCCGGTGAGGACCAGCTCGCCCCGGTCCGTCAGCCGCCGGAGGAGCAGCGTCCCCTGCTCCGGTTCGAGGCCCAGCAGGCGGATGAAATCCTGACGGCGGCCGATGCCGTGCTCCTGCAGATAGGCCCGGATGATGTCCAGATGGTCATCGGGGTCCGCCACCGCCCCGGCGGGGTAGTACCGGGTGCCCACCCGCACCAGCCTGCCCGCCTCCCGCAGTTCCAGAAGGTACTGCCGGGCAGTGCTTTTGGACACGCCCAGCCGCTCCATGACCGCTTCACGGGTCAGCCAGCCCTGCTCCTCGGCCTGAGCCATCAAAAGCTGGGCCCGATCCCCCTGACGGACCCAGGTGTGGAGGTTCCGCAGGTTCACATGCTCCAAGCCGCCCCGGATCAGCGCCGTGCGGGTGACGGTGGTCAGCCGGGAGAGGTCCATGGGCCGCCCGGTGGTGGGTGCGGTAAAGACCCGCGGCTCCGCGGGGTCCTTGCGGCGGTCCCAAGCGTCCAGCAGCAGCCGCCGCAGGCGGCTGCCCATGGAGACCGTCCGGTCCGGCAGGCGGATGAGGTTCTGGTCGAAATCCACCTGCCCCCAGGTGAGGGAGGCGATCTCTCCGGGCTGCATCTGGAGCTTCCAGCCCATCCAGAGGGCCAGTCCGGCGGGAGACGAGCCCTCCTGCTGGATCACACGCCAGAGAAGATACTCCGCCTCGTCCCGCTGGGCCAGAGGATTTTCCGGCGCGGCGGGTTTGGTGAGATAGGGCGAGAAGGCATCCCGCAGGGTGGACACCGCCATGCCGCTGACCCGGGCCACATAGGGCCAGTCATGGGTCTGAAGCTGGCGGATCACAAAATCGTGGCGCAGGTCCATGAGGTTGACCTTCTGGCCCTCGCTGTCCAGCGCCAGCCGGGACAGCCGGGAAATGGACTCCGGCGGCATAGGCTTCTTGCTGCGCTCGGAGATCACCACATGGGGGTCCCGGAGGGCACAGCGAACGTGCCGCTCCCGGAGGCAGGCTTCCGTGGAGGGTTCCAGCGGGACCGCGCGGTCCGGGAGTTGAATGGCCTTGCCCTCAAAGTCCACCTGATCCCAGCGGAGTTCTGTGATCTCGCTCCGGCTCAAGCCCTCCAGCCAGGCCAGACGGAGAATGGCCCCCTCCGGGCTGTGGGGGTGCCGCTCCAAAATGCGCAGCATGGCGGCCTCGTCCGGCCGATTGAACGTGTGTCCCATGGAAAAGCCTCCCATCTCTCGCCGCAGAAACAGCGCCGCGGCGGAACGATCGTCTGCCGCGGGGATGGAAGGACAAAATGATGATTTTGTAATAGGATGCCGGAAAAGTACGGTTTCCGGTGGGATACCGGGCGCAGCTCCCGCCGTTTTACCGGGCCAAGCACACAAAAAGGCATGTTGAACAGACGGGGCCTGTTCTGACCGGAGGTCCCGTCTGTTCAGCACGCCGCAAAGCGAAGAACGTCTTGCTTTTTCTTAATTTTTCAAGTAAACTTTCAGTTGTCGGCGGGGACCGGCGGCTTTTTTGCCGCCGATATGTGACAAAATCATCATTTTGTCTAACAGAGCAGTCCCAGCCGTTCCAGCTGCCGCAGATGCTCCGTGCCGGTGGTCAGCAGGTAGATCCGAGTGGTCTCGATGGAGCTGTGACCCAGAATATCCGCCAGCTTCACTACGTCCTGACAGGCCCGGTAAAAGGTCCGGGCGAACAGGTGCCGCAGATTGTGGGGAAAGACCTTTCCCGCCGCCACACCGGCGGCGCGGCACAGCCGCTTCATCTCCGCCCAGATCTGTGTACGGGACAACCGTTTTCCGCCTCCAGTGAGAAAGATCTCGCCGGAGGTGATTTTTTGTTTCCGGGCGTATTGCAGCAGCCGGCGGCACAGTCGGTCAGGAATAAAAATAGTCCGGACCTTGCCCTTTAGGGCAACATCCGTCCGCCCCCGGCAGGCGGCTTCCACCGTGATGAAGGGCACCTCCCCCACCCGGATGCCCGTGGCACAGATAGTCTCCATCACCAACGCCAGCCGCTCCCGCCCCAGCGTTCTGGCCGTGCGGACCAACGCCCGGTATTCTCCCCGGTCCAGTTCCCGCTCTGCCTCCCGGAAGCTGCAGCGCTGGAGCCGCAGGACCTTTACCCGGCACTCCGGCCGCCCGGCAAAATCAAAGAACCGGTTAAGTCCCGCCAGCATGGCGTTGACGGTGGCAGGGGCGTACCGGGCCGTGAGCCGTGCCTTCCATGTCAGGACCAGACCCCGATCCACCGCGCCGCCGCTCCATCGTGCGAAGGCCCGGATGCTCCGCACATAACTCTCCGCCGTGCCGTGGCTGTATTCCCGGCGGAGGAGCTCTCTTCGAAAACCATCCACCGTCCGCTCCGTGACAAGCTCCATTCCCTTTTTCTGTTTCATGTTTCTTCCCCCTCCCAGCATATCCGCCGGTGATCTCCGACATCTTTCCTTATTTTCACACAGGAATCGCCGGGTGTGAATCTCTATTTCACCGTATATCGCCATTAGGATCTCTATTAGGAAAAGGCCGCCCGATCAGGGCGGCCTTGAGGCTGTCGATAAAGTGATAAATTTTCCGCGACGGTAAGGAAGGGTGTGCGC
>ENA-UOJE01002065-UOJE01002065.1-human-gut-metagenome-genome-assembly--contig:-C23-NODE-2065-length-16073-cov-5.977525_pt1 | contig 16073 bp, 7 predicted proteins | sample MGYA00242341_ERZ723888 | MGnify/ENA metagenome assembly ERZ723888 | reverse complement strand
TCGTGCCGGTTTGGAGGTTGTTTCCTGAGCAGGAGCGGCTTCTTGTTCAAAAATCAGTTCCTTTTCATCGCTTTTCAACGAGTTCACCAGTTGTACAGTGGTTGTACGGGCTTGTTGCGTTTCGTTTTGAGGAACTGTTAATGTTATTTTTCCCGATTGTTCTTGAACCCCTTGTGGGGTGGCTGTAACAAAGTTCCCCTCTTCTGCTGTTTTTACTTCCCAGGTAACGCCGGGGGTAGAAGTGACTGTTAGCTGATAACTGCTTCCTTCTGCGATTACCGGAATTGTAAGCTGGGCACCTGATAGGGAAATGTCCTCCGACGAATAGGTGATGGATGCCATCACTTGTGCTTCCGCTTTGTCATCTTCGCAAGCAAACACAAGTGTTGCAAGCATACAGATAAAGACAAACGGCAAATAAATGTATGATTGTGTTTTCATGATTCGTTTAAATGGTTCGTTCTATTTTAAAAGGTTTAAATTGAAAGTAATACCTATTGAAAACAATGTTGCGTTATCCTTATTTTTACCTTGTTGTGTTTCTCCCTCTCCTCCTGTCAATAGGAGGAGAGGGAAGATGCGCTGTTTTTTACTCGTAATGATTCTGATGTAACTACTGAAGTATATTAGTAACCATATAATTCGAGTTCATCCAATGATACGTTGTACATCCAATAATTACCATTAGGAACTTCTGTGAGGGACTGGTTATGGTTGGCATTTGTCAGGAATGAAAGTCGTATGATTGTCGTCTCTGGATTTATTGTTATGAATTCACTCTCATAATAGTTGACTTCGACACCGGTTTTGTATTCATCCTTGACATATCCGTCTACTTTCTTTTTGAAGAATGGCATTTTATCATCAAAAGACAAGCATGGGGTTAAATCATCTTTACTTATTCCTGCATAGAATATTGCTTTCCCGGGGTAGTTGCCTCGCGATGCTTTCATTACTATTTTGAGATGATTGATGTTTGCATCGGTGACGTCTATGTCAATATATACTCCGTAAGTTGAGTCGAAATACGTCGTTTTATCAACATCTTCGAAAGTCCATTCGGATTGCCAATAACCGGCATCAGGTGCATAATCAGTACCACCATATAGTTTTGAATCTATTAATTGTGTAATCGGTAATCTCCCCCAGACACTATTAGCTGCGCTATTCGTATTCAACTTATTCGTCAGATCCAATTTCTTCATTACCGAGATTTGCAGATAGATGATGCTTTCTTCTACAGCAATCGCATTATTGGTGCACGATTTCATTTGTACGGGCAATAGGTATTCTCCGGTAGCCGTTTGTGCCGTAGTTGTTATTGTAATAGGATAATCTTTAGAACTTGCATTCGTGAGTTCTCGTGTCAATTCTACTTCGTTGAGTGTATAAGTATCGCTTGGCAGGAGTGTATAGTTGGTACTGTTTTCTGTATTGTACGCACTAACCAGTCCTTCCAAAGTGCTTTGCTCGGTTTCAAAACTTACAGTAGCGGCTTCATCCCATTGGAATCCTGTGTTTAATTTCAGGCTCAGCTTTTTGGTTGTGCTTTTGCTTGCTTCTACAATGTCGCTATTTGTTTCACCCGATGCCAATCCGATAGATAAGATCGGAGTTTCTACTGAGAACTTGAAATAGCATACCGTCTCTTTATTTACCAGGAACGGCATTCCTTCGCATGCTGCCAACGTGACCGGAAGAATGTATTCTCCTTCTGACAAGGCAGTGGTAGAGCTTGCTTTTGCACTGATTACGATGGCAACCTCTTTGTTGCTTCTGTCTGCGGTGCCGAACTCCAGTTTGCCGTCGGTTCCTATTGTATAGTAGTCCGCAGGCAGCAGAGTGGCTGATTTTGATTCGGCTTGGTTATATACGTCTACCCATTCTTGCAGTTTAATGGGATCTGCTTCAAAGACTACCTTACTATCCCAACGGTTGTCTACGTTCATGGCAACGTTCAGTGTCTTTGTTATATCCCCTGTGATGCCGGCAATGAGTGCGTCTCCCTCGCCAATGACACCGCCTGGCTCTACCAGGGAAAATTGGGGGGTGATAGCTTTCAGTTGGATAAGGAGAAAGTCATACCCCTCTTTTATTTCGCAACCCTCGGCGGTGAGACGGACGGCGACAGCATATTGTCTGTCGTTTATGTCCGTCAAATCTTTCACAGAATTTTTAATAGTCATGTCCACTTTCTGCTGTTTCACATCGGCAGCCACTTCTATTGTGGGGGGCAGTGAGTAGTACGCTGCCGGAAGCAGGGCATAGCTTGTCTTGTGCTCGGTATTATAGGCATCCAACTCCTCCTGTGTCAGCGGAGTGAGTTGGGCATTGACGGCATCCTTGTTGCTGCTTCCTGTTCTTGTCAGTTGCAGGTTGACGGGAATATCCTTTGACTCATTTAGAAAGGCTACTGTTTTCTCTGTTTCCTTCCATGCCAGTTTGGTAATGGAAGAATTATCCGTTCCTTCTGTACCTTCAATATCTACCGGCGGGGGCAACAAACTGCTGTCATCTTCATCGCTGCAAGCGGCGGAGAAGCATAGCAGTCCGCTGATCAGCGATAGAAATAGTATATTGTTCTTTTTCATGATTTTGTTTTTTTATTGCTATGGTTTTCTTTAATAAAACTGAAAGACTTCCTTACAGCTTATTTTTTGCAGTCGATAGTCATTTTATAGATGGACTTACCGTTGATAGGAGTTTCGCATTTGTCCTTCAAACCTTGCATGTGCGGTTCATAGTAGGGCAGAAACGCGTAACCCTTGTGTCCGGTATTTGCATTGACGGCTTCCAGCAGGAACATGGAATAATATTGCCATTTGGCAGAGCCATGCCAAAAGAGGTCACGTGCTTCCTTGCGGATGATGGAACCCTCGTTGTCCATAGCTATATGTACAACGGGATTGATTTTTCCGCTTTCATATTTGTAGAAGTTCAGCTTGAAACCGTCCACCGGCTTATTGTCTTCGGTTACCGAAACTTCAATGAGGTCGGTGAAATACTCCCACATGCAGGAATCCCACAAGCGGTACTCTTTCTTGGAAAGGTTGGCGTTGAGGCACAACAACTCGTATTCGTTCCAGTAACACTCTTCCAGAGTTCCGTAAGTGTTGTCGTTCATAATACCGTCCGGTGCTCTGAATCCTTTCCCGTTGATAGGGTTGTTCTTGCCGTTGAAATTTACTACATACAAGTCCCAGATGCCGCGGAAGTGCCCCAACTCGTGTGTGATGGAAGCGATGGTTTTGGCTTTGGTTTCATCGAAGTGGTCATAGAACTTATCCACATTTTCCTCGTTTGGGTTAATAACGAGGATGTTAGACATCCCTTTTCCGTCGTCCCCGCAACCGCCGCCTTTGCCTACTTCAAAGTCCTGTATCACGAAGTCGTAAACTACGAGGCATTGGAATTTGTTGAAGTCTATTTTGTCGGCATGATCCACCGGTACATCCCAGTGCTTGGAGATATTATTACCTTTGTCGTCCTTGCCGTTTTCGTAGATGATAATGTCCTCCAGGTCGGGAATAAACACATAATTACGTTTCAATGCGCCCTGCTTGTCCAGCTTGTTGAAGCGTTCGTTGATGGCGTCCCATTCTGTCTTCAAGCGGTTTTTGAAGAATTCCGCATCTCTCATTTCCCAGCCTTCCTTGTCGATGGCTATCTTTACGTTGAAAGCGCAATTGGTTCCGTCGTCATATTCCAGACCGACATTTTCTGGATTGAATTCACCGCCATCAGGAACTTCCGTTCCGGGTTCACCGGGTAGTTGAGGCTCGTTCTTGTCATCATCGGAACAGCCGACGAACATCATCCCTAAACAAAAGAAGAGTAGTGTATAGAATTGTTTCATAATGATACTTTTTATGGTAATATTAATATCCGAATATTTCAATCTCTGCTAATCCGACCAGTTTGCTACCTACGTTTGCGGCTGTTATGTCAGTCAGCGTTCCTTTTCTGCTTTCTAAGAATGCGATGCGTACAGCTGTGACTTCTCCGCAGTCCTGATAGTCCAAATCCCGGATGTGTCCTCCGTCAAGTTCCAATAAATAGTTTGTTTTCTTTTTGGCATTAGGGAAGACTGGAGCAATTTCTTCTGCATCATCGTTTGTCTTTATAAGTGTCCATTCAGGGTTGCTTACGGTTTTGGCATAGACTTTTGCTTTTGTGGCAAGTGTATGCCATGCGTATGCCGATAATCGGATCTTCATGGCTTTGGTTATTTTCTTGTCCAGATTGGAAATATCCACATAGATGCCATAGGTAGGATCGCAGTAGGATTCAAGCCCTTCCACTGTATAATAGTAGGACTCCCAGAAAAGACCTTCGCCCACTCCGCCGTCAATCAGTTTACCTATTGTTTTTGGACTGCTATTGGTGGTGATGTCGCTGTCAGTCGGTTTTATTTGTATCATTCCGTCTGTCAGGCTGATGGGCAGATAGCAAGTGCCTGCATTGACTTCAAATGGCATTCCTTCCACCTCTTTCAGTATGATGGGCAGCAGGTAGTCTCCGTCTGTCATGCCTTCCTGATACTTGACGGTAATATCCAGTTTTTGGCTTCTTTCTGTTTCGGCAAACTCCACGACGGGAATGTTGTAAGCAGATGTCGGCAATAACTTGTGAATCTTTCCGGTCTCAATGGAATATTGGTCTACCAGGAAATGGAGGATGTCTTCGTCGGTTTCCGGATGAACCTTGAACTTCCAGCCTTCATTCGGCATATTCAGCTTTAGGGAGGTAGTGAAAGTGGCTTGCTGCAAATACGTGTTTGAGGTATGTACTTTGAGCGGTGTCTGTATGCCGATATCGCTCATGGACACTTGGGGAGTGATGACTTTGGGCTTGATAATCAGATCGCACTTGTTTGGATTGACGCTATGCGTTTCGCTGATTAGCTTGACAGGCAACACATATTCCTGGTCTTGATCCAATTCGCCGATAGCGGCTTTCAGTGTGATGTCCAGCGGCTGGCTTTCTACGCCTGCTTCGAACGCATATTGTTGGTTGAACTCATAGCAGTCCGACGGCAACAGTACGTAATCAGAGCCAATCAGTTTGTTATAGGCATCCATTTCTTCCTGTGTAAACAGGCGTACTGCGGCAGTGCGTGCAATGTCGTTGTCTGTGCCGCCTTTACCTACAATGGTGCTGAAAATCAAATCCTTGTTCACATTGTAGAAGTCCACTTCCTGCAATCCGTTATCTTTCAGATAAAGGGTGGAAGAGAAACTGTCATCATCAAAATGCACTTCCCCGGGATCCTCACAGGAAGTGGTGGCAAAAGCCATCCATCCGCAGAGCAGTGATGTTATATAAATGTTCTTTTTCATTTTCTTCGGTTTTAAAGTTCTTTCGTTTAATATCCGGGTGCCTGTACCAGGTTTGTATTCTTTCCGATTTCACTCTGTATGATAGGTAATATATACATGCGTGTGCTCCATTTATAAGGTTGGTTCACTTTTACACGTTGGTTGAACTCGGCGAAAGTCGGATTCATTTTTTCTACGGCGTTCAGTCCTTCGCGTTTGCCTGCCGACAGGTATTGCGGTGCTACCATGTAGCGGCGCAAGTCGTAAAAACGGTGTCCTTCGCCATAGAACTCAACGAAGCGTTCGTTCAGAATCCAGTCTGTCAGTGTGCGTTCGGACTCGGTGATATCCGCTTCAGTGATGGCGGGCAGACCGGCACGCTGGTGCACCTTGTTCAGGTTTTCGAGCGCTTTGGGCGTGTTGCCTTGTGCTGCATAACATTCGGCAAGATTCAGGTAAAGTTCTGCCATGCGGATGAGCGGACGTTGGAAACGGTCGTTGGTGACATTGCCGTTCCTGTCGTAGCGACGGTTGGGACGAACGAACTTTTGTGACAGGAAGCCTGTTTCGCAGCGGTCACGATAATGCAACTCGGGGTTTAAGCCTTGCTTTTGGCTGTCTTTCATTTCCAGACGCACCGGTTTGCCTTCTGCGGTCGTTGTGCCCCAATCTCCCTGGTCGAATGCCATCCAGGCATAGAAGCGGGGCTCGCGGTTGATTGCCAGGTTGATGATGTCCGGACGTGATTCGTCTACACCTGCTCTTTGCAACAGGTCGGGTTGGGTGGTATCCAGGAACTTGCCGTCTTTGGTATAGAATTTCTCCATACTGCCCAGATAGGGGGCGTAACTGTTGAAACCGTCCACCCAGTTGCCGTCGTTCTTTTGCAGCACACGCCATGGCATCATACAGTCGGGAGCGTAACCGTCGTCTTTCGATACACCCCAAATGTATTCGGTATTTCCTTCGTTGTAGCGGCTCGACGTTAAGTAACGCAGCATCAGTACCCGTTTCTTGAATTCGTCCGTAGCGCCTCCCGGAATATAAATATTGCTCAAAGAGATATTTTGGCGGTCGTACATTTCCAGGTCTTCATACAGTTTATGACCGGCAATGCGGGCTTCTTTAAGAGCTTCTTCGCAGGCCACGCGGGCTCGTTCCCACTTCTGCGGGTCATAGGTGAGGCTGACAAGTTCGGTACCGTAGTCCACACCGTCAAGTGAAGTACTGATCTTGTTGCGCCAGTCTTTGTAAGGGAACCCGCCGTTCCACAAAGGAGAGGCAGCATAAACCAGCACTCTGGCTTTCAGAGCGCAGGCAATGGCATGAGTGGCGCGTCCACGTGTGTTCTCCGTACGTTCGGTGGGCAGGTTATATCCTTTGATAACCTTCTCATCCAGCGTTTTCACAATCCAGTTGGTCACTGCATCATAATGGAAGCGTCCATTATATTGTGAGGATGGAGTTTCGGGATCTATGCGTTTGTCGGTGATGGGGCATGGTCCGTACATGCGCAACACTTGGAAATGATAATAGGCCAGCAGGAAATAGGCTTCAGCTTCGTATTCGGCACGTTGCTGCTCGGTTATTCCTTGGGCTTTGGGCAGATACTCCAAAAAGAGTAAGGTTTGTCCGATGTATTTATAACAGAGATTCCAGTCTTGCGGCGTTTCGCTGATGGGAATCAGCAAGTCGTATGCTATTTTATGCTGAAGTTCGCCCCATGCTTGCGGGGTGGCAAACTCATCTGCTGAGGCCTCAACATTTCTGTATTGAATAGGATTGTTTACATTGGCATAGCAGGAATAGAGGAAGTCTTCCGTTTCGTTCGCGTCTTTCACCGTATCGTCCATGCCCACTTGTTCGGGAGGAACAATATCCAAAAAGTCGCAGGAAGTCATCAGTACGCCTGAGGAAAACAATAACGCACCGCCTATAAGTTTTATGGATTTCAGTAATTTCATAGTTGTCTGTTTTTTTAGAAGTTTAATTGTAAACCGATATTAAAGGTACGTTGCAAAGGATATTTATACCATTCCAACTCAGGATCCCATTCTTTGAAGGGACTGAATACGGCTATGTTGTCACCGGTCAGGTAAACGCGGCCGTATTTGAAGGTGTATCCCACTTCCAGTTGTTTGAATCGCAGGAAATTACCGTTGCGCAGCCAGTAAGTGCTGTTTTGCCGGTTGTTGTCAGTCTCTGAATTGGTGATGCCCAAACGGGGGTATTGCGCATGAGGGTTTTGGTTTTCTTCTGTCCAGCGGTTTTCGGCAACGTATTGGAAGACATTGTGGCTCTCTGCTCCGAACGGGTGGACGCCGCCATCCTTGTTCATGTTGATTTTACGCATGGCGGAACCGTTGAAGAACACGCCGAGATCCCATTTCTTGTAAGTAAGATTCACTCCGAAACCGTATTGGATGCGGGGATCTTTACCTAATTCGGAAATGAAAGCCTGGTCATAACTGTTGATAACTCCGTCACCGTTCAGGTCGCGGTATTTGATATCACCCGGCATAGGAGTACTTCCCAACTCCTGTTTGGCATGGTTGTCTATTTCCTCCTGACTGCCGAAAAGTCCTTCTGCCACATATCCGTATTGGTAACTCAACGGACGTCCGGTTTTTATCTGCCAAGGATATTCGTGCCAGATTTCATCTATGTACACATATTTGTTCTTGGTATAGGTGAAGTTTCCGCGGAAGTCGATAGTGAGGTTTTTGCCTATCTGTGTGCTGTAGCTTGTGCTCACCTCATATCCTTGGTTGGACATTTCCCCTATCGGAGAATAGGGAAGGGCGTTGGAGAAACCAATCATGTTGGGCCATGCGGCGCGCATCATCAAGATGTTGTACCGTTTTTCGTGGAAATAGTCGAAGATGATGTTCCAGTTACGGAAGAGAGTGATGTCGATACCTACGTCCAACTTTTGCGAACGTTCCCAACAGGCGTTTTGTACGGCATATCTCTCTAATTGCGGTCCCACTTTGTAGGTATTGAAGTTATCACCCGTCGTCCAGCCGATTTTATCTAGAGATACTTGGTCGATGTAAACAAAGTTGGTCGGATAGTCCAAGTCATCGCTACCTACCTCACCGAAAGAGGCGCGTACCTTGAGGTTGTCCACTTTGTCTCTCAACGGTTCGAAGAATGCTTCGTTGCTGATAACCCAACCCAATGACATGGCGGGGAAGAACTCGAAGCGGTCTGCGCGCGCCAAACGTTCCGTACCGTTATAGCCGAAGTTGAACTCTGCCAGATAACGCTGTCCGTAGTCGTAAGTGAAACGGCCGGAGAAGCCTTGGTTACGGTTGGGAAGTACGTCTCTTTTGAAGTCACGCTGCATATACATCAACATACCGCCTACGTTGTGCATGCCGAACTGACGCTTGTAGTCCAATTGGAACTGCATGGTGATGGTGCGTTCGGTGTATCTGCTGATGTCGGAAGTATAGATGTATTCGGTGCCGGAAGTGCCCAGACGCTCCATGTCATATTGGTCTGTACCGGGTGTCCATTTGGTAATCCGGTAGTAGTAAGGTTCGATGGAGCGTGTGAAGGCTTGGCTGGAAGTGTTCTTGAAGTGAATAAGAGCGTTGGCGGATAGCCCCTTCGTTACAAAATCCAGCGTTTGGTCTATGCGCATGGTGGTGTGCATCATGTTTTCGTCCACCTGCTTGAAAGAACTTGCCATGTGGGCGTACGGATTTGTACGGAGTGTGGCATTGCTGAGAATGGCGTTACCGAACCGCATGTGCTTGTCTCCTTTTTGCGCCGGCAGCGTGGCGGGGAAGAAGATAGGATTGGCGGTATGTGTCATGATGAACAGGTCCTGCGTCTTGTAATTGGGCCCTTTTCTGTTTTGGATCTGGGCATTCATGTTCAAGCGTATTTTGGTGGTCGGGGTGACCTTTACCTGCAGATTATTCTGGAAGTTGTAGGAAAGGTTGTTGATGTTGTTGTTGAACGAGTAAATCTGCGGAGAATCCAGCAGACCGCTATCATGGTTCACGTTGAGACTCATGTAATAGCTCACGCGAGAGCCGCCGCCCTGGAGGTTCACATTGGCGCGTTGGCTCATGGCCATATCTTTAAAAAGAAGGTCGCGCCAGTTAACGTCGGGATATACGTACGGATTGACTTTGTTGCGCGTGTTGTCTATGCGCTCCTGGCTGTACATCAGGGAAGTGGCGCCTCGGTTTCTCTGTCCTTCATTGTATAGTTCCATCCAAGTGGCGCCGTCTACGAACTTGGGGAAGTTCATCATCGACTGGAAGGAGTTTTCTACCGTAACGTTGATTTGGGTTTTCGTGTTTTCCTGACCGCTCTTGGTGGTGACTAACATCACACCGTTGGCGCCGCGCGAACCGTAGATGGCAGTAGCCGAGGCGTCTTTCAAGATAGAGAACGACTCGATGGTTTCAGCGGGAATGTTGTTCAGGTCGGTGCTGGAGATTTCCACGTCATCCAACAGGATGAGGGGAGTCTTGCGCCCGCCGAAAGTGGAAATGCCGCGGATGTAGAATTCGGAAGCGCTGCCCGGTTCGCCGCTGGTGGTATTTACCATCACACCTGCCAGGCGACCCGCCAATGAAGAGGTCAGTGAAGAACTCGGAGCTTTCAACGCCGCGCCTTTCACGCTGCTGATGGCTCCCGTTACGCTGACTTTCTTCTGCGTACCCGAACCGACTATGACAACTTCGTCCAGCAGCTCGTTGTCCGATGTCAGTTTTACGTTGATTACGCCTAAATCTTCTACCGGAACCTCGCGTGTTTTATATCCGATATAAGAGAATATCAGGATGCTTTTACGACTGTCTACTTCGATAGAGTAATTACCGTCGATGTCCGAGATGACTCCGGTAGTAGTGCCTTTCAACTTGATGTTAACACCTATCAGTGGAGAGCCGTCTACTGCATCGGTAATAGTACCCGTTACCGTACGGCCTTTCTTTTGTTGATAGGTCGTCATCACTTCTCTACCTGTTTTGTCTGCGGAATCGGCAAAAACCGGATCGGTGGCTCCCGATAATGCCATGGCGACTAAACAGAGTGAGAATAGTTTCTTAGAATGCTTTTTCATTAAGAATAAAGTTTTAATTAGATTTTATCTGTTAACTATCTCTTTTATTTCTGCAGGCAAATATCAGAGAAAGTCAGCTAAGGCGCTTTGTTTTGCGTGCCTAATTGTATTCTTTCCGTAGCGTGGGACGGAAAACAAAGAAAAACATGAAAAAAAACCTTGGACTTATCGTCGCAAGGTAGGGGAGACGGCAGAGTATCTCTACTTTGTAAAAGGAGAATACTCAATGGCTTTTTTTATACTCTGTCGGCGGCATGTCGTATTTCAACTTGAAAATCTTGGTAAAGTGCGAGCTGTTGGCAAATCCCACTTCGTTCATAATCTCCTGCACGTTCAGTTCGGTATTGACCAGTAGGAACGCGGCTTTCTCAAGCCGTACATTGCGTACGTAATCCGACAGTGATTGTCCGTCAATCCGTTTCAAGTCCCGGTAGAGTTTCGTCCGGCTCACCCCCATGGCATTGGCAATCTGCTCGGGCGACAGGTCGGGGTTGCCGAGGTTTTCGTCAATAACCTTCTTGAGTTGCTCCGTCATGGCTTTCAGTTCCTCCGGATTTAAAGCGGATTTCTGGGGCTCCTTGCCCGTCTCTCCGCCGGTGTTCCGTTCGTTGGAAGCGCTTTCATTATGCAGGGCGGATTGGGAGCTCTTGAACCATTGTTCCCGTTGCGCCAGCAGGCGCTGGAGGTTTACTTCCAGCAATTTCATGGAGAACGGTTTGGGGATGTACAGGTCTGCGCCTGATTCGTATCCCTCTATCTGGCTCTCTACATTGTCCTTCGCCGTAAGCAATACCAACGGGATGTAGGCTACGGACAGATTGTTCTTGATGCGGCGGCACATCTCTATGCCGTCCATTTCGGGCATCATCACATCACTGACAATGATGTCGGGGAAGATGGACATGCACATTTCCAGTCCGATGCGTCCGTTATCGGCTATGCGGATGTTGTAGGACGGTGAGAGCTGCTCTTTCAAGGCAGCTTGCAACTCCTTGTTGTCCTCCACCAGAAGCAGGGTGGGCAGTTGCGGATTGTCGGTGTCCTGTTCTTTGGGCGTCTCCTCTTTTCTTGTTTCGTCCGCGCTGAGTTCATTGTACTGCTCGTTGATGAACGCTTCGATGTCGGGAACGTCATTTTCGGTTTCCGTGCATCGGTTGAAGATGGGCAGCGCCACAATGAATTCCGTTCCCGTCATGCGCTCGCTGCTTACGACAATCACACCTTTGTGCTGCAATACGATGCTTTTGACAATGGCGAGTCCGATACCTGAGCCCAGATGTGACTGCGAAGTGCCTTTGGTCTGGAAGAAACGTTCGTAGATAAGGCGGATGGACTCCGTGGAAATGCCTACGCCCGTATCTTTTACGGTGAGTATGCACACCGGTTGTTCTGCGGGGATACTGCCTTCTGTGTGTACCGTTTCGTAACGGGGAACAATGTCTTTCATCGTCCCTCTTTTGAAAGAAACCTCTATCTGTCCGCCCTCGTTCGTATATTTAATGGCGTTGGAAAGCAGGTTGATCACCATTTTTCCTATTTTGTCTTTGTCGGCATCCAGCACGATGTCTTCGGCTTCGGCGGTGTAACTGGCGGCAAGCCGTTTGTTTTCCGCCCACGAGCTGATTTCGTCGAAAAGCCGGGCCACCATCTGCGACATATTCAGACGTTTGAGGTTCAGGCTGCCGATACCCAAATCCGCTTTACGTATATCAACCAGTTCGGTGATGAGCGCCAGCATCTTTTTGGTGTTGGTCAGAATGGTTTTGCACTCTTTGGCAGGGCTGTCCTTACCGGACAGTCTCTCGGCAGCCAGCAGTATCAGGGTGAGTGGGGTTTTCAGTTCGTGGGAGGCGTTCATGAAGAACTGCATCTTCGCCTGATATTTCTCTTCGTCCTGCGCCATCAGGATTTTTTGGATTTCGTTTTCCTTTTTAAGGTTCTGTTCCTTGTTGTATTGCCTGAAAGCGGCGAAAAGGACAAATGCGATGAACGCTGCATAGCCTGTTTTGGCGTATGGCGACAGCCACCATGGAGGCAGAATACGGATTTCTATAGCCTTTCCCGGTTCTTGCCAGGTATATCCTTTGTCGTTGGAGAGCTGTACTTCCAGCTTGTACGAGGAGTATGGGAGGTTGGAGAAGTAGACCTCGTTGTCGGAATGGCGCAAGGTGCGCCATTCTTCCTGAAAACCTTTCAGGCGGTAGCGGAACATAACCTGTTCGGACAGCTCGTAGCCCAATGCCGCCAGTGAAATGGTGAAGTTGTTTTGCAGGTGGTTAAGGGTCAGTTTGTCTGTTTTGTCCAGTATCTTATCGAGCAGCACACGCCCGTTGTAATCGGTTTGTGGAATAATCTTCCGGTTGTTTACGAACAAGTCGGCAAACATAAGTTCGCTGTTGCCGCTGTTGCCGGTAATCCGGTCGGGGTAGAAATAGCTCAATCCGTATAGACCGCCCATATAGAGCGCGCCGTTTTCGCTTTTGTAAGATACGTTGATCTTGAATGCGTTGTTTTGCAACCCGTCTCCTGAACCATAAGTCTGGATGGTGTTCTTTTGGGGATTTAGCCGGGTGATGCCGTTACCTCCTACCCACACGTTGCCCTGCCGGTCCAGCAGTACGATTTCACAGTCATTGTTCGGCAATCCGTCCTGTACGGTGTAGGTCGTGGCGGTGTAGTCGTTGTTGCGTTCGGAATGTAATACAAGCTTGTTCAGCCCTCCTCCGATGGTTCCTACCCAACATACGGAATCGTTGTTGCAGTCGATGCTTGCCAGATAGTTGGTGGATATGGATGCGGGGAGCGAAGCGTCGGCCTGATAAGCGGAAAGTTCTTTAATTTTTCCGTCGGCCGTCAAGCGGAGGCGGTTCAATCCGTTGGTGGTGCAGAAGAAGAGAGTTTTCCCTTTGATAAGTATGTGAGCCACCAAGTCGGAGAGCAGACCGGGATCGGTCCGCGTATTCAGCTGCATGCTGATGGAGGGAGAGGTCAGCGGGTCACTGATGCGTAATACTCCTTTTCCCCAGGTTCCCACCCATAATTCTCCCGCTTCATCTTCGGTGAGATAGGCTATGCTGGTATTTACGGTCTGTGCGTCATCCCGGTTGGCGGGTCTCATTCTGTTCAGCTTTTGCGTGTGAGTATCGTAGATCAGGATGCCCGAGCTGGTGCCGATATAAAGATGCCGCTGGTCGCGGCTCATTTCTACCGCTTGGTAATAAATGGCTTCCGGACTGTCTTTTTGCAGCGGGATAAAGGTGAGTTCGCCCGTCCGGGGGCGGTAACGGAACAGGCTTCCATACTCCACAATCATCCAGTTGGTGCCGTCTTTCTGTCCGGTGACGGATACGATTTCGCTTTGCGAGAATCCCATTTCTTGAAAGTCCGCCGTCGAGATGTTCGTAAAGAGAGACTTGGACAGGGGGCGGTAGAATACACCCCAGCTATTGGTTGCCACCCATAGGTTATTGTATTTGTCGATCTGGAGATCTTCTATTTTCTGGGTAGAGAGATTGTCTCCTTGCGTGTTCCGCAGGTATTCCCGTACGACGGGGTGGGATGAGAAAGGTTGCTGCACTTCAAAGATGCCTGCCGAATACCCGCACCACAGCCCGCCTTCCTCGCTGACAACGAGCTTCCCGTTGGTGATGGCAGGGATGCGCGGATGTATCCGATTGAAGTTGATATAGGCGGGGGCAGTGTAATCAAGTTGTCCGTTGGCAACAGAAAAGCGATAGCATCCGTCGCCCGAACGCGCATAAAGGAAGCTGTCACGCAGGCAGATACTGCGTATCCATTGGTCTTTCCCGAAAAGTTTGCCGGCTTCGTGGCTGTTCAGCAGCGCGATGCGCCCGTTTTCGATGCTTAACCGCATGATGTGCCAGCCGGAGGAAGCCCATGCCGTTTTGCCTTGAAACTGTATGTCGCTGATGCCTTTGCAAAAGATACGGTCGGCTTCGCTGTCCCATTTCATCGGACTTAATGTATCATTCTGTGCCTGTACGGCAATGATTTCCTGCGGTGTCCTTATCCATAAGTGGCAGCCGTCCGGGGCGATGAACAAATCGGTAACGGTGGCTCTTAGCTGTATGGATAGTTTTTCGTCTTCTATATAATAAGGTATATAGCGGTGGGTATTCAGGTCAAAGCAGGTCAGTCCGCTTTCCGTACCCAGCCACATCCTGTTCTTGTTGCAAACGATTGCCCGGATGCGGTTGTGTGATTCATACACTTTGTGCCCTTGCGGATAGTAGTCGAACGTCTCCAGAGTATAGCCGTCGTAGCTTTGCAATCCTGCGAAAGTTCCTATCCATATCAGCCCTGTGCTGTCTTGAGCCAGACAGTTGGCATCGGTATGTGCCAGTCCGTTATCTATATTCAGGTGTTTGAATATCTCATTGGCATGTATGGTTGTAATTGTTGAGGGCAGAAATATAAATAAGAATATCAGTAGCTTGTACAGGCTTTTCATTGCAAGTTGTATTAGAATTCTGATGCAAATATATTAAACTCGTATACATAGCATATGATTTTAGATAAAAAAGTGGAAAGAAGGTTGTATGCGGAAGTTGAATTTTACTTCATCTTTTACAAGTGGATTTTTTTATTCTTTTCTTATCACTCGTCACACTTGTAAGTAACTTGTTGAAAGTGTATCGGTTGTCGTGTTGTGACAACCGATATGAGTGTGATGACAAATGTTTTGTCATCACACCTTTTTTGCGGAAAAAACAGTCACTTTACGCCGTAACTTCTTTGTTATCAGCCTTTATATATACTTTGTGCGACCCTTGTCCCACTGTTGCCAAATAGCCCTTTTCTACCAACAAATTGAGGTCATTCAGCGCTTTGTTCTTCAAAAGTCCGGTAAGTCCGCTATAATCTTTGCGGGTAATGAAAGGATGTGTCTCCAAAAAAGCCAATAATCGGCGGTAACGTTCCGCACCGCTGATTTCGGCACTGTGCCTGAAACCGTATCCCGCCTTGACACGTTCCACAAAGCCTGCACACTGCTTGCGGAAACCGGGGGATACCCGGAAATGCACTTTGCCGAAGAATATGCTTTGTGCATGAATTTCCTTTTTGTCCTCCACCGGGCGGGACACCAGCCCTGCCGAAAAGTACCCCATGTCGCCCAACTGCACATGGTGTCCTTCGGAGAGATAATAGGAAATGCGGTCTTCAAATGCCGCCAGCAATCCCTCGATGTCTCCGGGAGTAAAGCTGGATGCCTGTGAAATGTCACTCACCAGACGTTTGGTAGTGATAGTTCCCCTGTTTACGATGCGGGGATAAAGGGGTTGTAACTCGCCGTCGCCTTTTGGATTGGGCTTTCTTTGGAAGTCATACGCTGCTGCCATGGTTCTTTTAGTTTTTATTTGATTAATAATATTGTCACGTAACGACTCAGGTACACGCCTGCAAGTCTGAGCAACTGTCATTCAGAGCGTAGCGAAGAATCCCCTCTCCCGTTATCATCACAAAGGGAGTGGATTCTTCGGGCTAAAGCCCTCTGAATGACAGATTGTACTACTTTTTAGTATTTACACTCGCTGAATGATTGTTGTATCATTGCGGTTCTATCGTATTCTGCCAACCGAAACAAAACAGGAGAGTGTGTCAAAACTCTGACAAGCATATCATTAGCTTCGCTCAAAATATCTTTTTAT
>ENA-UOJE01002056-UOJE01002056.1-human-gut-metagenome-genome-assembly--contig:-C23-NODE-2056-length-16151-cov-7.268762_pt1 | contig 16151 bp, 16 predicted proteins | sample MGYA00242341_ERZ723888 | MGnify/ENA metagenome assembly ERZ723888 | reverse complement strand
GGCACTAAAAAAGATTTTTTTAGAATAAAACGGTTCATATGGATGCATAATAATAATTTTCTTTGCATATTATTTCCTATTTTTTAGTATTACCATTTTTTATACCTCTATGCAACCCCCATCTCGGCTGAAAAAAGGACAAAACAAGGATTCTATGGCCCCACCGCAGATGAAAAACATGAAAAAATCCGGGCGGAATTTCCATTCCGTCCGGATTCGTGTCCAGCTTACACCTTTAATTTCCGTTCTCTTCGTGGTAAGTCGCATCCTCTTTCAGATAAACAGACAAACGAACGCCGTCGTCTGTCTCCAAGAAACCGTTATCGCGGAAAGCTACATGCCGGATATCCGAATGGGTATACTTCTTGATATCCCGAATACGAAACTGATCATCCGGCGTCATAAATGTAAAAGCAGCGCCCCGATGCTTGGCACGTCCGGTGCGTCCGATCCTATGAAGATAATATTCGTTCTCATCGGGAATATCGTAGTTGAACACCGCATCCACATCATCTACATCGATGCCCCGGGCTGCCACATCCGTAGCCACCAATATTTCAAAAGCACCTTCACGGAAACCGCTCATCACCTTGTTCCGTTGGACCTGAGGAATATCGCCGTGCAGGCAATCCACCGACAGTCCCCGCTTGTGAAGCCGATCCCCCAGCCTTCTTACGGTGTTTTTCATGTTACAAAAGACCATGACCCGGTGGAAATCGCATTCCTCGATAATCCGTACCATATCATCCAGCCGTCTCTCTCCCGAGGACATCAATCCGAACTGGGCAATTTGAGGACGGTTATCTCCCTCGGCCGCCACCGTGATTTCCACCGCGTTATGCTGATATTCCCAGGCCACATCCATCACTTCCCGGGAAATGGTGGCACTGAACATAACCACTTGAGTATCCCCTGGCGTGGCGTTGAGAATACGGCGTACATCTTTAATAAAGCCCATCTTCAGCATTTCGTCCGCCTCGTCCAGCACGGCGGTATAAACGTTGCCCAGCCACGCCGTACCTCTTCCCATATGATCCAGCAACCGGCCAGGAGTAGCCACGACAATGTGCGGTTTTTTCTTCAGTGCGGTCAGCTGTTTAGCAATCGGCTGACCACCGTATACGGACACAATGCGAATCTGCGGCAGAAAGGCCGCCAGCTGCCGCAGCTCCTCCGTTATTTGAATACACAGCTCCCGGGTGGGACAGACCACAACGGCCTGAATATCCTCACAATCCGGACGGATGGTCTCCAGCAGAGGAATACCGAAAGCACAGGTTTTACCGGTGCCGGTGGGGGCCTTAGCAATGACATCATATCCATCCAGCATAGGAGGAATCGTCAGCGCCTGCACCGGAGTGGGCTCCCGGAATCCCATCCGTTCCACAGCTTTCATAATTTCAGGGGATAGTTCCAACTCTTCAAAATGGGTTACTGCTTCGGTCATGCTTTCCATACCTTTCTTAGTGCGGAGGGCTCGTCCTTCTTATTCACCATACTTGACTGTGCAGCAATAGCCTGAAGAACGGCACTCCATGCTCTCCTGGGCGCAGCCACAGCCGTTATCCGCGGCTTCAAGCAGCGGGCTGCATTCAGTATAGCATAGAATAAGCACCGGAACAAGAAAAAGTCTTGTCCGGCGCTTATTTCTCAGAACACGCTGTTTCTCTTTTGAACCCTCCTTATTAATATATGTATATATAGAAGCCGTTACGATGCCTTGGGAAGAGATTTGTAAACCTCTCCGGCCACACCATATTCCGCCCGCCAGCGCAGCAGTTCGGGTACGGTAACCAGGGTGTAGCCCTCCGCTTTCAGCCGGTCGATCACTTCACCGATGCAGTCCACCGTGGTGGCATGGATATCATGGAACAAAACGATGCCGCCATCACTAACGCTGTATCTTCCTTCAAAGGTATGCTGCATGATAGAATCCCTATCCCGGTACTCCCAATCCCGGCTGTCCACCGACCATTGGATAATGCGCAGATCTTTTTCCCTGGCATAGGCCTTAACATCCTCGTTATAATTCCCACCCGGCACCCGCAGAAGGGTTGTCTGCCGGCCGGTAATACGAGAGATTGTCTCCAGGCTTTTATCCAGGTCCGCAGAGATTTCCGCCGGCGTTAGCTTGGTTAGATTGGTGTGGGAATACGAGTGGGAACCCACCGCATGTCCCTCCGCCACCTCTCGCTTCAAGATAGCTGCATTTTGCTCCGCCTGAGCACCCAGGACAAAAAAGGTGACGCGCACATCCTTCTCCTTTAAAATATCCAGCAGTCTAGCGGTGGTTTTCCCTGGTCCGTCATCAAAGGTCAGTGCCAGCAGCTTGGCATCCGGACCATAGGTGGGCAGAGCCTGGACGGCTTGTTCCAACCGGCTATTAACCTCATCCAAGGCGCTCTGCGCTTCCCCCAGCCCTTTCTGCTGCTCTTCTATCCGGCTTTCCAGTTCCTCAATTCGCGACTCAGCCGCCGCCGCCTTTTGCAGCGCTTCGTTCCTCGCCTCTTCCGCCTCAGCGACACGATCCGTCAGGACATCGAAGTTCTCCTGTAGATTCCGATTATCCGCCGCCAGACCGTCCACCTGTTCACCGTACCAATTCAGGCCGCATACCGCTACCCCTGCGCCGATGCAGAGGGCCACACTGACGATGAGAGAAATAATCAGTCCGGTCAATAAGCGATGATTGATACGATTGTCCGCGTGTGCGCTATGTACTCCCGAACGTGCCATGATAGCTCTCCCCTTGTGCCATACTGCCCTGCCTACTTCCTATTTTAGCATGCTTTTTTCGCAATACAACCATTCAATAGCATCTGTAATGATATTGTAATCTTTTCTGTTTTGTGGTATTCTATAGAATGTTGTTGTGCCCTTCTGAGAGGAAACAATATATATTGAATAAGATTGGAGGATTTATTTTTGAGCAGTCATATAATCCTGAGTGCCGACAGCACCTGCGATTTGGGTGATGAACTGCGGGCCAGGTATAACGTGCAGTACTATCCGTTTCATGTCATTCTGGACGGAGAAACATATGCGGACGGGGTGGATCTGATGCCGGATCAGATCTATGAGGTATACCGCGAAAAGAAAATCCTGCCAAAAACGGCGGCTATCAATACCGCAGAGTATGTGGAATACTTTAAGCAGTGGACTGAACAGGGATACGAAGTGATCCATTTCACATTGGGATCCGGTCTGTCCGCTACCTATAATAACTGCCGTCTGGCGGCACAGGAGCTGCCGGGCGTATATGCCATCGACAGCCGGAATCTGTCCACCGGCTCCGGATTGCTGGTGATCGAGGCCGCGGAACGTATCGCCGCCGGCATGCCCGCCGCACAGATCGCCGAGGAAGTACAGGCGCTGACAAGCCACAGCCAGGCGAGTTTTATCATCGATACGCTGGAGTTTCTGTATAAAGGCGGCCGGTGTTCCGCTCTCGCTATGCTGGGAGCCAACATGCTGCAGCTTAAGCCCTGCATTGAGGTGGATAATTCCAGTGGTGCCATGAATGTGGGGAAAAAATATCGCGGATCGCTGGAAAAGGCCCTCTCCCAGTATGTCAAGGACAAGCTGGAGGGCCGCACCGATATCCGCAGCGACCGTATTTTTATCACCCATTCCGGTATTTCCCAGGAACGGATCGATTTGGTGAAGAAGCTGGTCAAGCAGTATGGAGATTTCAAGGAAATTTTCGTGACCCGTGCGGGCTGCACCATTTCTTCCCATTGCGGCCCCAACACGCTTGGTGTGCTGTTCATGACGAAATAGGTCTATAAAGCGCGGGATTCTGATGAATCCCGCGCTTTGCTCTAAAATGCTTCCATTTGTGATCAGACAGATATACCGCCTATATATTATACCTATTATAGATAGGAGAATATCCATATGACACCAGCAGATGTGATAATTCTGATCCTAGCCATAGCGGCGGTGGCAGGAGCGGGTATCTGGAGATGGCATCGACACAGAAAGGGAGACGGTGCCTGTGGCTGCGCGGGCTGTTCCGGGTGTGGTGATGATAAAAAATGCACCGCTTGTCCACCTCCTTCCGCTACCCCGGACAAGACTAGTGATGAAATTTCACCAAAATAGCGTGTTTCATTTTATGGCAATATTGTATGCTCTCTCGCTGGGTGGTATAATGGTACCAAAATGCGGCTTTCGCCGGATTTTGGTACTGGAAGAATGTCTCTCGGGCTAAACGCCCTCCCGCGCCCTCTCGGCGCACCGCCATTCTTCCGCTTGGGCGAGTTCCCATGGGGTTCACTTCCAAAATGCGGTTTTCGCCGGATTTTGGTACTGGAAGAACGTCTCTCGGGCTAAACGCCCTCCCGCGCCCTCTCGGCGCACCGCCATTCTTCCGCTTGGGCGAGTTCCCATGGGGTCACCTCCAAAATGCGGCTTTCACCGGATTAAGGGAATATAGAGGGAGCGACATCATGTTTGCCAGACTGAAAAGCATGGGTTTACTGGGTGTGGATGGATTTATGATTGAAGTGGAGGCAGACCTTTCCCAGGGCTTGCCCGGCTTCGATGTGGTAGGCTTGCCTGGCGCGGCGGTTAAAGAATCCCGGGACCGGGTGCGGGCCGCCCTGAAAAACTGCGGATTCACCTATCCGGTCAGCCGCATCACCGTTAATCTGGCACCCGCGGATGTGAAAAAGGAAGGCTCTGTTTATGATCTGCCGCTGCTGTTGGCACTGCTGAAAGCCAGCGGTCAGCTGGATGCGCCCATGGACCGCAGCGCCTTTATCGGAGAATTGTCCTTAACCGGGGAGATACGGCCGGTGCAGGGGGTGCTCCCCATGGTCATAGCGGCCAGAGACGCGGGCATAGAGGCGGTTTACGTTCCCGCCGCCAACGCTGCAGAAGGTGCGGTGGTGGACGGTGTTCAGGTATATCCTTTAGGTCATGTGATGGAGCTGATCAATCATCTGACCGGATATGCAACATTGAAGCCGATCATGGCGAATGAACTGCCGGAGCTCTTATCCGCTCCTCTTCCGGATTTCTCCGATGTAATGGGACAGGCCGCCGCACGACGGGCCATGGAGATTGCGGCGGCAGGCTCCCATAACATTCTGCTGATCGGGCCTCCCGGCTCGGGAAAGAGCATGCTGGCCAAGCGGCTGCCCTCCATCCTGCCGGATATGACCCGTGAGGAAGCGCTGGAAGCCACCAAGATTCATTCCATCGCCGGCACCCTGCCCCGGGGAGTGGGCCTGCTGCGCGCCAGGCCCTTTCGTTCCCCGCACCACAACATCTCCGCCCCCGGCCTAACCGGCGGCGGCACCATTCCCCGCCCCGGAGAGGTATCTCTGGCGCACAACGGCGTACTGTTTCTGGATGAATTGCCGGAGTTCTCCCGACAGGCAATGGAATCTCTCCGCCAGCCCCTGGAGGACGGCAGGGTCACCATTTCCCGGGTGAACGCCTCCCTTTCCTACCCCTGTTCCTTCATGCTGACTGCGGCGATGAATCCCTGTCCCTGCGGGTACTTCGGCCATCCCACCCGTGCCTGCACCTGCACGCCCGTTCAACAGCGGCAATATCTCTCCCGGATTTCCGGTCCTCTGCTGGATCGGGTGGATCTGCATGTAGAGGTCCCGCCAGTAGATTTCCAGCAGCTGGCGGCCAAACAGCCAGGCGAAAACTCTGCTGCCATCCGTATCCGGGTTAATGCCGCCCGCCAAATACAACAGCAGCGGTTTGCAGGTACCGGCATCGCCAGCAACGCCCGGATCCCTGCAGGAAAACTACGGGAATTCTGTCCCCTGACCGATGACGCCCGCAGACTGCTCCAAGGAGCTTTTGAACGCATGGGGCTTTCTGCCCGTGCCTATGACCGACTGCTGAAAGTGGCCCGCACCATCGCGGACCTGGACGGCAGTCCATTGCTGGAAGTCAATCATGTTGCCGAAGCCGTGCAATACAGGAGTCTGGACCGGAAATACTGGCAGGCAAGATAAAAGAAAAAGGAAGGTCATGCATCGTGATTCAGCACATCGTCTTTTGGAAGTTGGCCGATCAAGCGGGAGGCCATGATAAAGAAACCAATTATCGTCTACTGAAAGAAAAGCTGGAAGCGCTCAACGGCGTTATTCCAGGTCTGCTGGAGCTGCGGGTGGGACGCAACTTGGCGGATAAAGAGGAGTATGACGCAGCATTGGTATCCCGATTCGAAAGTCCTGAAGCTCTGAAAGCCTACGATTCTCATCCCGCTCATCAGGCGGTACGGGCATTCATCAAAACGGTACGAATAGGCCGCACCTGTTTAGACTTTGAAATGGATTAATTCTGCTCAATATGCAAAAATCCCCCGGCCTTATAGCCGGGGGATTTTTGCAGAGAAAAGGAGAGGAGTTCTCGAAGCAAGCAATAAAGAAAAAGCATATATACAATTCCGTAAATTACGGAGCGTGTTGGCTGACCTGAGAGGGTACGCCGGGGAATGTGACGATATGCTCATCTGCGTCCACAATGGACAGGGGCAATTCCGGCAGCAGTCCTTTTACAGTTTCAATAAACAGATTGCTGTTGGCGCCGGGCGCGCCGCTGACAATGTGAACCGCGTTGGTCTGCCGGGCGTGAACCGCCACGGTAAGCGCCGGATCATCATTGAAATAAACCGTCATGTCCGCGCCGAGCTTGCCGGAAATATTATAGAGTACCTGGAGCGCTTCCGCTGTTCTGGGAGACACCAACCCTTCCGGGCGTACGCACACCACCTTAACGGGCGCTCCCATTTTTTCCGCGATGGATGCACCGGCCAGAATCAAACGGCGGCAGCTGGGCTGATCGGTAACGCAGACAAGGACGTTTGCCGGTTGATCTTGATCCAACAGTCCCTACCTCCTTTCCTGTTTGGTTCATATATATGTTAACCGGAGCTTGTGTCATGTGCATAAACAAAAAATGTACAAGATATTAAGATTTAAGAAAAAAAGCAAATTTTCTGCAAAATTCACAACTGTCCTGAAAATTTCTTGACTTTTCCCCAAGATATGGTATGATGAAATCAATAATTTAATCCTTATTAATTTAGTATGATTATAGGGATTAAAATCGAGGGGTTGGAAAAATGGAAAACAACATCAAGCGAAACACACCCAAAAACACGCTGCTGACCACCGTATTGATCGCCTTGTTCGCCGCTTTATCTTATGTCGTGCTTTACATTAAGATACCGGTGGGAGAACAGTTTGTCCATATGGGCAATATGATTCCCATTCTGGCGGCGCTGCTCATCGGCGGCTGGCAGGGCGGCTTAGCCGGCTCCATTGGCATGGGACTGTACGATGTCTTTTTCTATCCGTCGTCGGTGGTTAAAACTCTGATCTTGAAATTCGGCATCGGCTTTTTCACGGGACTCATTGCCAGAATCGGTGTCCGGCATCCCGACCGCAATCCCCGCAAGGGGTTGGCGGCGGCCACATCCGTATCCCTGCTTATCGGTCTGGTGCTGCTGGCAGGCCGGCTCTTTCGTTTAGGAGGTCTGGCGGACGTTACGCCGGTGGCAGCCATTTTTCTGCTGACCTTGGGTGTATTGCTGGGCATCCTGTTGGTGGTTTCCATAAGAACGGATAAACTCACCAATGAGGTGCTGTTTGCCACTTTAGGCGCCACGGTGGGTATTGTGTGGAACATAGCCGGAGAATTTCTCTTTGCTCTGGTGCAAAAAATGATCGCCGGCATGACCTTTGAAGCCGCCGTCATTGCTGCACTCCTGAAAATACCGGCTTCCTTTATTAACGGATCCTTTTCTATTTTCGGCGCCGTGCTGCTGTATGTGCCGTTGAAAGCGGCGCTGAGCCGTGCCCGTCTGTTGCCTAACGGCTGAAAAAATCCCGGGAATCAAATGATTCCCGGGATTTTTTGCTGTCTATAGTTGCGTTCTAACCATGATTTGTGCTATACTAAATTTGTACGCGGCCGTGGCGGAACTGGCAGACGCGCCGGATTTAGGTTCCGGTTCTTCGGAGTAGGGGTTCGATTCCCCTCGGCCGTACCAGACCTGCGGTCGGCAATTCGCAAGGAGTTGCCGGCTGCTTTTCATTTTCCCGCCCGACCATAGGCGGCAACTTTTTCTTATCGTCTTTTCCTGCTGTCAACAATACGTCAGGAATATCCTCTGATCTGGACATGGGATCTGTTCGTTGCCTTAACTGTTTTCCTGATAAAGGATCCGCAGCTGACGGAAGTGGAAACTCCGTTTCCCCTATCGTCGGTTTCAGCTGCACTCATTCCCGCCATTTTTCCTCAAGAGGGATGTTGTCATGATACAGGATCTACATTCTCATACCTACTATTCCTTTTGCGGACAAGATACACCCCAGGCCGTCATAGCCGCTGCTATAGAGGGAAAGATCGATCTGCTCGGCATTTGTGATCACAACTACGGCATTGCCGGGCAACGGGTCGAAACAGCGTTCTATAATCAGGATATCCGATTGCTGGATTATCAGCGGTCGATAGATCGTTATCTTGATCATCTGCGGCTTCTACAGAATGCCTGCCGCAGAAAAATCAAGCTTCTTTGCGGTATTGAGATTGCCACCGAAAATCAACCTCATCTGCTGCTGCCAGAGGGGATCGATATTTCCCATTTTGATTACTGCTTAATTGAACACATCGACAGAGAACACTCCGTTGTGGGAGATCTGTTTGCTTTCGCACAGCGCTGTGGCTGTAAGAAAGTCGGGGTTGCCCATACCGATATTCCCTCTTATCTCGAACGATCCGGACAGAATGCGTTCGACTTTTTTTCACATATGGCACAATGTAATATTTTTTGGGAACTAAACGTCAACTATGATTCCATCCACGGTTACCGTGAACACGCCTATGTGCAGCGCTTTTTAACAGATAAGCGGCTACAGGAAATTATTCTGAACAGCGGCGTGCAGCTTAGCGTGGGTTTTGACGGACACCGGTCGGCAGAATATTTGCCAGGTCGTGTCCGCGATTGCTGCAAACAGCTTGAAGCGCTTGGCATCCCTCTGGTTTTCAGCAAGAAGGGCGGAGATTGACGCGGGAGATCAGAGCGATCAAGATTCTCTTCCTTTGAAGCGCTGCACAGACGGAAGCCCTAAGCCAACAAATGGAGAAAGGATGCATCTGCATGATCATACGGAGAGCAAGTTATGAGGATTATTCTGCCATTTACGACTTAGTGAAAACCGCGTTTGAGACGGCCCGGGTATCCAGCGGAACGGAACAGGATTTTGTACTGGAGCTTCGTGCCGGAGAAAATTTTCTTCCTGCCCTGGAATTTGTAGCCGAGGAGGATGGACTGCTGATTGGTCATATTATGCTTACCAAACAGACCGTACAGACAGAAAAGGGCGACTTTACCGGCGTTCTGGTAGCGCCGTTGTGTGTATCGCCGGCCCGCAGAGACCAGGGAATCGGCGGCAGGCTGATGCACTATGCCTGCGGACAGGCGGTGGACCATGGTTTCACTGCCGCCTTTCTGGTGGGGAACCCGGCTTATTACGCCCGTTTCGGTTACCGGTGTGTCACTGATTTCGGTATCCAAAACGCATCGGATATCCCAGATGAATTCGTACAGGGCTGTGAGCTGGTGCCACATGCACTGCAGGCAATTCGGGGAAGTATCCGGATTGTTTGACTTCCTTTTCGCGATATAAGGAGGCTTATCCATGAGGATTTTTGAAATAAAAGCAGCAAACAAGCTCCTTCAGATGGCTCCCATCGCCTTGGGGGCTCAGCCCATGGGAAGCACTATGCCCGAGGATATCGCCTTTGCGTGCCTGGACGTGTTTGCATCCTGGGGGGAGCAGATGGGGACGTCGGTCTGCCTGGATACGGCGCGGATATACAGCAGCTGGCTTCCCGGCGGTGACGGTACCAGCGAGAAAACCATCGGCCGCTGGTTAAACCGCAGCGGCCGACGGGACCGGGTGATCATTTCTACCAAAGGCTGCCATCCCGATGAACAAAAGCATTCCCGGCTGGACCGGGATTCCCTCCGGCAGGACCTCTCCGAGAGCTTGGAGCATCTGGGAACCGACCATGTGGAGCTGTACTTTCTTCACCGAGATGATCCCAATCGGCCGGTGGGAGAAATTATAGAAAATCTTAACGAATGGGTAGAAGCCGGTGCTGTTCAGGCCCTGGGGGCTTCCAATTGGTCCACCCGGCGGATCGCTGAAGCCAATCGGTATGCTGCCAGCCATGGGTTACAGGGCTTCTCTGTCAGCCAGATCCAATGGAGCCTGGCTGAAACTACGCAAGGACAACAAGGGGACCCCACCTTGGTCTGCATGAACCCTGAGGATTACGCTTGGTATCGCCGGGAACAATTTCCGGTAATGGCCTATACATCCCAGGCTGGCGGCTTTTTTTCCAAGGCCGCCTCCGGCGACTTGTCCCCCGGCGACAAAGCGCGTTACGGCAGCGAGGAAAATTACCGGCGGCTGGAACGGGTGCAGAATCTCTGTGCACAGCGGAAAACCACGCCTGCCGCCGTAAGCCTCGCCGCCATTACCGGTGACGAGGTGCCCGGCTGCGCCATTGTAGGCTTCTCCTCACTGAAACGGTTGCAGGAAATTCTAGACAATGCTCAGTTAGACCTTTCTCCTCAGGATATCCGCTGGCTGCGGGGCGAATAACCATAAATATAAAAACCGCTTGCGGACACAATTAATGGTCCGCAAGCGGTTTTTCAGAAGGTTATTGAAAAATGAAACGTTTTGCAATAACCTTCTTTTATAGCGGGATCTTTTGGGAATCTTTGAATCAAATGTGAATCAAAGCAAAAGAGTTTCCGCAGGCTTTTACGTAGGTTTCCAAATCCGCAGGCCGCAGCCAGACGGTGGCGGTATTGTCGTTGGGATGAACGCCCAGCAGCCTCTCCTCCGTCAAGTCGGCATCCATGTACACCTGTACGGTATGGCTGCTGTCATTAACCACTCCCAGGGGGGTAACAGCACCTTTTTTCACCCCCAGGTAGGTTTGCAGCCGTTCCGGAGAGGCAAAACTCAGCGGCGTGCTGCCCAGCAGCATGGCCAGCGCCTTGAGATCGGCTCGTTTATCCTTCTGCAGAACCAGCAGATAATGTTTCTTTCCCTTATAATCCCGTAAAAAAAGATTTTTGCACACAGCGCCGCCGGTCGGCAGATTCAGCCGATCCATCTCCTCGATGGTGTACACCGCCTCATGTTCCGTAATGGTCCAGTTCAGTCCCAGAGCATTCAATTGATCCAGAGCTTTCTGCCGGATATCCTGGATGTCGAGTGTTCCTTCATTTACGCTGTCCGCCATCCGCCGTCACTCCTGCTCATCAGTTTTCACTCCACAGTCAAGGCATACCGCCCGATCTCCCGATAATGACGGAAAAAATCAGACCGCTCATACTGAATCACGCCCTGCTGCGGATCATTTACCGTCACTGTTGCCTTATCATAAGCGATCAGAACCAGGCAGTGTTCGTTCCCCGGCCAGACGAACAGCTGATCGGTATAGATATCGCCGTCCTTGATATACCAGGAATACTGATTCACCACTTCCCTGCCATCCATAGTGGACCAAATGCAGACCGGTGTGCCCTCCTGAATATAGGACAGAATCTTTTCTTCCGACGCGCCTTTTAAATCCACCACCCTATGCCTTCCGCCGCGTTCATTAATCAGCGTCTGCATGGTCTGGGCCACTGCGGGCGAAAAAATGCCAAAACCCGATGCGGTGAACGGATTGCCCAAAAAAGCCTTCTCCGGATGAGCCGCGTACCGGCGGTCTCCCACAGTCTCCTGCTGAGTCAGCGGCAAAGCCCGTGCCACATCCTCATTGGATACGGCATATCCGAAAGCCTGGAGCATCATCGCCGCGGCCGTTGCTTCACAGCCAGTGGGAAGATTGTCCTGCAGCAATACCGGTACGTTCATGGTAACAGCGGCCGAATCACCGCGGGTGGTTTCCCCTCTCTCGGTACTGCCGATAGAGGTATTTTTCCCTGGCTCGGATGCAGGCGCGGAATAGGGCTGGCTGTGATCCGGCAGATCGGCGGGTTCCGTGATCTCCGGCCAGAGAAGACGAATAATGCCGAACAGCATACAGGCGGTTCCCACCAAGGCGAACAGCACGGCACACCAAGCATAATTACGGCGCTTCCGTTTGGCATGCGAATGACTCATTAGTATACCTCCCGACGATTCTGCGCCCTACATCTTCTGCATCTGCAGGGTGCAGAAACACAACAGCCAATAAAATCGTCGGCCTATACCGACGATTTTATTGGCTTGGCTGAAACACAGATCCGATGGTGGCCAAATGACACCAATAAAAAACAGGCGGACTTGTTTCAAACTCCTGTTTTCATTTCCTCATCTTGAATTTTCAATGCTCCGTCAAGAGCGCCTTCGATAATCGGCAGAAATTCCTCTGAACAGATCGACAATTTCAGCTTTATCCGTCGGCGCTGCTCGCTATTCTCTGCTTCTTGAACATCGAAAAAATAATGTTCAAGAGGCAGCTTGCATATCCTCACCAGCTCATAAAAAACAGGGAGACTGGGCATACTTCCGCTGTTTTCAATATTGGCCAGATAGCGTGGATCAATCCCCACCATTTCAGCCAAATCCTGGCGAGTCAGGTTCATAGCGTTCCGTGCCGCTTTGATATCTGTTCCGAGCCCAACAAGGCTGGGGCATTTTCGCGCTTTACGCATAACACACCACTCTTTTACATTATACATTGTATAATGGTTGTTTTCATCTGGTAATGATCCAATATGTATTTATTCTACATTAAATAATTCATATTCCATGAACAAGCTGCGGGTTATACTTGCTCCGCGGGCTTAAAAAAGACGGCGAGAAGGTGGGAGGGGACTCTCCCTTCTCGCCGTCTTTTCACCGTTATGCGACAATTGACATTAACTTGTATAATCCTCCAAATAACGCGCCAGTTCGGTATCGTTGCTCACCCGTATCCCTGCCTTCAGACGTTTCTGCTCCTCCACGGGCAAAGAAGCGATATAGACGTCGAACACCTCATCAGGGGTGGGATTTCCCTCCAAAAATACAGCCAGCTTTCCCTGCCACTCGGACAAAACGCGGGTTATCCCCGCCACGCTGCTGATTTCCGGCACGCTGGCTGCGGAAATGGAGGATGGTGAGGAAGAGGGCTGCGGACTTGGCTCTTTTCTACGAAAGCCCCAAAACAGCATACAAACAATGGCGACCAATGAGAGGGCGCCGGCACCCGCCAGCGCGGACAGGCGGTTGATTTTCATAAAGGATCCTGACCTTTCCCAAGACTTCCGCCGAAAGGATTGCTCCTATTTGACGGTGTTTTTTCTGCACTTGCTGATATTCTTGCCATAATCCGGGCAAAATATCCCTGAGAGCCGGAAAAATCCGCCAGAAAAACGGGAAATATTTCCTGGAATTCACTATGGTTGTGGTTTTATTACAGTTTTGACATTTGACAATTAGGCGGTCGTGCTATAAGATAAGGGTGCATTTTATTCCGTATACTGGAAATCCTCAGATAAGGAGGGAAAGGCTGAATGGCACAAAACTTTCGCAGCAAATGGAAGCAATTCTTTCGTAAACCGGCTGTAAAGGTGACGACAAAGGTCTTTTCTGCCGTCCTGAAATGTATACTGACGATTTTTCTGATCGGTATGATCACCGTCAGCATTGTGGGCTGCGTACTGGTGACCTATGTGGTGACCTCTTTCGACAGTTCGGATAATCCGCCGGACCTGACATCCATCAGCCAGAACCAAGCCAGCAGCATATGGGTGAAGGATCAGGCCACCGGAGAGTTTGTGGAGCATCAGCGGGTGGAGGGCTCAAAAAAAATCTGGAAGGATCTGGATAACATTCCGCTCAACCTGCAATATGCGGTAATCGCCATCGAAGATGAGCGGTTTGAGGATCATTATGGCGTAGACTGGAAACGGACCATCGCCGCTTTTGCCAATCTAATCTTTCATTTCAACTCACAGGAATACGGCGGCTCCACCATCACCCAGCAGCTGATTAAGATCGTCACTCAGGATGACCGACACAGCATCGAGCGAAAGATTGCCGAGATCTTTAAGGCTATCGACTGGGAGCGGAATCACTTTACCAAAGATCAGATTCTGGAAGCCTATCTGAATCTGCTTCCGCTTGGTGCAGTGGAAGGCGTTGGGGCCGGCGCCAACTACTTTTTCGGCAAAGAGGTGGAGGATCTGACCCTGGCGGAATGCGCTTATCTCGCCAGTATCACCAAAGGCCCCAGTCTCTACAGCCCTTACCTCCATCCAGAAAACGCCCGCCGCCGTCAGCAGACCGTGCTGTACAAAATGTATGAGCAGGGTTACATCACCGCGGAGGAGTATAAACAGGCCGCCGCTGAAGAGGTGAACTTTCACAGCAGCATCAAATACGAAAAGGTACAGGATTACTACACCGATCTGCTGATTGAAAACGTAATTCAGGATCTGATGGACACATACGGCTACACCTATAATTACGCGGAAAACATGGTGTATCACGGCGGTTTGAAGATCTACTCCGCCGAAGTCCCCGAACAGCAGGCTAAGGTAGAGGCCGTTTTTGCCGACGAAAAGAACTTTCCCAAACCCATTGCAACCGACAAGGAGGATCCCCAGGCTGCCATCTTTATCATGGATTACGACGGGCGTGTGGTAGCAACCGTCGGCGGACGGGGAGAAAAAAAGGCCAATCGGGTACAAAACCGGGCCACCATGGCCAAACGGCAGATTGGTTCCGCAATGAAACCGCTGGGGGCTTACACACCGGCTATCGAAATGAATTTGGTGACCTATTCCACCTTGATCAACGACCATCCTATCACCTTGTCCAACGGTTCTCAATGGCCGCCAAACTACGGCAGCCGGCCAGGCGTATATTCTCATGATGATCAGCCGTTGGAATACGCATTGCAGAAATCCACCAACACCGCCGCCGCCCAGCTGGTGGAGATGCTCACCCCTCAAAAATCCTTCGATTTCGTCACCCAAAAGCTGAACTTTACCACTCTGATAAAAGGGGAAAAGCGCAACGGCCAGGTGTTCACCGATATCGATTATTCTCCCATGGCCTTGGGCGGCATGACCGACGGCGTTTACTGCTCTGAAGTAACCGCTGCCTATCAGATCTTCGGTAATGGTGGACTTTATAACGAACCGTACACCTATTACAAGGTGACGGTCTTGGAAAAATCTGAGGAGAAGCTGCTGCTGGAGACCAAACGCAATTCCATCCGCGCCATTGAAGAGGATACCGCCTATGTGATGAACCGGATGATGCAGCGGGTAGTTTACGGTCCCAACGGAACAGCGAAAAATCTCGCCTCCGATTGGAAGGATTGGCACATCTTCGGCAAAACGGGTACCACCGGTAGTTCCACCTACACCCGCGACGTGTATTTCGCCGGCGGCACCCCCTATTATGTGGGCGCTTGCTGGATGGGTTACGACTACAACAAGGAACTCAACGGCTCTCAGAACAACACCCGTGTTCTGTGGAACAAGAGTATGAAAGCTCTGCATGAAGGGCTGGAAATCAAAGATTACGCCCTCAAGGGCAATACAGTGGAAGCCAAGTATTGTTATTACAGCGGACTGTTGGCCACTGATGCTTGTCCGAAGACAGATATCGGCGTATATCGTTCCAGCAACGTTCCCGGCTATTGTACCATGCATGGAACTTCTGCGCCCGATCCAACGGCCCCCGCCGGTTCGTCCGCTTCCGGCTCTACCGCCGGAACCTCGGGCTCGGGCACTACCGCCGCCACAAAAGATACCGCCGGCGGGACCACTGCACCGGCAGCCTAATGCGTCATAAGAAAACACGCGGACAAGAGAGGAATCTCTTGTCCGCGTGTTTTTTGTTAGGGTACCATCGTCCTTTTTGAATCCCGATGTCCTGATCTTTGCTCTTCGTCGGCAGTTGGGTATTCCTATCCTGTGATTGCCCGCAAGCGGCTTTTTCAGAGAGTTGTCGTAAAATGAAAAATTTTGTAACAACCCCTTATTTCCACAGATGAATTTTTCCCGCATCCTGTAGTTGTTTCACCACCATAAATAGCAGCGGAAAAGCCAGCATACCGACCAAGCTGTCTGTAGCCCTAAGGCCAAGGAACATAAAGAACAGCGTCTC
>ENA-UOJE01002048-UOJE01002048.1-human-gut-metagenome-genome-assembly--contig:-C23-NODE-2048-length-16202-cov-6.473958_pt1 | contig 16202 bp, 16 predicted proteins | sample MGYA00242341_ERZ723888 | MGnify/ENA metagenome assembly ERZ723888 | reverse complement strand
CTTCCGACCTCCACGTCCCGAACGTGGCGCGCTGCCAACTGTGCTACACCCCGAGCGCCTTTAATTTCGACCGCAAAGATAAGACATTTTCTTAAAATAACAATCACTTTTTAGCAGGATTTTTTCAAGGCAAGCGGAAAAGTGAGTTTTTTGCGCCGCTTTATGGAGGGAAAAGTGTAAATTTGTAGCTATGAAAGGCAATGAGTCCACATATATGCAGTTGCTTGCAGGCGCGGTGGTGGCATCGCTTCTGGGAGCATGCGCCTCGATGGGGCGCCCTACGGGCGGCGACTACGACATCGAGCCCCCGGTCTATGTAAAGAGCAACCCGGCGATAGGCGCCACAGGCATCAACCGCAACCACATCACCATCGACTTCAACGAGAATGTGCAGGTCGAAGATGTGATGAACAAGGTGGTAGTGTCGCCTGCTCAGAAAAACATCCCGCAGATTACCGCCAACGGTCACCGCGTGTCGGTGGAGTTACGCGACACGATGCAACCGGGCACAACTTATACCATCGACTTTTCCGATGCCATCAGCGACCTTAACGAGAAAAACGTGCTCGACGGCTTCGCCATCGACTTCTCCACCGGCGACTCGATTGACTCGCTGCGGCTGTCGGGCATGGTGTTCGAGGCGCGTACGCTGGAACCCGCACAGGGGGTGCTTGTAGGTGTCTACTCCAATCTCACCGACACCACCATCACCACGCTGCCGCTTGAACGCATTGCCAAGACCAATCAGCTCGGGCAATTCACCGTAAGAGGCCTGAAGCCGGGCGACTACCACATATTTGCCATCAACGACATCAACCGCGACTATCACTGGGACCGCTCGGAGGATGTGGCGTTTTATGACGTGACAGTATCACCCACGGCTGAGACCACAACCGTTACCGACACCCTCACGGCAGCCGACGGCAGTGACTCGATTGTGAGTGTAAGCCGCACAAAGTATCTGCCCAACGACATCTTGCTGACATGGTTCAATGAGGGATATACGCCGCAATATCTGAAGGATTACACGCGTCCCGACCGCCGGAGACTATTTGTGAAATTTTCAGCACCGAGCGACACTCTCCCCGAGATACGCCTGCTCAACGGCGTGGACTCCGGACAGCCAATCGACCGCTGGGCGCGCCTTAACGCCATCGCCACATTCGACTCACTGGAATATTTCATTACCGACACAGCCGTCGTGGCACAAGACACGATGATGATCGAGATGCGATACCTGCGCACCGACACCCTCGACCAGCTGTCGTGGGGCACAGATACACTGCGTGTGCTTTTCAAGGGAGCGCGCGAGGAGAAGCGGCAGAAAGAGGAAGCCGAGAAAAAAGCCGCCGAACGACGCAAGAAAGCCGAGAAAAAAGGCGAGAATATCGATTCAATAGAGGCTGCAGAAGCGGCAAAACTTACATTTGTAAAGGTGTCGGCACCCGGTGGCGCCACACAGGAGATATACAAACCACTGTTTATCGATGTCGACCAACCGCTCGACACTATAATACAGAGCGGGCTGCGGATGCTGATGCTCAACGACACCATCTGGGACACCATTCCCGCGCCACCGCTCGTACCGGTCGACTCGTTCGGACTGCTCAAATATCAGCTCGACATGAAGTGGACGCCCGGCACCAAATACAAATATGTCGCCGACTCCGCCTCCATCATAGGAGCCTATAACCAGTGGAACAGCACGTTCACCCACGAATTTTCCACCCGTAAACTCGAAGATTACTCCGCCCTGTATTTCAATGTGACCGGAGTGACCGACTCAGCGGTAGTGGAAGTGCTCGACAAGAGCGACAAACCGGTCGACGAGGCGCCACTCAAAGGCGGTGTCGCGGAATTTCCCTACATGCAGCCCGGCACATACTACGCGCGCCTGTATATCGACCGCAACGGCAACGGCAAGTGGGACACCGGCTCGCTCCTCGACTCCGTGCAGCCCGAAGAGGTGTATTACTACCCCAAGAAGATAGTGCTGAAAAAGAACTGGGACGTTGAGCAGTCATGGAACATCTACGACACCCCTATCGACCTGCAGAAGCCGAAAGAGATAGTCAAGAACAAGCCCAAGACCGCCAAGAAACGCCGCCGCAACAAGGACGGCACGTACATCGACGATGAAAACGGCGAACGTAATCCTGACGAAGAGGAAGAGGACCCCTACAACGAGGGCAATTTCTTCGGACCGGGCAACTCCAACGGCACCCGCAACTTCGGCAACGGCATGAACGGATTTAATAACCGCGGAGGATTCCGCTAAAATCTCACACCTATGGGAAATGCCTTAATTGACAAAGAGCTAATCGGAGAGCCGCGCCTCTATGACCTCGCCATGAGGCTGGAAGCGGAAACGCTTCATGTGCTGCTCTACCGGAGCGGGGAGCCGGAATCCATTGTGTACCGCGCCGTGCCGCTCGACGCGCCGGGACTGCCGCCGGAGCGAAGGCTTGAGGAGACGGTCTATAACAACCCCCTCCTTCTCTCCGACTTCCATAAGGTGACAATACTTGTCGACACCACGCGCTACGCGATAATCCCCGACAACGCCACCGGTGGCGACACGCTTTTCGCCGAGGTGCTCGCCGACCGCATGCTTCCCGACACAGCCGACGACTCGCGCGCAGAGACACTTTTCACCCCCATGTCGCCCGCTGGCGTGACAGTGGCGGTAAAGATGCCGTCGCAGTTGCTCGCGTTTCTTCGGCGCACGTTCAACAACCCCGCCATCTATCCGCCGATAGCCCCGCTGTCGCGCTACTTCTACGACAGCAGCCGCATAGGACACTCAGGTAAAATCTATGTCAACATACGCCGTGACTCGCTCGACCTGCTCGCATTCACCGGCTCACGCCTTGAACTCGCCAACACTTTCGCATTTCGCGAGAGTGCCGATGCAATATATTATATAATGTCGGTAAGAAAGATGCTCATGGACCGCGACGGCGACGACCGCGAACTCCTGATAGCCGGCGATGACGCGTTACGCGATGAAATCACGGCAGTACTGCGCGAGTACGCCGGCTACGTGATGCCTGTAGTGTATCCGGCAACGCTTGTACGCGCGCCCAAAGATGTGCTGAAAGCACCGTTTGACTTAATAATCACACCCCAATGCGAATAATAAGAGGAAAATACGGGCGACGCCGCTTCGACGTACCCACCAATATCTCGGCGCGACCCACCACTGATTTCGCGCGCGAAAACATATTCAACGTGCTTGAAAACATCGTGGACTTCGATGGCAAGGATGCCCTCGACCTCTTCGCCGGCACGGGCGCCATCACCTTTGAATTTCTGTCGCGCGGATGCCGCGAGGTGACGGCGGTAGAGAAGGCGCAGACGCAGTACCGCTTCATCAAGCAGGTGGCGCAGCAGCTCAATGTGCAGAATCTGCATCTGATAAAAGGCGACGTGTTCCGCTTCATCGCCACGTGTAAAGACACGTTTGACATCGTGTTTGCCGACCCTCCCTACGACCTGCGCGACTTCGGCAAGATACCCGTACTGGTGCTTGAATCGCAGATGCTGAAACCCGGCTCTATATTCATCATCGAGCACTCTAAAGCCTACGACTTCTCCACGCTGCCCCATTTCAAGGAGCACCGCGTCTACGGCTCAGTCAATTTCTCGATATTCGAGCCGGGAATTTAAGTCAAGGGGCTATGCAACCCACTCAGGGGTTGAGTCAATGAGGGAGACGCTTGAGCCACGGGTATGCCTCCGGCATTACCAGCGGTTAACAGGAGGAATCCCCTTCGGGGATTTAATTAGGGGGGATATCGAGCGGCAATTTAACCTCTTAACCTGCTTGCTTGGCAAGCTTTTAACCTCTTAACCTTCAACTTTCCAAGAGAAAGTTGAATAAGATTATTTTATGTCGCGGCGGAATGCCACGCGGCGGCGGTGTTGACGGCGGTCAAAGAATTTCCACTGCTGCTGCACGTTCTCGTTTTCGGCAAGCTCCGGATTGCTCTCAGCCCAACGGTATTTGTTTTTGATATACACCGGCAGAAGGTCGGTGAACAGAAGCGCGTTGACTCCTTTGCCCATATACTCCGGCTTGACAGCCACGAGCAGAAGGTCGACGATGTCGTTGTGACCGTACATGGCTTTCAGCAGATGATACCATCCGAACGGGAACAGCTTGCCTCCCGATTTCTGGAGAGCCCTCGACATCGAGGGGATGGAGATGCCGATGCCCACGAGCTTGTCGTCGCTGTCGACAATCACACACACATTTTCCAGGCGCAATATAGGGAGATATATGTCAATATAATACTCTATCTGGCGCTTTGACAGCGGCGAGTAGCCGTAAAGCTTGTCGTAAGCCTCGTTGATAAGCTCGAATAGCGCCACGCCGTAGTCAGCCTTGATTTTCTTGGCACTGGTGTATTTGATGGTGCGCAACCCGTATTTGCGGCGCACGATGTCGCCCACTCTCTGCAGCTGCGCGGGCACCTCATCGGGCACTGTCATACGATATTCGACCCATTCGGCTTCCTGCCTGAATCCCATACGCTCCATGTGACGCGGATAATAGGGATAGTTATATATGGTAGCCATCGTGCCAAGTTCGTCGTAGCCGTAGGTAAGCATTCCTTCATGGTCCATGTCGGTGAAGCCCATCGGTCCCACGACCGAAGTCATGCCCTCGCTTTTCGCCCACTTTTCCAGTGCGTCAAAAAGCGCCTCGACAACCTCGTTGTCGTCAATAAAGTCGAGAAAGCTGAAACGCACGTCATTGGAGCCGGTGCGCTCGTTGACCACAGTGTTTATGATGCCGGTGATACGTCCCACAGGCTTCCCGTCGCGGTAAGCCATCCACGATTTTGCCTTGCAATAGTCAAATGCGGGATTTTTCTCGGGGGTGAGGGTCTCTATCTCGTCGAGTATCAACGGTGGCACGAAGTAAGAATTGCCCTTATAGTGATCAATTCCAAACTTCACATATTTTTCAAGTTCAGCCTTAACCAGGGCTATTTCTCTTATTTCTACTGACATATTTCTTTCGGTAATACTTTTTTACAACATGTTACGATTTACTGATTCCGTAGGTCGAGGTGACCCACACGGCAAGCACAAACATCAACAGCACAAAAATCCCGACAAGCAGGTAAAGCTGGCTGCTCGACCGGCTTTCAAGGGCGAGGTGGAGGTCCTGAAGGTCGCGGAAGCGTTTTTTCGGATCGGGGTCGGCACAACGGCGCGCCACCCTGTGAAGCTTCGCGTCTTTCTGTCCGAGACTCTCAAGTGCCTCCGAAAGCACCAGCCCGTAATTGTAGATATCTTCCGACATGTCGGCAGGCTCCATGTGCTGACGCTGGTCAAAACCCACGTCAATCAGCTTGAGGTTGCCTATGTTTTCGGTAAAGATGATGGTCTCCGGGCGTATGGGATGATGCACGATATGGTTGGTCTGAATGTAGTCGATGGCGTCGACAAGGTCGTGACGCAGCTTCTCGATGATTTCAGGCGTCACTTTGCCTTCGTCGATAAGCTTGCGCAACGAGTCGCCATACACGTCGTCGGTAATGATACACCTGCCGAGTCCGGGGACATCCTCGAAATCGTTGATCATGACGATGTGGGGATGGGCAAGATTGTAGCGCACATCAAATTCCTTTTCAATCATGGCGCGCATGTCGGGATTGTCGGCATATTCGGGCTTCAGGGTCTTCAGCATCACCCATTTGCCATGTTTCTTCGCCGTGTAGACGAGATAGTATTCCTCTTCCCATTCAGGGAGCAGGGTGATTTCAGTCCATTTTTCCAAATGTGACGCGCCGGGATCGTCAGTCTTAACCATCTAATCAGTAATTAATCAGGCAACAAAAATACAAAAACATTTCCTATATGGCAAAATAGTTGCCACATATATAATATAAAACGGGCGTGTCAAAACATTATTATTCCGACACGCTCCGTCAATAACTGTTTATAATATCTATCAGATTACGTCATAGTCCATGCCCATGTAGTGCTGATAGGGATGGTCACATGCCGGACATACCTTCGGGGGTTCGGTGCCTTCAAACACATAACCACACACGAGGCACTGCCACTTGATAGGTGTGTCACGCTTCCACACAGTGCCGTCCTGTACCTGCTTCAGGTAATGCTCGAAGCGTTCGCGGTGACGGTTTTCCACTTCGGCAATCGCGCGGAAATGTTCGGCGATTTCGGTAAATCCTTCAGCGTCGGCATCCTTAGCGGCATTCTGATACTGCTCCACTCCTTCAGTCAGCTCCTCGCGGGCAGCCGTTGCAAGGTTGGAGGCTGTATCGCCTATCACACCGGCATCGACATTAAGATTGCAGGGGACCACACCGCCTTCAAGAAGCTTGAAAAACACCTTGGCATGGTGTAGTTCATTGGCAGCAGTCTCGTCAAATATCTGCGCGATGGGGAAATAGCTTTCCTTGGTAGCCTGCTGGCTGTAAAATGTGTAGCGGGTGTAAGCCGACGACTCGCTCATGTAGGCGGCAACAAGATTTTTTTCTGTCTTGGTGCCCTTGATGCTCTTTTTTGTAGCCATTGCTTTATATTTTTATTGTTAACCGATTTTTAATATGTTCTTATACAACACCGTCGCGCCGGGAAAGTTTACGCCCCGTGCGATAATAGTCATGCGACGCGCTACGGGGTCGAGATGGCGGGGAGGCATCTGCCTGCCACGGGCGCACCTTCGGCGCTGCCCGCGGTTAACAGCATCTTGCCCTTTCAGGGCAAAATCCTTAACCGGCACCTGTCTATTAGATGGTTATTTCACGTAAGCATTTTCACATAGCAGAATGCCCCGACAGGGACTATATCCCGTTAACCGCGGGTAGCCCCGAAGTGGGCACCCGTGGCAGGGCGACGCATCCACCGTGTATCGACCCCGGAGCGGGTCGCATAGCCACGTGCTGACCCACTGACAATTATATCAACATAAACTTTGTAGAGATGTTTATTTTAATTATATTTGAACTTAATCAAATTATAATAGTATGAGCAATGTTAATTCCTTACACCACATCGTAATTGCCACTCATTCACGTAACCGGTCAATCACACCGCAACATAGCGAAGAACTTTACAAATATATATGTGGCGTAGCCAGAGGGCAAAAATGTAAAGTGATACAGATTGGGGGCATAGAAGATCATATCCATATCTTAGTAGATATCCATCAGGATGTGGCAATCTCAGTGCTTATGCGCGAAATAAAGCGGAGTTCAAGTATCTGGATGAACCAAAACCGAAGCAAGTTCCCTTCATTTACAAGATGGGCAGAAGGATATTATGCTTTTTCTATATCGGCAACACATAAATTAGCGGTTACGCAATATATAATGAATCAAACGGAACATCATCGCACTGTTTCTCCACGAGAGGAGCTGATACGCTTTTTAGAGAAAAACGGCATAGACTATAACCCTAAATATGTAAATTAGATATTGGTGTGCAACCCACTCCGGGGTTGAGCCGCGGAGAGAGGCGCTTGAGCCACGGGTATGCCTCCGGCATTACCCGCGGATAACAGGATGAATCCCCCTTGCGGGGATTTATGGCTCTTGCGACTTAAGTTAGTGACATTGCCCTCCCAGGCGCCCCTACTTCCTCTGCACGTTGCAGGGTGCGGGTATCGGGCTGTCGGCATTCATTCGGGTCAGGGATGAAAACCAATCGCGATAGCTTGTTGTTATCACTATCGAACAATTACTAACATCTAACACATATACAGCTATGAACGACCGTATAAGCTACGAAGAGAAAAAAGAGCTGCCCGATTCAGTGTTCGGACTGCCGGAACGCAGAGAGTACCCGATGCCTGATGCAGCACATGTAAGAGCCGCCGAGGCTTATTTCAGATATTGCCCGGAAGACCTCAAGCCACGCCTGGCGCGCGCCATCCTTCAGAGGGCGCAGGAATTCGGCGTCGATGTCGAAAGCCCCACCGTACTTGCCTACGCCGACAAATAACCGTTAAAGCATTGTCATAATGAAGAATAGTACATCGCAGCCTTCCGAATCGCCTGTAACGGCATCAGGAAGAAAAAAGATCGTATCGACCGCCAAAGGGTCGCTCACGATGATGGCGATGGCAATCCTCCTTATCACTTCGATATTCAGTCTGCGAGGATTGCCGTCGGAAGCAAAATACGGCATCCAGTCCATCTTCTTTTTCATTTTTGCCGCAGTGGTTTTTCTCGTGCCCTTCTCGCTGGTATGCGCCGAGCTTGCCTCGACCTACACCAAAAGCGGCGGTCTCTACCGCTGGGTGTCGGAAGCTTTCGGACCCAAATGGGGATGGACTGCGATGTATCTCGAATGGCAGACCATCATATTCTGGTTTCCGACAGTGCTGATGTTTGGGGCGGCGTCGCTCGCCTACATCGCATGGCCGGAGAGCTTTGACGCGGCACTCGCCTCTAACAAGTGGTACACCCTCGTGGTGGCGATGCTCCTTTACTGGGCGGCGACATTCAACGCTTTCCGCGGACAGAAGTCGGCAAACCTCCTGAGCACCTACGGCGGACTCGTGGGCACCATCATCCCGGGCGCGCTCCTTATAATACTCGGTATATTATATGTGGCGCTGGGCAAGCAGAGCAACCTCGCCGACCTGCCCTTTTTCCCCGATTTCTCCCACTTCAACACCCTCGTGCTCGCCGCGTCGATATTCCTTTTCTTCGCCGGAATGGAGTCGCAGGCGGTGCATATCAACGACATGAGCAACCCCGCCAAGCAGTTTCCGAAGTCGGTGTTCATCGCCTGTATCGTGATTGTTGCGCTTTATGCGCTCGGCACGCTGGTGATAGGCGTCGTGGTGCCGTCGGACAACATCAACCTGTTGCAGTCGCTGCTCGTGGCGTATAAGGCGCTCTGGTCGGCGTTTGGTGTGGGATGGCTCGGCAATGTAGTGGCATTGCTTGTAATGTTTGGTGTGGCGGGACAGATAAGCGCGCTTGTCACCGGACCGTCTACGGGACTTATGGCGGTAGCACAGTCGGGCTACCTTCCCCGCTCGCTCCAGAAAGTCAACGCCAACGGCGTCAACAAGTCAATCCTATTCATCGAGGGCGCTTTCGTGAGCCTTCTGAGCCTTGTGCTCATCGTGCTCCCCACTGTCGAGTCGGCTTATCAGATAATGTCGCAGATGGCGACCATCATCTACCTTATAATGGTAGTGATGATATACCTCGCCTTCATAAGGCTGCGCCGCACGGCTCCGGGACGTCAGCGCGGGTTCAAGGTGCCGGGTGGAAAAGCGGGCATGATAATCGTATGTGGCGTGGGCATACTCGGCGCACTCCTCGCGATGGTGCTGAGCTTCATCCCGCCGTCGCAGATAGCCACCGGCTCGCCGGTAGTGTACGTGACGATTATCGCCGTCGGCGTGGCGGTGTTTGTGGCGCTCCCGCTCGTTGTCTACCGCCTGCGCAAGCCGTCGTGGCGTAACCCCGACGCCCACTTCTACCCCTTCGACTGGCAGATAGAGGGCAGAAAGCCGTGGGAAGTGTCGAAATGGGGCTACGGCTACACCCCCACCGACGAAGAGGTCGAGGCAGCCGAGACCAACGCCATCAGCAACCACGCGCTGCACAAGCATATGTAGTTGTCAGATTTCAGATTTCAGTTGTCAGATTTCAGATTTCAGTTGTCAGAGGGGAGACTTTAAGGGCCTTAGAGACCTTAGAGATTTTAACGACCCCTCTGACAACTGACAACTCCCCTCTGACAACTCCCCTCTGACAACTGACAACTCCCCTCTGACAACTCCCCTCTGACAACTCCCCAAAAACCGATACTATTTTAACCAAATCAACCTTAATAAACCGCCTGAAACGCCCGCAATACCTCATTCCCAGACCTTACGCTAATAAATTTTCACTTTTTCAAAATATTTTTTGTACAATTATTTGGTAATAAAATACAGAAACCTTATCTTTGCCACCACGAAGATTGAAGATATTTGTCGACCTCCGGTTGCGGAGGTACTCTATAGATAGTTTTACTTACATGCCCGGCGTAACACACAGTGTGATAACCTTGCGTCCCGGCAATGTTGATTTTGATTTGAGATTTATAATTAACCTGATTTAACAGTGAAAGATAGAGTTGTCCTATTTTTACTATTGCTGCTGACAGGCTTTAGTGTAAAGAGCCAGAACGTAGCAATCAAGAGCAATTTGCTCTACGATGCGATAGCCGTCGCCAACCTTGGCGTCGAGGTGCCGCTCGCTCCACGATGGACCGTCGACCTCTCAGCCAACCTCAACGCATGGACTATCAACGAGCACAAGTGGAAACACTGGCTCCTGCAACCCGAGGCGCGGTATTGGCTGTGCGATCGCTTCCAGGGTCATTTCTTCGGTGTACACGCCATCGCGGGCCAGTACAATGTGGGTAATCTCCACAACAACATCAAGTTTCTCGGAACCGACTTTTCCGACCTCACCCACAACCGCTATCAGGGATGGATGTTTGGCGCCGGACTCGCCTACGGATACTCCTGGATACTCGCTAAACACTGGAACATCGAGGCTGAGATAGGACTCGGATGGATTCACACACGCTCCGACGTCTACCCCTGCGCCGAGTGCGGCACAAAGATTGCCGAAGACAAAAACCACGACTACGTAGGTCCGACAAAAGCCGCCGTAAGCCTTATATACCTCTTCTGAATACACAGTCTCTTCCCGATTATTAACCGCAACCAATGATGAAAAAGATATTTTGCACAGGCGTCTTGTGTGGCGTCACGCTCCTCACAGCCTCGGCAGTGACCTCGATGAATGTCACCGTCGGCGATGCTCCTGCCGATAGGGGGGCAACTCGTTGACTATAAACCCGTTAGACATAGCACGCACCGACAGCAATCTCTTTGTATTGCTTGACATCGACGCTACCGGGCTACGGATGAAGTCAAACCGCGAGGTCACGCTCACCCCCATGCTCGTCAGCGACAACGCAGCCGACACAGTAAGGCTCAAATCTTTCACCATCGCCGGACGCAACCGCTACTACCACGGCATACGCAACGGCGCGCCCTCCCCGATATTTCTCCGCGCAGGCGACATCGACCGCCCCATCAACTACCGCGATGACACCCCTTACCGCGACTGGATGGCGACAGCGCGCCTTGTGATCGACACCCGCGAGAGCGGATGCTGCAACGCCGTCGAGGCTGAAGGCGCGATACCCGTGGCGCGGCTCGACTTCACGCCCAAGACCTTCGCCCCGCAATATCTCTACATCTCCCCCAAGGCTGAGGCAGTCAAGACGCGAGCCCTCAAGGCAAGCGCCTACATCGACTTCCCCGTCAACAAGACCGTAATCTACCCCGATTACCGCCGCAACCCCGCCGAGCTTGCCAAGATTCGCGCCACGATTGACTCCGTGCGCACCGACAAGGATATCACCATCACCTCACTCCACATCACCGGCTACGCATCGCCCGAAGGCAGCTACGCCAACAACACACGCCTCGCCAAAGGCCGTACCGAGGCGCTCAAGCAGTATGTCCAGAAGCTCTACAGCTTCCGCCCCGGGCTGATATCGACCTCCTACGTGCCTGAGGACTGGGAAGGACTCCGCGCCTACATAGCCGCCGACACCGCCCTCACATGCCGCGACGAGCTGCTCGCCATAATCGACTCCGATCTTGCCCCCGATGCTAAAGACTGGAAACTGCGCTCGGCATATCCCGCCGTAGGCAAGATGCTGCTCGCCGACGTGTACCCCGCTCTCCGTCACTCCGACTACGCCATCGACTACACCATACGCTCCTTCACCACCCCCGAAGAGATAATAGAGGTGATGCGCACGGCACCGCAGAAGCTCTCGCTGCAGGAGCTGTATGTAGCCGCACTGTCGCAGGAGCCCGGAAGCGACCTTTACAACGAGGCGTTTGAGATAGCCGTAAGGATGTATCCCGACGACCCCACCGCCAATCTCAACGCCGCCAACTCCGCCATGCAGCGCCGCGACCTGCGCAGCGCCGAGCGTTACCTCGCCAAGGCAGGCGACTCAGCCGAAGCGCAGTATGCCCGCGCGATATTCACCGCCCTTTCGGGCGACCGCCCCGCTGCCGTCGAGGCTCTCGGCGCAGTCCCGGCGACCCCGCAGGCTGCCGACGCCGCAGCGCAGCTCGACGCCCTCATCAAAGCCGACGGCAAGCATTTCCATATCATCACCGAATAGCCATGCAGCGCCCTCCCGAAAATATAATTTTTGATAGACCCCGCAGCATGGAAAATGCCCTCCGGTGTAGGGGAGAGTGGAAGCTCGCCCGCACAGCTACCCTTTCCATCCCGGATGCATCGCGGTCGCCCTTCCAGGCGCCCCTACAGCTACGCGATGGAGCTCTCCGGGAAACTTTGCGCGGTGATGCAAGCCGGTGTAGGGGCGAGTGGAAGCTCGCCCGCACAGCAGCAGGCGGTGATGCGGGATGGGATTTGCCCCGGCAGGGGCAAGATGTCGTTAACCGCGGGCAGCGCCGAAGGTGCGCCCGTGGAGCAGGACACCGCCCCATCCTCCGCAACCCTGAAACGGGTTGCACAACATCCTATCATGCAACCGCCTTCGGGGTTGATATAGTGGGAGGACAGGCATCTACAACGGGTGCCCATTCCGGGCTACCCGCCGTTAACAAGATACATCCCTTTCAGGGATATTGATTCTAAATAAATAGTTGAAATTTTCTTTATTCAAATAAACCAATAAAAACCAGACAAATGAACGTAATTAACAAATTCCTCATCCCGGCACTCGCCCTCGGCATGTTTGCTGCCTGCTCGGATGACAACAAGTTCGAAGGTCCCGCAGACGACACCACACAGGACACCCGTGTGCAGTACCTGAACATTTCCATCGCAAGCGGCAATTCTCTTAGCCGTGCAGGAGAACTCGGAACAGACGCGGATTATGATGACGGAGACATTGAAGAAAGTGGATTGAAAAACATCTATTTTGTTTTCTACGATGCTTCAGGAAATCTCGTAACATCAATTGGACCTAAGTCTACTAGTGAGTTCACCGTAGGAAATAACGAACCTTATAACGTAGAAAAAGTTCTTTCAGGAACTATTGCCATTGAACTCGAAAAAGGAGCTTCGGATCCCGCATACGTAATGTGTTATATCAATCCCATACAAACTGGTTCGACTGCTACTGGTGATGGTTCAAAGGACAACGCTTCCCTAAAAGCCCCGACAATCGGAGACATTAAAAATATTAAAAGAACCGAAGTTTTCAAGACTGAAGAGGGAAAAAAATATTTCGGAATGTCAAATTCCGTATATTATGACAAAGACAATAATCTTGTCCGCGCAACTCCCATCCCTGCAGGTGCATTAAAGCTTAAAGAAGAAGATTTAAAAAATGCTCCAGAAGTAAAGATATATGTAGAGCGCTATGCGGCTAAAGTAAAGGTAACTTACGCCTCAGCAACAAACAATGCCGTAAATCTACAAGAAAAAAAATATAACCTAACATTTATCGTTGAAGATTGGTATCTTAATGCTCGAGAAAAAGAATACTTCGTATCTAAAAGCTTTACAAAAACTGTGTCTGGAGACGGAGTAGGCTCAATGGGTGCTGAAAATGCCACAAAATCAGACCTTAACAACCAACTTTCCCATTGGACGACATGGAATGCTCCTGAACTTAACCGCTCGTTTTGGGCTCGTTCAGTCAATTATTTCTCATCCGATTATCCCAATGTTTCAGATGACATTAATGAAGACGGTTCTAACTACAATGTCGATTATTTCTCTTACAATCAGATAACATCTGGCAGTGATAAGGTCGGTCTTACATCAGGCGCAGCTATCTATGCTCGTGAAAATACAATTGGAGGAAATGCACTTGGGGGCGTAACAAACACTCTTGCCGCACTTTCTTCAGTAGTACTTGTAGGAAAATATTCGCTTGAAGGATATGATCCCAATACTACTTTTTATGTCCGAGACAACAAAGTATATTTTAGCGAAGCAAATGCAAACAACGATGATTTATCTATTTATCAAGGACTTCTTGGCAATGGTGTAAATGGCATTCTGCAAGTTGAAACCGCTGCAGCCACAGAAACAACCGAGGCAACTTACAAGTCGATTGACGGTTCTGAAAGCGATATACTTTCACTTCTTGAAGTTTATCATCCCTTCGGTAAAACAGAAAGCGCAGTTTCAGTGCGTGTCAAAGAAAATGTGACCGATGCTCAGCTGCAGTCAGCAAAATTGTATTACGTAAGCTCAGGTGTGCGCAAAGCATTAAGAAATGCCGACATCAAAGCAATGAATAATCTCCTTCTTGCAAATGTCGGAACCATGGATGCCTACACTAATGGTATGGCTTATTTCAGTATTCCTATCCGTCATCTCGGCTGGCAACGTGAAGGTAACATAAACAAGACCGTAGAAACAATCAACTGGTCAGACGTTAAGGAAGGTGACTTCGGTATTGTCCGTAATCACTCTTATGACATCGAAATCACCTCGTTTGGAAAGGGGCTCGGCTCAGGTATCTTTGACCCCGACAAGCCTATTGTACCTGAAAAAACAAAGACTACTTGGTACGGTAACTATAAACTCCGCATTCTTTCTTGGCGCATTGTACCCAAGCAGAGTGTAGTACTTTAATCTCCTCCCGAATCAATAATTGATTCACCTCTACGCCCTAACGGGTGGACACAGGACGGGAGGCTTTGACCGGCCTCCCGTTCACAAAAAAACAATAAAACCGATTAAGCGATGAAAATGCTAAACATAGGCAAATATATCATTTCGGCAGCTATGGCTATGGCAATCGGGTCATGCGGACTCATCAACGAGGATCTTGACCCGTGTACCGTTGACTATAAGGTCAAGTTCACATACGACCGTAACATGCTGTATACTGACGCATTTGCCACTCAGGTGGAATCGGTCTCCCTCTTTGTATTTGACAAAAACGGCGACCTTGTATGGAAAGGGAGCGACCACGGCGAAGCCCTCACCCATCCGGGCTACACCATGACTCTGCCCCTCGAACCGGGCGATTATGACATGATTGCATGGTGCGGTCTCAATGAGGGAGAAGAATTTTCACTTGCCTCAGCTGACCCTAAAACAAAAGACGACCTACAATGCTCACTCCGCAAACTCTCTGACGAGCGCGGCGCATACTCCGCATCTAACCTCAACCGTCTCTATCATGGTACTGTCAATGACATTCATCTCACCCGTTTTGACGGCAACGGAGAGCAAAGCGTAATAATCCCGCTCACAAAAAACACAAATATTCTCCATGTATTGCTGCATAATCTTGACGGCACACTGATGGATGAAAATGATTTTGCCGTGACCGTCGAGGCGTCTAACGGTCTTATGCACCATGACAATTCAGTAATCGGCAATGACCGCTTTGAATATCGCCACTGGCGTTGTCGCTCGGCGATGGTAGGTTCTCCAGCGGAAGAAGCAGGTCGCGCTCCTATCACTACTTATTCGACCCACATTTCCGATCTGACTGTCGCGCGACTTATGGCTGACCGTGACCCGCGACTTATCGTGACCCGTAATGCTGATGGCGAAAAAGTCGTTGACATCCCTCTTGTCGACTACCTGCTAATGGTGAAAGATGATGATTCGCGCCGCCCTATGACCGATCAGGAATATCTTGACCGTCAGGATGAATTTACCATAAATTTTTTCCTGACCGGGGACAATTCATGGGATCGCACCACTGCTATATACATTAACTCATGGCGTGTGGTGCCGAAACAGGATACAAATCTTTGATTCCATAACAGGCTGAAAAATGATGAATATTAACAACATATTATCACGGTCAACAGCAATATTGCTATTGTCAATCGTTCTCGCCGCCTGTGCGTCATCCTCTGACCCTGCACCGGTTGTCGATGGCAATAGCGGGGTTTCGCTGACCTTTACCGTTGCCTCTGGCATGGATGGGTCTCGTGCCGGAGACCTATGTGATGGCGACGAAGCTGCATCAGCCTGGGAAAACCACATAATTCTTGGAAAATCCACAATACTTGTATTCAAGCATGATGGCACACTGTTAAAAAGTGCCACAGGAAACGACCTTGAAGATGTGATTGTATCAGCCGACAAATCAACACTCACCGCCACCATTAAAATAGATGACCCATATCTGCTCAATCTCAAGCAGGCTATAGTCGATATCGCAGTAGT
>ENA-UOJE01002041-UOJE01002041.1-human-gut-metagenome-genome-assembly--contig:-C23-NODE-2041-length-16262-cov-8.105757_pt1 | contig 16262 bp, 14 predicted proteins | sample MGYA00242341_ERZ723888 | MGnify/ENA metagenome assembly ERZ723888 | reverse complement strand
GACACAGCCGAAAAAATCCGATATCCTCCCTTTTCGGGCTGTGTCCATTATACCATATTCTGGCCTTAAAACAAGCATGCGGGCTTGCAGCGGAAAATCCCCCGCCGCAAACCCTGCAAGCGCTGAAACCCTATTTCTCTTTATACAGCGTGATGGTATGGTATTTATCCTGGGTCCGGGTGGTATACGGCCACATAGATATCCCCTCATCCTGCAGCAGCTTATCCACCTGGGAGATTAGATCAGCGGATCTGGCGACAATGGAGGCGGCGCCGAGATAAGCGATTTCGGAAAACCGCAGATCCACTATTTCAGCTCCCTCCCGCACCTGACGGGCGATGGCTTGGGCGATGACATCCTTTCGCGGGATTTCCAGATAATTGCCTGTGCGGCGGTAGTAATTGGCGTCGGTGGAAGTGCAGGTATCCACCCCGATATTCTCGCCGTCCAAACGATGGGTCAGCAGGATTTCCTCCGTGGTGAGATTGAAGAAGGTATGCCGGGGATTATCCTCACTGTCGTTCCAGGTAGCGTCCAGATGATAATTGAGGCCGTCAATGGTGACCATATTCCACATATGGGCCACATTGTTGTCGTCGAAGCCTCCCACCAGCGTGGCTTTCATCCCCACGGTCTGGAGCAGCAGCTGCATGGAACGGGAATACCCTTCGCAGACCGCTTTTCCCTCCACCAAGGCGCCATATGCGGAAAAGGCATTGGGAAAAAGCAGCGCCGGATCTTCGCTGGCCGCCGCCTCCTTATCATAGGAGCAGATTTCCAGCAGCTGATCGTGAAAATACAATTCGGTTTCGAATTCATCCTCGCTGCCCCGGCTGTTCACCAGCTGACTCACCACTCGCTCTAGCTTGGTTTGAGCCTGTTCCCGTTCCCGGGCGTTCATGGTAAACACCAGCGTGAACACATCGTAGTAATCCACCCCGCCGGCGCGATAGCCCTTGTAGCTGTAAGTGTTGCCGATATAAAAGAACTGGGGATTGTCCCAGGTAAAGGCCGTATAAATCATCTGCGCTTCTTCCCGACTGAGCAAGGCTTCGGGAAGGGGGATTTCCAATCCGGTGCTGTATTCCTTCACGCTTCCTTCGGCGGTATCGCGTATGCTGACGGTTTCGTCGCGGCCAAAACTCTCCTTCACGGCGGTATACACCGCGCCGTAATTGTTCCGCAGCCGGTTATCCAGGTGTTTGTAGCACCATTTATCCGCATATTCCTCCAGATATTTATCGGAGGAGGGTACGGAAACATCGCTCTCCCCGGAGGAAGAGCCAGGCCATATAAGGGAACAGCCGGATAAGACCAGCATGCCAATCAAGGCTAATCCTGCCAATAACCGTCTCAAAAAAGGGAACCTCCATGGTTGATGATCGGCCATCGGCCGCTTGATCTTTGTTTCGCTGCAACCGGGCTTCCGCTCCTCGGCAAACGCAGAAACACACAAACTCCCGCCCGAAGAATTCATCTGCGTCTTTCTTGTTGGCCCACATGAATTCCCAAAGAGAAAAGTTTCACTTTATTCATTGTATCACAATTCTACTGTTTTCCCATGGGGATTCCAGCATTTTGCTTATAGAAATCTCACAGCAAAATTATATATATTTTATTTCTTATTACTAAACGTGTTTTTTAAGCTGGCGGCTTCTTCCTTTACTTCAAAACGAATAGCGTCACCGCTGCCCAAATATTCGCCTTCCACCTGGGTAACGGCGCAGATATCGGCACTGGTATTGCGGGAGGCGAGATACAACAGCGCCTCCTTGGAAGCGTTGAAATGGGAAACCCGGATATCCGTGGTCATATAATTGACAATATTGCTGAAATCCTCATCCGCCTTGTCCTTGCGGGAATCGGTGAGATACTGGTTGACAATCGCCGTGGTAAGCTGAGAATGAATTTCCGCCTGCTGCCGGCGGCCGCCGTGCCATGCCGGATACTTCAGCACATCCACCACCTGAGCGGCTGTCAGGCTCTGCCTGCCCCCGTTGAGCTTCAAATAATAAGAGCCGTCCGCGCTGGTGTAATCCAGGCTCTCGGGCAGAACCATAATCACGCCGTTGTTCAGATAGGTGATGATCTTCTGCAGATTGGGATAGGTCACCACCGCATAGTTATTGATTTCCAGATTCAGCAGGTCGGCAACCGCCTCTTCCGTTGCCGCGATTCCTCTGTCGGCGTAGAGTTCAAACAGCCGCGGCTGTTCCGTTCCCACATCCACCGCTGTTTCCCTGGGCAGCGCCAGAGAACGAATGCGGGCGTTGGCCGGGTCCATCCGCAGAATAACAAAGCTCTGCGCCTGACCGCTTTCCTCCGGGACAATCAGCAGATTCCGCGCGTCCTCCGCGGTAAAAACAGGACCGGATATATTCAGCAGGGTAGAGGAAGAAGAGGATTTCCCCTTGGTCTCCCCGTTGAGCTTGACGATGGCCCACAGACACAGGCCGCCGAATATCACCAGAAAAAGCACAAAAACCAGCAGAAAGACCACCATGCTGCTGGCGCGTCCTTTTTTCTTCTTTTTTGGCTGCATAGATGCCATTCTTTCCATCCTCTCCTGGGTTCCCGCCGCCGGAGGGCGGCGGGCTGCTGTGGATACAGTTAAAAGTATAGCAAATTCGGCGCAGTTTTGACAGGAACAACCTTGTAACGCCCGGCTACAAGGTTGTAACCTTTCCTTCCTCTTCCCAAGAAAATAGTATCCTCAGTATACCCCGATGCGCTGGATTTCTCTCATGCTGCTTTTTGTCCGCACAGCCGGGAACATCTTGGTCTTCTTTTTCGCCATCTGCCATAAAAATCCATTCTATTATAAATAGCTTCCGTAAAAAAGTCCAGTAAAAGGCCGAAAAGTCTAACCTTTTTTGCAGATTTTACATTCCCGACAAAAGAGGACTTTATTTTTTGACACGAAAAGCGGTCGAAAAAAGAAAAGTGCGGGCCGTTGTACGGCCCGCAGAATTCCCTATCCTGTTTTTCCCGCAGCTTAGGGCAGAATATTTCCCGCCGCTTTGTATACCGCGTACCATTCCTCCCGGGTCAGCTCCGCCTCCGCGCCGCGGCAGATTTCCGTCAGCCTGGCGGCCTTGGTGGTACCCGCGATAGGCTGCATCTGAGCGGGATGGCGCAGAATCCAGGCCATCACCATGGCGTTTATCCCCACGCCCTTGGCTTCCGCCAGCTCCCGCAGCACCCGGTTGAGCTCCTCATACCGGTCGCTGTCCAGGAAGATCCCTTCAAAAAAGCCGAATTGGAAAGGGGACCAGGGCTGAATGGTGATATCCTTCAGCCGGCAGTATTCCAGCACGCCGCCGTCCCGGACAGTGGAGGCGGCGTCCAGCATGTTGACATGGATGCCCGCGTCGATCATCCCGGTATGGGCGGGGCCGAACTGCAGCTGATTGGCAATCAGCTTTTGATGCAGCCAGGCACTCAACAGCTCCATCTGCATGGGATTCTGATTGCTGACCCCAAAATACCGTACTTTGCCGGCCGCATGCAGCCGGTCAAATGCTTCCGCTACCTCTTCCGGCTCCACCAGGGTATCCGGACGATGAAGCAGCAGCACATCCACATAATCCGTATCCAGCCGTTTCAGACTCTCTTCCACCGAGGAAAGAATGTGCTCCCTGGAAAAATCAAAGCAGACGCCGGGGCGGATGCCGCATTTGGTTTGAATAATCATTTTGTCCCTAGAGATTCCCGCCGCCTTAACCGCGCGGGCGAACACCCGCTCCGATTCTCCGCCGCCGTAAATATCAGCGTGATCGAAAAAGTCCACGCCGCCGTCCACGGCAGCGTTCAGCAGCGCCGCGGCCTCCGCCGTGTCCAGGGCATTGATCCGCATACATCCCAGAGCCACCGCCGAAGCGGGCAGCACCCCGCCCACTTTGATCCTTTTCATGTCCGCAACCATCCTTTCCGGGCCTTACCGCCCGCCGAAATTTCATTGCTCCAAAGAAAAAGGCCGCCGCAAAATTGGGCTTGTGCGGCGGCCTTTTTCTTTTCTTATGAATTTATTTGATGACATGCAGCAGATTGCCGATCACCGGCAGGGGCTTGCGCTGTCCCTGCGCGGCATTGACGATACCCACAATCATCAGCGCAAAACCAAGGACGTTAACCGCCCAGCAGATAAACTTAATCACGCCGCCCACCAGGGGAATCCAGCCCAGAACAAAGCCCAGGACGCCTGCAGCGACGTTGAGGATAAACAGGATCAGTCCTTGATTGGTGTGGAATTTAACGTCTTCATTGTCCTTCTCCACAAAAAGGCCGAGAATCCACAAAATGTAAATGTAGTCCAGAATGCAGATTACCTTTGCCGTGCTGTTGTCGTTCCCCATTTTCAAGACTCCCATCTATGTAATAATAGCACTTCATTAAGTTTAGCAGACTCTTTCCAGGGTTTCAAGGGTAAAACCTAACGAAAACGAAGGGAAAGTTTAAGAGTTCATGAAGAAATGGAAAACTGCTGTTCCGGGGTGGAAAAACGTGGTATGATACCTTCGGTTGACAAGTTGACAAAGGAAAACAGCCTTTACCGGGAGCGAATGGGCAGTGGAAAACGGCGGGCAGCAAGACCGCAGTCCGCCGGAACGAATACGCTGTCAGACGCCGCTATTCACCCCATCCGGCCTGTTTTCTTTTGTCAATCGATGGCAGCAAGCGTCATGCAAATTCTAACAAAAGGAGAGGCGGCTATTGAGTAAAAGATCTGTATGGAAACGTATCAATCGCGGTTTTCTGGTCTCCATGGTGCTGTTGGCCGGGGTACTGATCTATATCCTGGTGACCCAGCTGATGCTGATTCCGGAAAGGCGGGAACTTCGTGAACTGGCGGATTCGGTGCGTCAGATATCCGACGCCATGGAGGTTCAGGAGGACGAAGCCCTGAACAAACTGACGGAGGTCGCCGAGCAGACCAAGGAGCAGGAACGAATCCGCAAGGAGCTGGAGCCGTATTTTGTGAAGGACTCTTCCTATCTGGATGTGGCGGCCAAAACCTTTCTGGAAAGCATTCTCTCGCAGATCGGCGGTGAGCGTCTGACCGCCCTGCAGCTCAAGGATAACGAAACCAAAGTAGAAAGCTGCACCATCGACGGCGATACAGCCACCATCCGCATGTACTACGCCTTTACCGTATCCGGTTATTTCTACGATTACAACGACATAAGCGGTAAGGAAAACGGAGAGATGAAACTGAAAAAGGCGGAGGATACCGACCAGTATATGCGCCTGTATCTCACCTGTAAAAAGGTGGACGGACAGTGGAAGATCTTCCGTATAAGCGAATACTACCGCTATGTGAACAACCATAACATGAGCTTTACGGAGGTGATAGGAGAATGAGCGACGTTCTGGTGCTGAACAATGTATGCAAGGCCTTCGGCCGCCGTCCTGTGGTGAAAAACGTCTCCTTCTCCGTAAAGGAGGGAGAAATCTTCGGTTTTCTCGGCCCCAACGGCGCCGGAAAAACCACCACCATCAAAATGATTCTCGGTCTTCTGTCCATCGACAGCGGCAGCATTCTTGTCAACGGCCACGATATCTCCGTTGATTTCAAGGAAGCCATGAAGAGCATCAGCGGCATCGTGGAAAATCCGGATATGTACGGCTATCTTTCCGGCTACGACAATCTGGTGATTCAGGCCCGGGCCTGCGGCGTGGATACGACTCGCATCGACGAGGTGGTGCAAGCCGTGGGAATGCAGGCGCGCATCCATGACAAATTCAAATCCTATTCTCTGGGCATGAAGCAGCGTCTCGGCGTGGCCCAGGCCCTGCTCCACAACCCCAAAATCATGATTCTGGATGAACCCACCAACGGTCTAGATCCGGCGGGTATCAAGGAATTCCGGGATCTGCTGCGGGAGCTGGCCCACACCCGCGGTCTGTCGGTGCTGGTTTCCAGCCACATCCTGCAGGAAATGCAGCTGATGTGCGATACGGTGGGCATCATCAACAACGGCGAACTGCTGCAGGTGGCTTCCATGGAAGATATGACCACCCGGAGCGCCGCCGGCGTCTATCGCTATGTCCTGCGCCCCATGGACAAGGCGCTGGAACTGCTGAAGACCCATGCTGGAGAGCGCATTCAGGATATCGGCCCCGATTACGTGGATCTCCACGTCACCGAGGAGGAGATCGCCCAGCTCAACCGCAGCCTGATGGAAAACGACGTGGTGATCTATGGACTCAGCGCCGTGGGCATGTCCCTGGAGCAGAGCTTCATGGCGATTACGGGAGGAGGGAATGTCATTGCTTAATCTGCTGAAAAACGAACGGCTCAAGCAGTATAAAAAACTCTCCACCTGGATCCTGATCGGTGTTATTCTGCTGTTTATGATCCTCAGCGTCTGCCTGACCAAATATATGTATTCCCAGAACTACTACAGCTGGGGCCGCACATGGCAGGAGGATTACGCCTCCAATATTCAGATGTATCAGCAGGACGAACATGGGAAAGAGCTGGCTCAAGCATACACCTACTTGTTGGAAAACAATATTCCTCCCTCTGACTGGCGCTCCGATCCTTATAAAGACTATTATTTATGCCAGCGGCAGCTGCAGGAGCTGGAAGCCAGCTTGGAAGGATTGGACGAGGCGTCTGCCGCCTCCATACGGCAGCAGATTACGGAACTCAAGAAGCAGGCGGATACCCTTAAGGAACTGGCCGACAAAAACGACTGGCGGGCGTATATCCAATATCAGATTGACGAAAAGCAGGCCGCCATGGACAAGGATTCTTTTCTGACCAACGAAGAAACGCAGATGGAAATCGATATTCTGCGGCTGTATCTGGATTATGACATCCGCCCCGTTTCCGAAGAAACGATAAACAATTTGCAGTACAGCATGTATTCCAACGATTCGGTGGAGGACAAATGGAAATATCAGCAGCTGAGCGATATCAAAGCCAAACGCTTCAACCTGCTGCGGGGAGAAGATGACACCGGTCTGCTGAATGCCAACCGGAAAAAAGAACTGGAGCTGGAAGTTCGCATTGCGGAAGAAAGGCTGAAAACCAACGCCCAGCCGGTGGAATCCAATTCCTTCCTGGGGCTGTTCGATTCCACGGTTTCCACCATGAGTCTTATCTCTCTGATTCTCATGGTGCTGGCCGGCGGCATGATTGCCACCGAATTCAGCACCGGTACGGTGAAGCTGCTGCTCATTACCCCTCATAAACGGCGGGAAATCTTCTGGGCCAAGGCGCTGGTGCTGCTGGAAATCACCCTGATCTCGGCCGGCGCGCTGTTTATCGTGGGCTTCCTGCTGTGCGGTATTCTGAGCGGATTCTCCGGCATCGGAGAGATGCAGGTTCTCTCTCTATTCGGCCAGGTGGTGCGTCTGCCCTATCTGCTGTTTATTCTGTTCAAGTACCTGCTGAACCTGCTGCCCGTGCTGGTATACGGCGCGCTGGCGCTGATGCTCTCCGCCGTCACCCGCAAGGGCGCCGTCGCCATCGCCGTTTCCATCATCCTGTATGTGGGCGGCTCCATGGTAACCACCATTCTCAACGCCCTTTCCTATGCCGGCATCATCATTCCCGGCATGAAATTCCTTTTCTTCTGCAACACCAACCTTACCGGCTATCTGCCCGGTATGGACAGTATGATGAATATGGGCATGCCTGCCGGGCTGAAGATCGACCCCACCATGACCCTGAGTTTCTCCGTGGTGGTGCTGCTGATCTATCTGGTCTGCTTCCTGTGGACCGCCCGGGACAGCTTCTGCCGCCGGGATATCAAGTAAATCCCGTCCTTTTCAGCCTCTTCGGATGCTCCCATCCGGAGAGGTTTTTCCTTTTTCGGCGCGGAACCTCCCCGGTTTCAAAACCGATACTCAATTGATACCGAATTGTAACTTGCCTTCTTCTCTAAACGAGATTAGGATAAAAACAGAGAATCAGAATAGAGAGGAAGTGTTGTGTATGAACCCCCGCACCTGGACCTATCCTGTAGGGATAGCCGCCGCTGCCTGCATCCTTCTCACCGGCTGCGGCGCACAGATAACTGCTGCTCCCGTCGCCCCGCTCCCCCCTTCCGTCAACACCCCATCTAGGACGGAACCCTCGGAATCTTCCTCTTCTTCCCGGACGCCTGAGGCGCAGGAGCATTTTACCTGGCGCATCCAGCAAGAGGCGGATTTATTCGGCGATGGCCGGCAGGAAGTCATCCGTCTCTCCATGGTGGATACCGCCGTTACCCTGGAGGCGGCGGGTACCAGCCTCACCTTTGAAGAGGAATACGGATATGCGGCATCCATCAAGTTGGAAACCGCCAATCTGGACGGCGACGGCATCCGGGATATCTTAGTCTTTATCAATGCCGGAGGATCAGGCGGGGAAATGAACCTGCACGCCGTAAAGGTGACGGCAGCCGGTTTGACCCCTCTTCCCCTCCCCGATTTTGGTTACCATACCAACGCTGTAAAACTGGAAGCCGCTTATGAAGAGGATTTCACCCTGTACGTTCATTCCCCACAAACCGGCTTCCATGGCCGCATCCCGCTGGACCCTCTCAGCGGCGCCCGGGAATTCTATGATCCCTCCGGCCGCCTCATCGATTCCGCCCAAAAGCCGGAAGCCGATGGAATCAGCTACTACCGGCTGGTGGATTTGGGGGGCGGCGTCCGGGGGGTGGAGGTGCTCCAGCGCCTATGGGGATGCTGCCACGCCGATGTGCTGACTTACTACAGCGGGGTGCTGACCTGGCAGGACGGCCGGCTGGTCTATTATTCTCAGTCCCTCCTGCCGCCGGATGCACCGGAGAAGCCCGGTGACGGACGCCCCTATACCGCCGCCTTCTCTGCCCCCGAAGAAGCCTAGCCGATGCGCCCTTCCCACGGTCAACAAGGATGGACTTGACATTCCCCATTAACAGTGGTATCATCCCCTCATAAGCTGTGACGGGGAAGCCGTCCGCATCGGATCTTGCAGAGAGCGCCGCAAGGGTGAAAACGGCGCAGATCCCGCGGAACCGGATACCGCCCCGGAGCGCACGCCGGAAACCGCTTGCGCGGGTTAAGGCGTGACGGTTGGCCCCGTTACCGGCCGTAATGAGTGCGGCCCTGGGCCGCAAAAATCAGGGTGGAACCGCGAGGCATTGTCATGCCCCGCCCCTTTGGACAGGGGCGGGGCATTTTTGTTTATCCCCGCCGCAGCCGGGAAACTTATTCATTTGAAAGGAGCCGATTTCTATGCTGAACATTACCCTCAAGGGCGGCGACGTCCGCCAGGTGGCGGAAAACACCACAGTGGAAGCTCTCTGCCGGGACATCTCCATGGGTCTGTACCGGGCGGCCTGTGCCGCCAGGGTGGACGGGGAAACCGTGGATCTGCGCACCCCTCTCACCAAAGACTGCGCGGTGGAAATCCTCACGTTTGAGGACGAGGACGGTCGCCGTGCCTTCCGTCACACCGCCTCCCATATTCTGGCCCAAGCGGTGATGCGTCTTTTTCCTGATGTCAAATTTGCCATCGGCCCGGCCATTGACAACGGTTTTTACTACGATTTTGACAAGGCTGAGCCCTTCACCGCCGACGATTTGGAAAAGATCGAAAAGGAAATGGCTGCCATTGTCAAGGAAGGGCTGCCCATCCAGCGGTTTGAGCTGGACATCGGCGAAGCCCGCGGTCTGATGGAGAGTCAGCCCTATAAGCTGGAGCTGATGGAGGAGCACGCCGGCAAAGGCGAAGCCATCAGCTTCTACCGTCAGGGGGATTTCACCGACCTGTGCGCCGGTCCTCACCTGATGACCACCGCCCCGGTCAAAGCGGTGAAACTCACCTCCTGCACCGGCGCTTACTGGCGCGGGGATGAAAAAAACAAGATGCTCTCCCGGATTTACGGCACTGCTTTCCCCAAAAAGGCGGAGCTGGACGAATATCTGGAGCGGCTGGAAGAAGCCAAAAAGCGGGATCACCGCAAACTGGGCAAAGAACTGGGCCTCTTCACCATCCTGGACGAAGGCCCCGGCTTCCCTTTCTTCCTGCCCAAGGGCATGATCCTCAAAAATCTGCTGATCGATTACTGGCGGCAGGTCCACACCCGGGCGGGATACCAGGAAATTTCCACCCCCATCATGCTCAACCGTTCGCTGTGGGAGCGGTCCGGCCACTGGGATCACTACAAGGAGAATATGTACACCACCGTCATTGACGAGACGGACTTCGCCATCAAACCCATGAACTGCCCCGGCGGCATCCTGGTGTATGAGACGGAGATGCGTTCCTACCGGGATCTGCCCCTGCGGATGGGGGAGCTGGGCCTGGTTCACCGCCATGAGATGTCCGGCGCCCTTCACGGCCTGATGCGGGTGCGCTGCTTCACCCAGGACGACGCTCACATCTTCATGACCAAGGACATGATCAAAGACGAGGTCAAGGGCGTGGTGGCCCTGATCGACGAGGTTTACTCCCTCTTTGGGTTCAAGTACCATGTGGAGCTGTCCACCCGGCCGGAGAACAGCATGGGCAGCGACGAGGATTGGGAGGCTGCCACCGCCGCTCTCCAGGCCGCTCTGGAAGAAATCGGTCTGCCCTTCAAGATCAACGAAGGCGACGGCGCTTTCTACGGTCCGAAGATCGACTTCCATCTGGAGGATTCCATCGGCCGGACCTGGCAATGCGGCACCATTCAGCTGGATTTCCAGCTGCCTGAGCGGTTTGAGCTGGAATACACCGGCGCGGACGGCGAGAAGCATCGCCCCGTCATGATTCACCGGGTGGTGTTCGGCAGCATCGAGCGGTTCATCGGCATTCTAATTGAGCACATTGCCGGTGCCTTCCCCCTGTGGCTGGCTCCCGAACAGGTGCGGGTGATGCCCATTTCCGAAAAGCAGGCGGAAGCCGTCAAGGCTGTCACTGCCAAGCTGAAGGCCGCCGGCCTGCGGGTGGAAGCCGATCTGCGCAATGAGAAGGTCGGGTATAAAATCCGGGAAGCCCAGATGCAGAAGGTTCCCTATATGCTAGTGATCGGCGACCGGGAAGCGGAAGCTGACGCGGTTTCCGTCCGTTCCCGCAGCGAGGGCGACATCGGCGTGATGAAAGTGGAGGAATTCCTCGCCAAAGCGCTGGCGGAGGTTGCCGGGAAAAAGCGCTGACAGGATTCCCCAGCAACAGAAAAAATCCCGGCGGAACTCTTGATTTTTTCAAAAGGGTATGCTATTATAAACGGGCGCAGAAAACCTGTGCCCGTTTATATGCAGAAGTAGTTCAGTGGTAGAACATTAGCTTCCCAAGCTAAGAATGCGGGTTCGATTCCCGTCTTCTGCTCCATGTTCCCACCCTAACTTTGATAGAGTTAGGGTGGGGATTTTCTTGTTTATAGGCAGATTTTCGCCATATACACACAAATTCTGAATATGAAAGTCCGCCCTGGCAATATTTGTACCAGGGCGGGCCATTATTTTGCTATTGCGTCTGTCCGTAATTCGTTCAGCTCTTTGCAGGTTCGTTCGCCTTTTTCTTAGTGGGCGTTCATCTTATTAACAATCGTTCAGCGAATACGCAATTCGTTCAGCTGTTACTAGTCTGCGTATGCGTTGAAGCACATTCTTGACACCAAGATAACAACTTACTATAATATACATATACCCCTAACGGTATGGAGGATATGTATATGAAACAGTGTATGGATGCGGATAACCTTCACCGCAGATTGAAAAAGATTATTGGCCAAATTCAGGCTATTGACAGAATGATTGATGAGGATGTGCCTTGCGAGGATATTCTTTCTCAGTTGAACGCTGCCAAGTCTGCGCTGCATGGCTGTGGCAAGGTAGTCCTGGAAGGTCATATCAAGCATTGCGTTCGTGACGGTATCGAACACGGTGACGCAGATAAAACCATCGAGCAGTTTACCAAGGCCGTCGAGCGTTTTTCCAATATGGGTTAACCTACAGAGAGTAGTCGAAAGACTGCTCTCTTTTTTATTGCTCCTCTTGACACGCTATACCCCCGGGGGTATAATATATACATATACCCCCATGGGTATGGAAAGAGGTGCAAAATGAAGATTATTGAAAAACTTGAGTCCTTTCTTGAACTCGGTGGAACCAAGAAGGACATCACTTGTCTGGTGCTGTCGGGCATTGCCTTGATTATCAGCATCTTCGATTTGGTTCCGCTTCCCTTTGATGCAGCGTGGGTCGCCATCATCCTTTGCGGTCTACCTATCGTGTTGGAGGCCATTATCGGTCTTGTTACAGCATTTGATATAAAGGCCGACGTTCTTGTTTCCCTTGCTCTGATTGCCTCCGTGATTATCGGTGAGGATTTTGCAGCAGGTGAAGTTGCGTTCATCATGCAGCTCGGCGCACTGCTTGAGGATCTGACCGTTGCCAAAGCAAGAGCCGGTATCGAGAAGCTGGTACATCTGACTCCGCAGACTGCACGAATCATCTCCGGTGATACAGAGAAGATCGTTCCTGCGGAGGAAGTGCTGATTGGTGACATCATCTGTGTTCTGCCCGGTGAGACCATTCCTGTTGACGGCATTATCATCAGTGGACAGACCTCCATTAACCAGGCAGTTATGACCGGCGAATCCCTGCCTGTTGACAAGAGTGTTGGCGACGAGGTTTTCTCCGGTACAGTCAATCAGTTTGGCGCTTTTGAGATGAAGGCTACCAAGGTTGGCGAGGATTCTTCCATCCAGCGTATGATTCGCTTGGTGCAGTCTGCTGATGCGGGTAAGGCTAAAATTGTCGGCATGGCTGACCGCTGGGCAACATGGATCGTTGTTATCGCATTAACTGCGGCGGCGCTTACCTGGATTTTCACCGGCGAGATTATTCGCTCCGTTACGATTTTGGTTGTGTTCTGCCCCTGTGCACTGGTGCTGGCTACACCCACTGCAATTATGGCTGCCATCGGCAACGTAACAAAGCATGGTTTCCTTGTTCGTGAAGGCGATGCGCTGGAGCGTCTTGCCAAGGTCGGCAAGATCACCTTTGACAAGACCGGTACTCTGACCTACGGCACTCCCAAGGCCACCGCTGTCGAAACGGTGTCTGATTATACCGCTGACGAACTGTATGCCTATGCCGCAGCCGCAGAACAGATGTCCGAACATCCTCTGGGCCGTGCCATTGTCCATTGCTACAAGCAGGAGTATAAGAAAGAACTGCTTCAGTCCTCTGACTTCCGTATGATGCCCGGTGAAGGTGTTTCTGCAGCAGTAAACGGTCACCGTGTGCTGGCAGGTAATATGAAGCTGATTTCTGCTGATGGCGAGATCGCACTGACCAAAGAAATGGCAAACGCTGTCGGAAAACACATCAAGGACGGTTCCACCGTTATTTATATCAGCATTGATGGAGAAATGGCAGGATACATCTCTCTGGCAGATACGGTCAGAACCGAAAGTGCAGACATGATTGCCTCTATCAAAGCAATCGGTGTACAGCCTGTTCTGCTGACCGGTGACCATCAGAATGCTGCAACAGCCATCGGCACACAGCTTGGCATTGATGAGATTCACGCCAACTATCTGCCGGAGGATAAGCTGAATCACATCGAAACCTATCAGACCGCCGGAACTGCCGTTTGTATGATCGGTGACGGTATCAACGATGCTCCTGCCTTGAAGAAAGCCGATGTTGGTATCGCAATGGGTGGTGTCGGTTCCGATATTGCTGTTGATGCCGCCGATATTGCGCTGGTGGATGACGAGGTCAAGGAACTGCCTCATCTGCTGTCTCTGTCCAAGCGTATGATGACCACCATTAAACTGAATCTTGCGTTCTCCATGGGACTGAACTTCCTTGCCATTGTACTTGCCATTACGGGCATCCTGAATCCTGTTGTTGGTGCGCTGGTACATAATGCAGGGTCCGTAGCAGTCATTATCAATTCGGCTTTACTGTTGAGCTGGAAACAGAAATAAAAAACACTCAGTGGACCTGTTTTAGGTGGGGTGCAACCTGCGGAAATTGCACTCCAGTACCCAGTTGCCTTGTAAAAAAAGCAAAGAGGGGTACAACTCTGGAAACACAGATACACCCTACAGTACTATGCTAATGCACCCCACTTGCACCCCACGGGGTGCGTTCTATCAAACTTGAGCATTATTCCCAGGAAAGAAACCTCTTTTGTCTACCAAGACAAGGGCGGTTTTTCTTATGCTTTTACCTACCTCAGCAGCTAGAACGGTTGTCAGGGCTTTTTTATATCGTTGAAAACTCATAGTTTTGTGATATAATCCATTCGGAAAATAAAAAATTGTGGGTGGTAGATATAATAAAGGATAGAGAGTTTAACCGAAGGCTGCGCGGGTTGATGATACCCATTGCATTTCAAAATTTTATGCTTGCCGCTGTTAGTGCCGGTGACAGCGCAATGCTTGGATTCGTCGATGAAAACGCAATGTCGGCAGTATCCCTTGCCAGCAATGTCCAGTTTGTAGAAAACTTATTTCTTTCTGCTGTTGTTGCCGGTGGTACCATCATGACGGCGCAGTATTGGGGTAAAAAGGATAAAAATACGGTCGAACGGCTTTTCGGTCTGATTCTGCGGTATGCGTTGGTTATATCCGCGCTGTTCTGTGGCATATCCCTCCTGTTCCCGCAATTTCTGATGTCCCTGTTCACGAACGATACTGTTCTAATTGAACTTGGCGCCGATTATATTCGCATAGCAGCGCTGTCATATCTTTTGACAGGTATCAGCCAATGCTGGCTCTGCGTGATGAAGGCGACGGGTCAAACGAAACAAAGTGCATTTATCAGCACCGCAGCGCTTGTGTTGGACACCGTACTCAACGCCATCTTTATCTTTGGTTTTAGAATGGATGTTGTAGGTGTTGCACTTACAACAACAATTTCCAGATTTGTGGAGCTGATAGCCGTTATTCTTTATACAAAGAAAATGGCCGCCAAGCCAAGCTTCCAGAGGGTTTCACTGGAGCTGAATAAGGATTTTCTGAAATGTGGTATCCCGATTGGTATTAACGCCATGGCGTGGGGACTTGGAACAACACTGTATTCTGTAATCATAGGGCATCTCGGTGCCGTTATTACCGCTGCGTTCTCTGTTGCGAATATCGTTCGCCAGCTTGCTATTTCCGTATGCAAGGGGCTTGGCAGTGGTGGCGAAATTCTGCTTGCCAATGTACTTGGTTCCGGCGATATGGTCAAGGGCAAGGAATACGGCAGAAGACTGTCGAGGCTTTCAATTCTCTGCGGATTTATCTGCGCGGCGCTTGCACTTGTATTCGGATTTGCGCTCTCCCACTTTATGACATTGTCGGATGCAGTCAGAAGCGACCTGAATATTATGATTATCATCAGTGCGCTTTACATGATTTCGCTCAGTATCAACACCGTCGTCATTTGCTGCGTTTTTAGCGCTGGCGGCGATACATCGTTTGATGCGTATAGCGTTGCGGTAACCATGTGGCTGGTTATCCTGCCAATTGCTGCTTTGTGTGGGTTCGTGCTCAAACTTGACCCCATGGTTGTGTATATCATTTTGAGTTTGGATGAAGTTATAAAAATCCCGTGGGTATATGTACATTACAAGAAGTACAAATGGCTTAAAAATATCACGAGAGAAGAAGCCCTTTCCAAATCTGCGGCCGGCAATTCGTGACGAGTTGCCGGCCGTTTTTATTCTTCTTACTCGATCATAAAGCGTTTTTATAATAGGATGCAGCAATCTCCTTCTCATCATCTGACAATCGGGGCATGCATCTTTTTCGCCGGCATCGGTTATACTAATCTAAAATAAGTTTTGGGGGAAGAATAATGGTAGTCATAGAAGAAGATACCATCAAGCTTTTGAGGGAATGTGACGCCGGCATCAAGATGGGGGTCGAAGCCATCGACGAAGTCATCCAATATGTCAGCGCTCCTGAATTGAAACAAAATCTGGAAACAAACAAGAGCGATCACGAAAAACTGAAAAGCGAATTACAAGGATTGCTTGACCAATATCATGATGACGGAAAAGACCCCAGCGCCATGGCGAAGAGCATGTCTTGGCTCAAAACCAATGTAAAACTGGCGGTCAATGAATCCGATAAAACCATAGCCGATTTGATAACGGACGGCTGCAATATGGGGGTCAAGTCCCTCAACCGCTATCTCAATCAATACAAAGCCGCCGACGAAAAATCAAAAAATATCGCCAAACAGCTGATATCTCTGGAAGAGAACCTGGCAATAAATATCCGGAATTTCCTATAACAACACGCGGGGCCCTGCCGTTTTTTCGGCAGGTCCCCGCTTCATTCTGTCAAAGGTCG
>ENA-UOJE01002039-UOJE01002039.1-human-gut-metagenome-genome-assembly--contig:-C23-NODE-2039-length-16267-cov-5.025598_pt1 | contig 16267 bp, 18 predicted proteins | sample MGYA00242341_ERZ723888 | MGnify/ENA metagenome assembly ERZ723888 | reverse complement strand
AAAATAGAAGAACTTTTGTGTGAGTTCTTATATCCCGAGATTTATAGCCTTAACCACGAATATCGCAAGGTGTTTTTCAAGAAAAAGAGGATAATAGCGGAAATACCAGTAGAAGTAAGGAATAGATATATCCGTTTGGTCAATACCAAGATTTCTTTAGAAGAATCGAATAAGCCCCAGTAACCATGAGCAAGTCCAACAAGCAACTGATATCATTTTGGAATCTGATCAAGCGCCATAAGATTGTGATTCCTATTATCCAACGCGACTACGCACAAGGAAGAGAGAGCGAAGGAGCACTGAGAAAACGATTCTTAAACAGGCTGAAGAAAGCCCTTGACGAGGCAATCACTTTCTCCAATGAAGGAGAGAGAACGACGCATCGCCTTATTTTGGACTTTGTTTATGGTACTCCTACTGCATCCGGTGCGGTGGCACCTCTTGACGGCCAGCAGCGTCTGACCACGTTGTGGCTAATACACTGGTATATTGCATACATTAGTGGGGCATTGACCGAAGGGGTGAAGAAGGTGCTTAAGTCCTTTTCGTATGCCACTCGTGTATCCTCTCGTGATTTTTGTGACAAATTGTGCGATCTTGCCCCCCTTGAGGACAAGAATGGGACAGTCAGGAAACACATCCAGGAGCAAACGTGGTTTTATTCTGAATGGAACCAAGATCCGACAGTTAGTGGAATGCTGAGGATGCTCTTCGGTGATGGCGCGTCATCCACAGAAGATAATATTATGGAAATATTCGGTGTGGAAGACAAAGTGACGTTAGAAAAATACTGGGAATTGCTTACAACCGCAACCTACGCTCCCATTATGTTCAACCATACCGTTATAAGTTCCGAAGAAATGCCTCTTTCAGATGATCTATATATCAAAATGAACGCCCGTGGCAAACCTCTTACAAGTTTCGAAAATTTTAAAGCCGAGGTGATAAAATGGGTTTCCGAACACATCTCCAAAGAAAAGTCAATTGTATTTGCATCTAAGTTCGATAATGAGTGGACTGACATTTTTTGGAAGAAAGGTCTGGGCAACAAAGTTCACAATGTCGATGAGGTGTTCTATTCCTTCATCAATAGACTGTATTGTCAGTACGTGATAATGCAACGTAGGGATGGCAATTATGTGGCAGACGAAAAAAATGAGGATTACAAGTATTTTAGTGCCGATGACCCTAAAAGCGGCAATCTCATTACATTCGAGTCGCTTGATAGATATCAAGGCCACATGGAGGAGGCATTGGCTACAGTGGACACCATATTGCAAAAAGTCAAAAACATAGACTCTTCTGCATTCCATGCCCCATGGAACGATAAATTCAATTTTATCCCACAATACGTTCTTGACAGTGACCATCAGCCGAAGAGAGTGGCCAATGAAATTTATGAATACACTACAATCAATCAACGTGATAGGGTTGCCTTCTATGCAATAAGCAAATATATTCAATATTCTGGGGAAGAGTCGGACGAACCAGACAGCCTCTCACATTGGATGCGTGTTGTATGGAATTTGATTTCAGACAAGGGCTCTGACGATAGGGATACTATTCGTAGTATCGACAGCATGCGGGAGGCAATTGAACTGATTGATAGGGTGGAGGATCCTCACAAGGTGTATTATGAGCTCAACGAAAGATCTGAAACGTTGTTAGCGGAGGTGAAAGATACATCAGCATTAAAGAGGCGTTTCAGGGAAGAGATAGAAAAGGCAAAGCAGATAGTCAATCCCCTCCCTGAAGTCAATGTGCCTTCATGGGCCCAAAATTGGGAGGAAGCTATCTTAGAGGCTGAGAAATTTCGTTTGTTCACCGGCTCCATCGGTGCACTTATATATGATGGGGCGGGAAAAATAGACTGGTCGAACTTCGAGGCGAAATACAATAACGTAAAGAAATATTTTGCAAATCCTGATAACCCAAGCGCTATCCGGGACATGATTCCATACTTGAGAGATGAAGACATCCTGGAACTGTTCAGTGATTATACCTTGAATTATAAAGATAGCAATGTAGGCCATATGTTGCGCTCATTTCCCGCCCGGTTCCACAAATATCTTTTGGCAGAGCAGAAATCGGCTTCGCTTACTCGACTTCAAAGCGATATTGAGACATTGTGTGCCAACAACCCTAATTTTTGGATTAACAAAAATTGGGTTAATGGTCATCATGTGCTCTCTAATTATTCAAAAAGAAGCGGTGCGTATGATTTAAGCTCTTATTTTATTGGAACGGACTGCATTGATACACGATATGATATTCTATCAGATTCCGATGCCATACCTGATGGTTACGAGCTAATAATTAAGAACAAGCAAGTCACCAAACCATACAAAGGACTGCAAACAGAGTTTTACTGCAGATATAAGGAAAAGAAATACAAGTTCATATGGACCGCATATGATTGGGTCGATATGTATGACGGAGATGCAAACCTTTGGGAACGGGGACTGCATACAAGGTTTAATGGGGATAAAGAGCCCCATTTTCATGATGCCATCACATTCTGGAAAGAGATAGTACGCTGTATACGCAAGTTCGACAACCCAACGGACGACTCTATTTGACAGGGTCGGTGCAGTATTGGCGGCGGCCGCAACGGGTGCAGTGTTCTCCACGCCAGACGCTGTCAAACTGCTCACAGGCGGCATCTATCAAGGTCGGCTCATCGGTAAGTATTCCAGCCTCAAAGTTGCGGCGGTTGCTGCTCTTCATGCCTATGCCGGCTCCGGTGAGGTTGGCGGAGCCAATATAGGCGGTCTCGAAGTCGAATATAAGCATCTTGAAGTGAACCCTCGGACAGAGCATCCTCTCCAGCCCTGTCTTTAAAATTGGGTAGCGGTCGAAATCTTCGCGGAATGCCGGACCCGGTTCTTTGGCATGGATCAGTCGTATCTCTACGCCACGTTTCAGCAGGTCGGCAAGAACTCCGAGAAATGGTTTTGTTCTTGTGCCGTCCTTGACATGAAGGTCTTTGATGTCGGCTGTTCCTATCCATAGAGACTTCTTCACCGAAGCCACTCTCTCAATGACATTATCGTAATGTTCTTTACCGGATACAAATTCAACCGACACGAAAATTTTACTTTAGTTCTTTTGTTCGGCAAACTGTTTGGAATGCTGCCAACCCGATATTAAACAGGATGGTTCGTACCCATATAACATTATTGCTATTACAGATGTCGGTCTCTTCAATGAAATCCAACAAGTCCTTTACGATGTCATGGAGTTTATCCTCCTTGACATACATTCTTCGCTCCACGTTAAGAGGTAGATTAAGAACAGGACATTCGTATAGAGCATCAGGTTCAAAATCCAGTTCACATTCTTCGTCTATCACCATGTGGTAAGCGATGTCAAAGAACTTCTCAAAAGTATAGAATGAATACGCATAAATATCTGGTTTCCACGCCCAGTTATTAGAAACATTCTCTACTATGTGGTCTGCTACCTGATGAGTTGAATTTGTCAGAGTCTGCACAAACTCCTGCATTTGCTCCTCAGCTACCCTATGAAATATTTCACCTGAATAGAATGGCTCATCCTGAGGTCCAAGGTTGCCTCCCTTATTAAGCATATCCCTGAAGTAATTATGGATGGGCTGATACAACTCTTTCTCAGATTTCCGGTTCCAATGAGAATTGAAAGTAACAGACACATGCCCCTCCGGATAAAACGAAAGTTGAGAAATGTCATCCCGGACATAATCATGATGTCCAAGACTGTGCATCCTTTGGATACGGTGCATCAGCGCGGATACGACATCCCTGTCCTCATCATCGAAGTCGAGGAGGTTAATATCCTTCTCGGCATTTTCCATCGCGATTTCGAAGTTTTCTCTAAGAGCGTCCTTGTCCAGCCTGGATTCGTTTCTGAGCAGGCTCTTAAGCTCGTCATAATGAGATTGAAAATTCTTCATGTCATTGTCTGTTTTATAATGGCAAAGTTACTAATTTTTCGTGAGATAGAGGTAATAATTATAGTAAGGCGACATCGCTATATCATCTTTTGCTTTTACCATCTTTGAGTCCTCGCCGATGAGAGTGGAAAGATAGTTCCAGAATGATTTGCGATGATGCTTGTACTTGTAATGCGCCATTTCATGCAGTATTACACCGTCAGTCCATTCCTGCTTGAATATTACGAGGAACGGTTGTAAGGCAATATGATTGTTGAACGTGCAATAGCCGAGAACGTTCTTCCGAAGACGCTTAATCGTAACGCCGGAGCCGTGTAACCCCTTCATATTCTCCCAATACTTTACTCTATCAGGGAGCACAACTTTAGCAATTCGGAGTATGGTGTCGCGCATAAGTTCGCGTAACCACTTCTGTATCTTTCGAGTCTCAAAGTCAGTGGAGTCATGGTAAATAATATCCAAGATGCCGTCGTGATATTGAACCAGCAACTCGACGGCGTTCTTATCATGAAACACGAATCGGTCGGGTATTTCCATAGCAGCCTCACACTCTAACGTAAACTTATTGACGCAATGCCATACCACCGACAAGTGCTTTGTCGTAAGCCGGAATCGTGGGTTTATCTTAAACGTCGGTTCTTTTACATCTCCCATATTTTATCCATTATATGTTTATAGCCTTTTACTCCGTAATGGCCTATCTTCAACCCATAGAAGCGAGTGCCGAGAGTTTTCTCCTTGTCTATTTTCTCCATTGTGGAGGGGTTGGGAACAGGAAACTCGAAGTCTGAGACAATAAGGACATCTGCCATCTCGTATGTCCCTTTCTGGAGAACGTGAATAGCCTCGGCAAGCATCTGTTCGCCATCAGTACCCCCGCTGAAACTATGCTCTAGAAAATTGTCAATCTCGCCCCAGTTTCGTGGCTTGGCAAGGTCGATAGACTTTGCCCTTACAGAAAAGCTGATCAGATAGCAAGGACGTTTCTGCTTCTTTGCCATCCTAAGCAACTGTTTCAGCAACGAGAAAGCAATCCTTTGAGGTTGCCCCGACATCGAACCACTGGTGTCGATGCTCACAATAATCGGTCCTTTAGTCAGCCGCGGGTCCTTGCGATGTTCCTCTATCTTTTTCGGTTTGTCCTTACCGGGGCTTGAAAACTGCTGGAGTTCCTTGGTTGCATATCTCTTAAAGAAGAGATCTTCCGGCATGGATAATTCCACGGGAAGGACACGCTCCAGATTGTCGCCTGATTCAACTCTGTCAATCTCTTCAACTGAACTGTTTTTTGCCACTGTGGTGGGCAAGAAACGATATACTACAGTATCCTTCTCTTCTTTTGATGAATCCTTGTCACGCCCAATCTTATCCACAATCTCTTTCAATTGCGGATAACGATGAACATAGTTCTCCACTTTCTTTTTATCTTCATAATCCCTCGTGCCCGCCTCTCGACTGAGTTGTTCAAACTGCATTTTAGCACGGTTCAACATTTGACGCTCTTTCTGATCGAGCTTTGCCTTACAAGCATTCTCCCAATCACCGGTCAATGCAGAAAATACAGCGCCCTTGTCATCAGTCTTGAACTGCGCAGTGTATCCTGCCAGATTAACATCGTATTTCGAGTATCCCGCTTTAATGATGTTGCAAACCTCTGTCCACATCATACGCTTTTTTTCAATAGATGCTTCGTTGAACTTAGCGATCATGGCAAGTTCTTTCATTGCCTCAATCTGCATTGCACGGAACTGTTCCAGCAAAGCAGAGAAGAATGAAATCAGGTCTTCTTTCAGCACCTCAACCCATGTCGGGTCTGAGCCGTCAATCTGAGGATTATTGTCAATGACCTCCTGCATATATCCTGCAAGACAATCATCTGGAGGCATGGATGGGGGCATCTCTCCACATTCCATATAGAAGTCAAAAGCCTCGCTATATTCCTCCAACTTGGCATCTATGTCGGTATAGTCAATCATTTTATCATCATAACTAAGTTGTTGAGCTTAACCTCAATAGTTTTGATTTGTTCACCTACATCTTTCAGCATCTTGTTAACCAGCGCAAGGTCGTTGGGCGAAAGGAAGATATTATCACAATCGGCCCAGTTAGATGAAACAGACTTCTCCCATTCTTCAACACAAGTTCTGAATACGTCCTGAATCAAATAGACACGCTGATATACAGGCAATGTCTGTAAAGACTCAGAACTTATTGCTGATTGAGCCGCCTTCCTGCGGAAAGCGTATGGTGTACCATCTATTATCGCTCCGTTCTGACACCTCTGAATCTTGACCTTTGTGAGATTTGAGGCATTTTGCGATTTTGCATCAAATGGTCTTCCCGGGACAAGCGTGTGAATGATAATTTTCTTGCGCTTACTGTCATAATATCTTACTCCATCGCGCGTCTGACTGGATAATGCGGCGTAATCCCATTTTGAGAAATAGGTGTCTCCAGCCGGATAATTCTCGACGAGGTAGTAGAAATAATCATACTCGGCAAAATCATTCCCGTCGGTGTTTAATCGTGACGGGGTCGATTGCTGTGCGGTCTGTTGCTGTGGTGTCATAAGCTGGCGAATAGATTTATCAATCTTCGCCAAACCTTTCAGCACCGTATCTGAGATACTTGAAGTAAAAGCATTAAGCACATTGGGTATACACTCCACATCATTCCAGAAACTATGTATAAGCAATAGATAGTCTGAAAGATTTATCTCCATGCGCCCATTCAGAAAGGCCGAGGTCTGCATCAGCCTATACGCCTTTCTCCACCGACGGTCAGAGATATAATATCGTAGCTGATTGCCATCCTCTTTCTCCAGAGCAGCAAGACCCTTACGAATGTTTTTTATGGCACTGACAACCGAATCCTGAATACCTACGGTCTTTGATTCGTTCTGCCAGCCGGAATATATATCATTGGTAATGTATAACGATTCCGATAATTCCGACATATCGACACCTGCGCCCTTTATCATTTTGAAGAAGGAGGTATCACTCTCTATGCAGTTTGAAACCATCCGCACAAGGAAGCGGTCCCACAACGCTTCGAGACCTTCATCTTTTGCCGGAAGTTCGTTAGAGGCGGCTATAAGCACTTTCATCGGGGTGCGCATTATCTGTCCTCCATTATGGAAGATATGCTCGTTTATTACAGTCAGAAGGGTGTTCTGGATAGACGGGCCGGCTTTCCATATTTCATCGAGGAACACAACATCAGCTTCCGGCAAATATCCTGCGGTCAGTCGTTCATAACGGTCATCGTTCTTTAATCGGGAAATTGAAATGGGTCCAAATATTTCATCGGGGGTGCTGAATCGAGACATCAGGTAATCAAATGATTTGCCATCCTTGAATACCATTTTCAAACGACTTGCCACCATACTTTTTGCTGTTCCGGGAGGACCGAGTAGGAACATATTTTCTCCAGCCACAGCACACAGCAGAGCCACGGCAATAATCTGTTCCTTTTCATAGACTCCCTGCGACATCCATTCGACAAGCTGACGAATGTGCTCTTTCGGAGTTGACGGAAATAGTGATTTGGTTCTGACTTTCTTTGCCATAATAAAAAACGGGGCCAATAATGCTCACCGCAACGGCGAAGCCCTCGCGAGTGAGCCGAGAGCGCAAGTCGGCGCAGTCGGTGCGCGGTGGCAACGCCACTCGGACTCACCGCAAAATTAGCTCCGTCATGTCGCAGATTTAGATACAGGTTATCCTTTTCTTATATTTTGGTCAAAAAAATCATCGGATGCTTTCTTTAACTCTTTCAGCACAGGAAGCATATACTTGTGCTGGAGTGCTAATCCGATTACAACGCCGATATTTGCTTTAATTAGGGTTGAATGGGGCGGCCCGATAAAGCAGGCTATGCCGCCTAATATGCCGGGAAGTATGGCAAATTTAAGTAGTGCCAACTGCTTCTGAATTACTTTATCCATTCTCCAGTTCCTTTCCGGCGGCAAGTATCGTGACTTTTATCTCTTCATCGCTTATACTCTCATCGGGATATACAGCCCAAATAACATAAATGCTTTCAGGTAGTTCACTAAGGAAATCAGTCAATGCAGTCATTTCTTGCATAACCAATGGCTGTTTCCCTACCTTATTGAAATACAGAAAAATTGAAAGCCGTTCAATCTTGTTAAGCAAGGATGAAGTCAATGAACTTTTGATGCAACCTATCGCTTCTGCCACACGCTCTTTGTCACAGCGTGTTACAGACTTAATGAGAAAATGCTTTGCGTCAGTTAAAGTAGTTTGCAAATCGTTAAAGTCATAGGCAATCATGCCTTGTGTAGCAATAGGCTGTAGGATTGCCTTGATTAAGTCAGTGTACTCAGTGTAAGAGTCGTCTGACATCACACTGTCGTAACAATCCAAATCTGCATCGTAAAGCAAGCCAAGAGTCAGGACTCCGGCATCATGGAATGTTTTGGCAATTCCGTTAGCAATGTCTTCATTGTCTCTCGCAACAATGATTACCATCTTATCCTCATCGGTCGGAACACACTCAAAAGGATGGGTTAATACCGTGGCGGACACACAATCGTATCCGTATGAATTTACGGCCTCAATAATTCCTTTCGCAGCCTCCCCAATACCCAGTACGCGAAAGCTGACTGGTAGATTTGAGTGGGCATATCGGTCAAATAATTCTGACTCATTCATCTTATTGTGATTATAGTTTATCAGAAATGGAATGCAGTGATAGCTATGGGTCGGCTATCACTGCATAGAATTGCTGGCAAAGTTAGAGTTTCTCTACTTTGAGTTCGTTGCCGTTCATGTAGCCAACGGGGAAATCCACGTTGTATTTCATCTTGAACTGACGCTGAATCTCAGCCTTTACGGTTGAGTTGGCAAAAGGAAGAGTGCTTCCATTGAAAGATACCTCGGCTGTCATGCCGGCCTCGAGTCGCTGGCCTCCGCTGAGCAGGAGACGTTTAGTGGTTACTTTGAAGAGTGCCATATCTAATATTTTTGATGGTTACTCCGCAAAGGTAGGACAGTGGTGTATCAGATTTGGTGACAGAATCTGATTTTGTCCATGTTTAATACAGATTAAAGATGTTTTTTCGCTCCTCTTCCGAGATTCCGCGATAGGTATCACTGCGTATCCAAACTAATGGCAGGTCTTTTACGCGATATTCTTCAGGGATATATAACTGAAGCATAGCGTTTTTAGGATCATTGGCGAGTTCTCCCAAAGAACGTGCGCTCATTGCAGATTTAACAGTTTCAATCAATGGCTTGTCTATGTCGTTTAGGCCAAGCGATTCAACCTCTTTCAGTCTGTCGTTGTTCTGCTGGACGGCTAAATTTGAAGAGACAATCAACTGCATACGGGCGTTCATTGCTCTTTTATTTTTCTGCTCACCTTCAAATTCGTAGGGCATTGAGAAGAATGAGCATACAAATTTACCCTTCAAGATTGCTTCTAAAGCAATCAGAGGCGCATATTTGCTGCCGGTCATTCCGCCGAGAGTGGCGCAGATTATCACTGAATCCGATGCTTTTTCAACAATTTCCTCTACGAAAGTCGTATCACCGGATTTTACTTTTCCGCGTAACTTTTCGAGAAGGAAAGACTCCGCCCCATTGACCGAATTCTTTTCTAAGTCCTTCTCGTTGGTATCGCACACTATTAACCGGGCATCCGGGAATAATCCGGCGGCGATAAGGTCGGCGGCGAGATTATATCCGCCGTTTCCGACAGCAATGATTGTTTCGTTCATATTCTTATTGATATTAAAGTATTTTTAAAGCGATCGCCGCACAAGCTTCGGCATCGCAAAGCGCATGATGGTGGTTTCCCATCTCATAGCCACAGGCTGCTGCCGAAAGGTGAAGCTGATGGCTGGGGATGTCAAGACAGCGACGGGAGGCTGCAAGGGTGCAATGAAATTCGTAACCGGGATATTCCATATCATATTCCTCGAATACCGCCTTCAGGCAACTCTCATCAAAGGGACGGTTGTGTGCTACAAGCGGCAGGCCTTTTATTTTGTCTGCCACCTGCGCCCACACTTCCGGGAATGTCGGTTGTCCGTCAGTATCCCGACGGGTGAGTCCGTGGACCTCAGTAGTCCAATATGTATAATAATTTGGAGAAGGCTGAATCAGACTATAGAATCTGTCAACAATCTCACCGCCACGAACTATTACAATGCCGATACTACACACGCTGGAGCGTCGGCCATTGGCTGTTTCAAAGTCTATTGCTACAAAGTCTTGCATTGTCAGTCATTCTTATACAGTTCATACATCTCTGAAATCCAGCCTTTCATTGATCTGCGTAAAGAAGCCGGACTAACGACCTCTATCATCGCGCCGACATGGAGCAACTTCATTATGAAGTCATACGTCGGCGAAAGGTAGAGTTCAAAGTCGGCGTACTCGCCATAGTCTTCAATCAGTCGCTGGCTATGATGAAGTGGAAGTGATTTCAGATAATGTTTATGGTCTTCGTTGGCACGAATAACTATTCTCTCCGGCTTGACATCGTATCCGATAACTACGCCAAATTTGGTTGCGAAATATTCTGTCGCATCAAAATCTTTTGGCAACTTGAAGAGAGTTTCTGTTGGTTCTACGTTCTCCAGACGGTCAAGACCGTAAATCTTTATCTCGTCACGATTGTTGTGACCGAGTACATACCAACGGTTATCAAACAGTTTCACACAATACGGCTCAATGGGGAATGTATAGTTACGTTCCTTCTTGAAAGGGCGATATGTGATATTCACGACACGGTTCTCCTTCATCGCATCAAGGATTGTGGTCAGATGGTCGCGGCCTGAAGGGATTTCGTCAACCAATATGCGGCCTTTCAAAGAGAGATTTTCTCCGATTATATTGCCGACTGCAAAGGAGTCGAGCATCCACTTTTTGAGTTTGTCCTCGTCAATGTCCTCCGGATTTGAGATGTAATACAGATAACCGCCAACTTTCTGACAGTCAATCATTATTCCGAACTGCTCGTATATTGCATCGCGCCAACGGTTGAACGTGGCACGGTGGAGTTCATGTCCGTCACTGAAATCTTTGTTTCGCGACCATCGGTCGGAAAGATCCTTGTGTGAAATCTTCCCTGCACGGCGGATTGTATCAATCAGCCAAGTGTATTTTTGCAGTTGGTTCATAATTCACTAAACTTTATCGGACATTTTTCGTCATTTTCAGCGAGATCCTTCACATATTGAACGAAATTTGAAAACTCATTCAAAAGAGAAGTCTCACCGATATAGTTCCAGCATGTCCAGATGTCTTCTTCTCCATAATTTTCCTTACCGAACTTCTTAAAAATACGATTAAGGTAATTTATCTCTGTTTTGGTCAATGATGCCGTTTCAAACGCGAATCCTATATATTCCTTATCGCCATAGCCATAAGCAATATAACCACACTTGCCATTGATTGATATTCTCACGCCAAAGTTTTGTTGATCATATCCAAAGTCGGCCAAATCTATTAGTTCTAAATCTGATTTAGCTAACTCAGTTTGTATATGGGCGGCTTCTTTTCTGACAGAATAAGTTCCTTTGAGCTCGTTGACTGCATCCATGAGTTGTTGAAGGTTCTCAGAGGCCTCTGAAAGTGATTCTATACGCTGGGAAAAGTCCGCATCATTGTCATCGGATAAGCCTTTAAGTATATTTTCAGCTATCACGGTCTTTATACGTTGTCTCATATGTTGAAATTTGTCGGTTAGAAAAAAATATTCTTCTAAATAGTCCTGGTATTGATGTAATGCACTAATTAGATATTTCTCACTATTAGGAATTATTGGTGATAACTCCTTTATCCATTCATAAATGTCATGAGCATAATCTCTTACAATAATGTTGTCCTCAATTGTTTTAGAAATTCGATTTACATTTTCACCATTTTCCGTCAGTGAAAAATCGGTAGGCTTTTCATGATGATTTGAATTTAGATATAAAACCCTAATCTGCTCTTCTTGATAGCCTGCTTCTAAAGCCAATTGCACATATCTAAAGATTTGTCCGGGTTGTTCTACGGCGTCATTGACTTTATTCTCAATGATAACGCAAATATCTCTGTCATAAATAGAAACGTCAATTCGGTCTTGTTCTGCTTTACGTACACTTTTAGAATGTACTCGTACTTTATCAATGCCCATAATTGATTTCATAAAAGAATCGAGTACAGTCTGATGTCGAATAAGATGTTGAAGTATTGAACTGTGAGCGGTTTCCTTCAATTTACCGACAGCAGAAATCGTAATGACATTGATATGCAATGGCATTTTTGACAATTCCTCTTCCCGAATATCTCCTATCTCCGTTGACATTTGCAACAAATTGATATTCGTGAGGTCTTCTGATTGCGTGAGTCCCTTTAGAACTGGTAAGAATTTCTCGAACTTGTCCATAATCATCTGCAAAGATAATAAAAACCTGTATCATTTCGTGCTACACGTCGTATTTTTTTGAAAGTTCATAAACTCTTTCCAGTTCCCACGTCGGTAGATATCGGCTAAGGCAATTGCTAATTGGTAGGGATTATCATCTTCAATAGTTAATTTTGAAGCTGCTATAGCTTCCAATGGATTAACGAAATATTCAACCCAGACTCCGATTGGAGATTCATTAGTATTGCAGCCATAAAATCCATAGCTAATACTTGACAAGTATGGGTTCGGATCATTTGGCTCTGGGAGTCTTGGCTGGATGACCCGAAATAGATTCATAATTCTTCTGAGTGTTACAATTTTCTTCTTATTAGAGGATTTATTATAGAATGATACAATGCCCATTTCGGCCCCTGCTTCCAAAGCCTTCTTATTACTTATTCGCTTGAAATATTCTTGAAAGGTTGGAAGTCTATTGACATATTCGTCATACGCTATTCCAAGTTCGATGTCATCAGAAGAATGAAAATCATCGAGCCTATCATAAGCATCAATAACATCGGGAAATATCCTCTTCATCTGCGTCTTTTCCTGTCGATATATTCATCCAACTGTTACAGCAATAATCATCTTGCCACATAATTATATCACTTACTGTTAGTGTCCCTTCGTCAGATTTTATAATATAGTATTGCTCATATTCAGTAAAATCCAATTGAATATAAAGCGTTATATACTTGCTGTATTCTGTTAGTTCAACGCCCATAAGTGCCAACCACATGTCCTGAGCTTTTATAAAATCAGCGAATGAGACATACTCCTCAGCTATCGCCGAGAAGTATGCCTGACGTTTACGCATCATTTCGATGCGTTCCGCCTTAGTCATGTTCGTTAAATCCATACTCCATAGAGTTCTTCGGGGTCATCATCCGGACGGTCATTCTCCAGTGTCGTTCTACGAGCTTCCGCCAACTCTTCTTCTGTCGGTGGAGGCAGTTCTACCATAAAGACATTGCATGGACGCTGCTTCATCCCGCTTTATGGCGGAGCCAAAGATTTTCCATCAGGAGTGCAACTTCATCGGGCGATTGTATGATTTTCATTTTGATGCCTTGAAATTAAAGATTGGACGAATGATGGTGTCTATGCTGACGGTGTCGCCGATGTTGGCAATGATTTCCTCTGCCGGTTTATAGACCATCGGTGACTCGTCGCGGGTGAAGTCGTTGACGGACTCCGAATAGATGCCCTGCATGGATGCCTCGAAGTCCTCCATTGTGATTTTCTCGTAGGCCTGAGTTCGGCTCAAAACTCGTCCTGCCCCATGAGGTGCTGAAAAGTTCCAGTCCGGATTGCCCTTTCCGGTGCAGAGCAACGAACCGTCGCGCATATTCAGAGGAATAATACAACGCTCCCCTTCAGCGGCTGAGATAGAACCTTTGCGGATAATATTCTCATCGCTGATATAGTTGTGAACCGATTCAAATTCCTCCTTTACCACCACACCAAGGAAGAACCGCAGAAGCAAAAGCGATATAAGTTTACGGTTGAGTACAGCCCATCGCTGACAAAGACGCATATCGTGGAGATAGTGCTCACGCCCTTCACCCTCGACATAGCAAAGAGCGGCGGGGAGGCGTGGTTCCGCTTCCTGATGTTCCTTGCGCATCTTCTTTATGACGCTCTGCAATTCAGACCGACGACCTGCTGCCTTGTATTCCTCAATGGTGCGTTTGATTGTTTCCTCAAACTCGTCGGCACCATCGGTAAGGTGCTTCACCGCTTTTGCCTGATAGATGTCAGCCACTTGTTTGCCGAGGTTGCGCGACCCGGTATGGATTACGAGATACACATTCTCCTTATCGTCCTTATCGAGTTCGATGAAATGGTTGCCTCCACCAAGCGAACCGATAGCTTTATTGATACGCCCTGAGTCCTTAATCTCACGGTAGCAGTAGAGTTCGGCCACAAGTTGCTTTGCTTCACGATAGATTTCCATTTCCTCACCGACAAGAGGCTTGAACCCGAAGCGGTCTTCACGCACAATCATACCCGAAGGCACGTTGCCACGGATATGTTCGTGGAATGCGTGATAATCAATTTCTGAGAGTTTTCCAAGATTGAGGATTCGCATACCGCAGCCGATGTCAACGCCCACTATATTGGGAATGACCTTGTCGCCAAGGTCGCCGGTGAAACCAATGACGCAGCCTGCCCCGGCGTGTACGTCTGGCATAATGCGTATCTTCTTGTCGGAAAACACGTCAATCGAGAGCAGCTCCTTGATCTGTTCCAAAGCATTCTCCTCGATATTGTCCGTAAATATCTTTACGTCATATCCTTCTATCTTCTTCATATTCTATTGTTTTTAATATTTCGATGCAAAGGTAGAATACCGCTGCGCAACCATTTTGCGCATTAAAAAAGAAACACGACATTCTTCCTTGAACGCAAAATTACATCCAAGGTGACGCATTTTACGGTACAGCTAAAAAACACTTCATGTAGCAAGGAATGAGACATGTTAATCGTAACTTTGCCCCAAAAAGCAACAATGAAAATACTTCATCTTTCTGACACCCACAACTGCCACTATCGGCTCCGGGTTTTACCAGAGGCCGATGTGGTGGTACATTCCGGCGACTTCTGCATGGTCGGATCCGAACAGGAAGCTCTTGATTTCCTCAATTGGTTTTGTGACTTACCATACCGCCATAAAATCTTTATCTGCGGCAACCATGACGATTGCCTTTATGGTGCCAATATTGACGGACTGGACGGTAACGTGCATTATCTATGTAACTCAGGTATTGAGATAGAAGGAGTGAAATTTTACGGGGTTCCAATGTTTATGGGAGACTGCATAACTGACCGCCAGAGTCGCAACTATGCAAACATTCCAACCGATACTGACATCTTGGTTACTCATTGCCCACCAAACGGCATACTCGATTATGATGACGGTATCAACTACGGCTCGGAAGAGATACTCATGAAGTTATCCGACCTCAATCTCAAAGCCCACCTCTTCGGCCACATCCACGCTCAACACGGAATCATAGAACAAAACGGCATCATCTTCTCCAATGGAGCAATTATGAATGCAGATTACTCCATCCTCAGTATCCCTAACATAATCATAGTAGAAAATGCCTAAACGCAAACGACATCAACCGGGCAAGTATAAGCCGAAGCCCAAGATTGGTCCTAATTTTACCGGCACTAAACCTCTGACTCTTTTCCAAGCCGACACCGGCCTATGGGGAGCGAAGGACGGCAATGGCATTATTGAAATAGAACCCAAATATCAGAGAGCAGAGCAGACGGAAGATGACAAGGCGTTGGGAATTGTCAGGCTAATTGCTTATGATCATGTCCTTTCGGTCTCTCCTGATGATTGGGATTTGCTCGCATTTTTCTCGCCGGACTAATCTTTATATCTCGCAGCGGCTATGCGGACGCTTTCGGCGATGCGGGCGCGGAACTCCGGCGGTGCTATCACTTCGGCATGGCCGCCATATCCGAGGATGAGACGCTCCAGTTCGTTGTTTATAACCACCTTTAGCGAGAGCTGAACTGAGCCGTCGCGGAAGCGTTGCTCCACTTTCTGCGATTTATGAAATGGCTTTGACTCGACGTATGGAGCCTGTTGGCGGTCAATCTTAATAACCACGCGCCGTGCCTTGTCATGGATCCCTTTGGTCACACCGATAGTGTCATCAAAGAAATGCTCCGGGTCAAAGTCCACACATTTCTTAAACGGATGTCCTTTGTCAAGCGCAACCGATTGTATGCGGTCGAGAGCAAAGATATTGACCTGAGGTACGCGATTGGAGGCTTTCTCACCGATTAGAAACCATCGGTTGCGATACTCCTTCAATAAATATGGATACACCACCAAAGCCTCGGATTGTCGAGCCTTGAACAACTGGTATTCAATAATGATAGTCTGCT
>ENA-UOJE01002037-UOJE01002037.1-human-gut-metagenome-genome-assembly--contig:-C23-NODE-2037-length-16298-cov-7.305547_pt1 | contig 16298 bp, 13 predicted proteins | sample MGYA00242341_ERZ723888 | MGnify/ENA metagenome assembly ERZ723888 | reverse complement strand
AGACAGAGGTATAGATGTTGAAGAACTGCTGGTTCCATTAAAGCATGTGCTTGATTTTATCCGGTGCTTGTCGCAGGAACAGAGAAGGCAGATATAGATGCAGGAAAGTATGGGCGAATGTGGATTAAATATATCAAAGAAGAATATCCAATGAGATATAAGAGTCGGTGCGGTTCGGGGAGCTTGAAGAGCGAGCAGATGAAGTCAATGATACAGCATATGAGCTGCTCGATGATATTGAAGCTAAGTGGCTGAAAAAGCATAAGCCAAAGAATCCAAATTCCTTTACAGAACAGTTACAGCTAAGAACACAGACCAGGATGATGGCAGAGGAAATCGTTATTATGGATGTAGTGATGCAGTTTCATTAGTGTGGGGGCAAAAAGCGCCCCCAAAACGTGCAAATGGGGGCAGAAAGCGCCTCCAAAACCACAAAGTGGGGGGCAGAAAGCGCCCCCGCACAAATCAGAGCCGAAAAAGTGTGGAGGCAAAAAGTGCCGTCGAAATGCAAAAATGGGGGCAAAAAGCGCCGTCAAAACAGCAAAGTGACGGCAAAAAGCGCTACCACTCAAATCAGAGTGAAAAAAGTCATGGTGGCGGAAAATGCCACCAAACAAGCAAAATGATGGCAAAAGGTGACACCACTTTTAAATCAGGTGGAACTTTAGCCACCATATCAGTAATTGTGGTGGTACATTAACCACCACATATCATATACAGGGTGCAGGTGCTCCTGCCAAGACGAAAAATTATGTAAACGCTGATGCGTTTATATTTTTTCGGGAAAACAGAGAATGAGAGGATGATTCAGATGCGGAAGGAATACCGCTCAAGTAACGTGCGCTTCTGCATGGATGATGAAAATCAGCGTAGAACATGGGAATATTTGCAGAGTATTGCAAGAAAAGAAGGTTCTTACGGGAAAATACTTTCAGATGCATTTGTTCAGATATTGGATGGAAACCATGCAATAGAACAAGAAGCATTGCAACAAAACCTTTCAGAGTGTGTAACGGAGCAGATACTTTCCATGCATCTATCAACATTAAAGAGAGAACTACTGGAGGAATTGGAAAGTCTATATGGAAATGCCCAACATGCTGCTTCACAGACAGGGGCTGACAGGACTGATATAGGGAAAGAAGCACCAAGAGTGCCAGAGTCGGATATGTCAGATGCAATGATAGCGATGGCATTTGCAATGGGTGAGTGTGTACCGGAATAGACATATCCGGTACCGTCAGCCAGCGCGAACGATGGAAGGGGATTATCTGACGGAGTGAGAAATCTGCCATAGAATACATGGCAGATATGCCAGCCATAAGGCTGGCAAGAGCCTCGCAGAGCCCTCGGAGAGCGACTTATGTTTTGATGCCTGCGTCAAAACTAATAAGGAGTTACTTTTGACAAAAGTAACAAAAGAGCCAGCGGAGCTGGCGATACTTCTCGAACTGCTAATGTTCGAGAAGGTTCCTATAAAGCAGTATTTAGAGCATGAACAGAAGAAAGAAGGTAAAAAGACTGGGAGCAAAAACAATTTCTTTTCCAAAGGGAAAGGGACATCTGACACATAATAACCGCGAGTTTATCAGTAATAATGTGGTACCCGAAAGGACAGCTTGGAACCGAATTTATATACAGGAATCTTTGGAACAGGCGTATGAGAAATGCTTTGGGCAGGCACTTATGGAGTATAATGCAGGACAAAAGCGTAAGGATCGTAGAAAGGAAAATTATCTGAAAGAAATAGAGAATTCCGGTAATAAGGAAAAGACATTCTACGAGAATATCGTTCAGATAGGCAAAAAGGATGACACTCCTGTGGTGGGCGCAGATGGAAATCTTACAGAGGAGGCAAAAGCAGCCATTGAAATATTGGAGCAATATGCAAAAACATTTCAGGAACGTAATCCCAATTTGTATCTGTTTAATTGTGTTATGCACTTGGATGAAGCAACGCCGCACTTGCACATTGATTATATTCCGGTTGCAAATGGCTATAAAACAGGCATGAAAACACGCAACAGTCTGACTAAGGCATTGCAGCAAATGGGATTTGCAAAGGCGGTCAGCAAAAAGGAAAATGAAACAGTTGCATGGCAACAGAGGGAGCGAGCTTATCTGACGGAACTTTGTCAGGAGAAAGGGATTGATGTCGAGGTGTTGGGCGTACAGAGAGATAACCTTACCCTGCCGGAGTATAAAGCTGCGATGCAGAAAGTGGAAAAGTTGGAGCATCAAGCGGTGAAAATAGAAGAAAATAATCAAAGGCTGGCAGAACAGGCAGAGAAACTTGCCGATCAGATCGCAAAGTTAGATGAGAAGGAAAAAGATAACAAGGAAGTGCTGAAAAAACATGATTTGAGAGCAGATACCCTAAAGACTATTGCCAAAGAAACAGAGAAAGATACCAAGAAATTGAAAAGTGCAGCAGTTCCAGTAAGCAATATTTTTGGCAGTGAAGAACATGTCAAGGTAAAGAAAAGCGACTGGGAAAAAATCATAGATGCTTTCGGTAGAGCTGTATCCAGAAATAAGTTGTTGGAGAAATACGAAAAGAAGATTGTTGCACTAGAGAAAAAAGTATCAGATGTGAGTGGACTATTGGATAAAATGAAGCAGTTTATTTCCAACAGAGGATTGGGCGAAGCCTTTGCAGAATTTGTGAAGGCATTAGAGCCTAAGACAATGAAAGAACGTTTGACAGAAAAGCAGAAGGTTGTGAAAAAGCAAACACAACAAAAATCTATGCATACACAGGAACATGGCACATCGAGAAAACACAATATCAGTACCGAATTGTAATTCGTGGAAAGAGAGGTTATTTATGAATATTACATACGAAAAAAATGGAGATTATTTGATACCAAACTTAATTCCTGATCCAGAGCCGGAAGGGGAATTGAGAAAGTTTGGACTAATGAGAAAATATTATCTAAAAGAGCACCGGAGTGGCATCTATCAGGCGATGCTTTTAAGTGGAAAACTAAAGGAACATTTGCTTATGATGTAGGAACAGGCAGAGACACAGTTTGATTTGTATGTAAAGCAAATGGCAGAACAAGAGGGCGTGACTGAACATCTGAAAGAGAAAAATCAGATGCTTTGGGTGCAGAGGATGAATAATATTCGAGAGAGAGCGGAGGAGATTGTGAGAGCAACGTTATTACAATGATGATTATACACTACAACAGAAGGCTGATTTTATCGAATCAGCTTTCTGTTGGTTATATACCAATATGCATGCAAATACTAGACCTAAGTAGGAGAAATTGGCAGATGGGAGGCAAAAATACATGGAAGATATAAATATTTATGGATATATGCGAGTGTCATCTAAGGAACAAAATGAGGATAGACAGAAAATCGCATTAACGGAGATGGGAGTACCTGAGAATAACATTTATATGGATAAACAGTCGGGTAAGGATTTTGAGAGAACACAATATAAGCGGTTATTGCGAAAATTAAATGAAAACAGTGTGCTGTATATCAAGTCGATTGACCGCTTAGGCAGGAATTACGGGGAATTGAATGAGCAGTGGCGCATTATTACAAAAGAGAAGAAAGCAGATATTGTTGTCATAGATATGCCGCTGTTAGATACCCGCAGAGAAAAGAATTTGCTTGGAACATTTATCAGTGATGTCGTTCTGGCATTGCTTAGCTATGTTGCAGAAAATGAACGCACCAATATCAAGCAAAGACAGGCGGAGGGAATTGCAGCAGCGAAAGCAAGGGGTGTAAAGTTCGGCAGACCACCATTACCAATCCCACAAAACTTTTATCAGATGCACAAAGACTGGCGGGCAGGGAAAATCACAATAGAAGAAGCTGCTAAGGCTTGTAATATGTGCCCTAAGACGTTTTACAGCAAGGCAGTAAAATATGAAAAATCCAGTTAAATAGTTCATGCGTTCTAACTGAAATGGTATACATTTCCAGTAATCGTATACATAAAACTATTCTTACATATTGTATCACGAAATCAGTCGAAATTCAGTAATTTTCTGTCAAAACTTCGTGAAATTTCACAGTTACAAATCCAATTTTTTCTCATGAAAAAAAGTATACATTTTTTCCAAGCTGGCTATCAAGGATAGCCGGCTTTAGAAAAGAGGATAAAAATGGATAAGTTAATTGATCTGAATACTTATCCGGTCAGTAAAAATCTTAAAGCATTGCTGAAGGATAAGACAACAAAGAAAAATATTATATTTGCAACTTCGGTATATAGTTCCAAAGGTACTCCAATCAAGGAAACGGAGCAAATGACGGAGGAAATCTTAAAAGGATTTACGCAATATGAGATACAGCCGAGGGTGCTAAAGAATAAGGAACAACAGCAGGAGCGTACCAGAGCCAAAGCAGAGGTGTTTACGCCCTCATGGATTTGCAACAAAATGAATAACCACTGTGATGAGGAGTGGTTTGGAAGAAAAAATGTTTTTAACACTGAACAGGAACAGGGTTGGCTGGTAAACACAGAAAAAGTGAAGTTTGACACAGAGGATGGATGGAAAAAATATGTCGATTCCAAAAGGATTGAGATTACCTGTGGAGAAGCTCCCTACATCGTGTCGCGCTATGATGCAGCTACCGGAGAACTTCTTGAGATTAGGCAGCGGATAGGAATTTTAGACAGAAAACTGCGTGTGGTAAATGAAAATACAGACAGTGAAACTGAATGGTTCAGATGGGTGCTTCGAGCATATCAGAGTGTGTACGGATATGAATTTCAGGGAGATAGCCTTCTGATTGCAAGAGTCAATTTGCTTATAACTTTTGTAGATTATATGCAGGACAGGTGGGGGAGAGTTCCAACAGATGTAGAACTGCGAAAGATTGTGAATGTTATTGTCTGGAACCTGTGGCAGATGGATGGAATATCCGGGACGATTCCCTTTGGAAAGCCCAAAGAGGAATATCATCAATTCAGTCTATTTGACTTTGTGGTAGCAGATGAGCCGAGAAAGCAGGATATAGAAGAACCGGAAGAAGTGTACTGCCAGATCTATGACTGGCGCAGCGATAAATCGCTGACGTATAAAAGCATGAAGGAAGGTAGATGAGATGAAATTTGATTTTGCGATTGGAAATCCGCCGTATCAGGAGGAAACGATTGGAGATAATAAAGGGTTTGCCCCACCAGTGTATAATAAATTTTTAGATGCCGCCTGTGAGGTGGCAGAAAAAGTGGAAATGATACATCCAGCCCGATTTTTATTTAATGCAGGAAGTACACCAAAGGCGTGGAATAAAAAGATGTTAGGGGATGAGCATTTCAAAATCATGGAGTATGAAGCTGATAGTAGTCGAATTTTTCCTAATACAGATATAAAAGGTGGAATTGTAATATCTTATCATGATGAGACAAAAAAGTATGGCGCAATTGAAATCTTTACCAAGTATAAGGAATTAAATACTATTTTACATAAGGTTATACAAGATATTGCGTTTATAAGTTTCAGCAATATTGTTATAACAAGAACAGCATATCGCTTAACGGATAAGATGCATGAAGAACATCCTGAAGCACTATCTCAGCTAAGCTCAGGACATGCTTATGATATGTCAACAAATATTTTTGAGCGCTTACCACAAATATTTTATGATGAAAAACCAAATGATGGGGCGGAATATATTAAAATATTGGGACGTGAGAAAAATGAAAGAGTATATAAATACATAAAACGGGAATATGTAAATGATGTCATAAATTTGGATAAATACAAAATTTTGATTCCTAAAGCTAATGGTATAGGTGCTTTCGGAGAGGTCATTTCAGCTCCAGTAATACAAGGGAAGGGAATTGGCCATACAGAAACTTTCCTAAGTATTGGCATATTTGATAATATACAGGAAGCACAGAATGCTTATAAATACATAAAGAGCAAATTTGCAAGAGCACTACTTGGAGTATTAAAAACTACTCAAGATATTACACCAGATAAATGGGCGAATGTTCCTATGCAAGATTTCACCGACAAATCCGATATCGACTGGTCCGTATCCATAGCAAATATAGACAAACAACTTTATAAAAAATATAGGCTTTCCGAGGAAGAAATCGCATTTATAGAAAATAATGTAAAGGAGATGGAATAGCATGAATAAACCTAACATTCAGACAACCAAACAGGTAGTTCCGATGCTTTATGGCTATTCCACTCCGGAAGTGGTTCGTCACAATGGCTGGACAAAGATAGGATATACAGAGCAGGATGTAGAAACTCGTATCAATCAACAGACACATACTGCTGATGTTAAGTGGCATCTTGAATGGAAAGGAAATGCCACTTTTGATGATGGTTCAGGGGAGACATTCATAGATAAGGACTTTCATGCTTATTTGCGAAAATCCGGTATAGAGCAGGAAAATGGAAAAAATAATGAATGGTTCCATGTGGATGGCACCACATCAAAGCAAATGTTTCGTGATTTCAGGGAAGATCATGGCATTATAAAAACGACAGATACAGTTATTCCGTACAAATTGCGTGAGGAGCAGCAGCGTGCGGTTGCAATGACGGTTGATTATCAGGCAGCGCATAAAGATGGCGAGTTCCTTTGGAATGCCAAGCCGAGATTTGGAAAGACATTATCGGTCTATGATTTTGTGCAGAAAACCGGTGCAGAAAAAGTACTGATTGTGACAAACCGACCAGCGATTGCAAATTCGTGGTTTTCAGATTATGCCAAATTTCTGGGTAGTGAATCAGGGTATCTTTTTGTGAGTGAAGTTGATGCACTAAAAGGGAAAAGAGGTGTGTTGACAAGAGAAGAATATACACATTTTCTTTTAGGAAAAGACAGTGAAAATGTAAAATGTATTGAATTTGTATCCTTGCAGGATATGAAAGGTTCCATTTATTTTGGAGGTCAGTATGATAAATTAGGTGAGGTCGCAAATATGGAGTGGGATATCCTTGTCATCGACGAAGCACATGAGGGTGTGGATACCTACAAAACAGATGTTGCATTTGATCGTATTAAGCGTAAATTTACGTTGCATTTGTCAGGAACACCGTTTAAAGCACTTGCCAATAATAAATTTGCTGATGATGCTATCTATAACTGGACTTATGCAGATGAACAGAAGAAAAAACGTGACTGGGATGTTTCAGCAGAGGAAGAAAATCCGTATTCAACATTGCCACAGCTTAATCTCTATACTTATCAGATGTCAGAAATTATCAAGGATGAGCTTCAGCAGGGCATAGAAATTGACGGGGAGACAGAAGAATATGCATTTGATCTGAATGAGTTTTTTGCGGTTACCAATGGTAAGTTTAACCATGAACCTTCCGTTGATAAATTTCTCGATGCCCTGACAAGACAGACAAAATTTCCATTTTCTATGGAAGAATTGCGAGATGAATTAAAGCACACCTTCTGGCTGCTTGATAGGGTAGACAGTGCAAAGGCGCTGGCAAAAAAATTAAGGGAACATCCAATATTCCAGGAATATGAAGTTGTTCTTGCTGCTGGCGACGGCAAACTGGACGATGATGAGGAAACAATGAAATCTTATGATAAAGTGGTTGCGGCTATTGCACAGCATGAAAAGACCATTACTTTGTCGGTAGGACAGCTTACGACAGGAATTACAATTCCAGAATGGACAGCAGTGCTGATGCTTAGTAATATGCGATCCCCGGCACTTTATATGCAGGCGGCATTCCGGGCACAGAATCCTTGTCTGTTTAAAGTTGGGACATCTTTCAAGAGAAAAGAAAATGCTTATGTATTTGACTTTGATCCGGCAAGAACACTTACCATATTTGAGCAGTTTGCCAATAACCTGAATCCTAATACTGCCAAAGGTGGAGGTACCGCAGAGGAACGCAAAGAAAATGTGAAAGAACTGTTAAATTTCTTCCCAGTAATCGGCGAGGATGAACAGGGAGAATTGGTAGAACTGGATGCAGAAAAGGTACTGACGATTCCAAGAAAAATCCGCTCTGTTGAAGTTGTGAAGCGTGGGTTTATGAGCAATTTCCTGTTTCAGAATATCAGTAACATCTTTGGGGCGCCGAAGGAAGTCATTGATATTATCACAAAGTTTGAACCAATAGAAGAACCAAAGAGCAAGGTAAATCTGACGGAGGAAGTGCAGAAAGATCTATCGCTGGATGAAAATGGGGAAGTGGCTCTTAGTGATGAATTTGTGATTGGAAGAACACAGGATGTTTTTGGCGATAAAATTTATGATGTGACCTCTCAGGTACAGGAAACAATGACGCAGATGGAGCAGGCACCGGACAAGGCGCAGAAAGCCATCGACAAACTGAAAGAAGCGGTAAAACAGAGTGCGGTCAAGGCAGTCGTGGATACAGCACAGTCTACCTACGGTTCTGATATGAAAGCAGTCGATAAAAGACAGATTGAATCAAAACTGAACCATGAGGCAGATCGGATGATAGATAAGCTGCATACCAACTATGAGATAGAGCGAAATGTCATAGAAAATCAGCGTGTTGCCGAGCAGCGGGCAAGATATGAAACCGGTAAAACATCAGAGCAGATTGATAAAGAATTTGAGAAGAAGCAGAAGGAAGCTATGGAAAAATTCAATGAAGAATTGACAACTGCTATTTCTGATTTCGCAAGAGAATCCACGAAGGAGACAGTCAAGACCGTAGAAACAAAGAAGAAGGAACGGGAAAAGGAAACAATTGAGGATGGTGTTAGAGATCACTTGCGTGGCTTTTCAAGGACAATTCCATCATTTCTTATGGCATACGGAGATAATACGGTAACGCTTGCCACTTTTGATACCATCATTCCGGATAAAGTTTTTCTGGAAGTGACAAGTATCACGCTGGATCAGTTCAAGTTTTTGCGTGATGGTGGCGATTATGTGGAGGAAGAAACCGGACAGACCAAGCACTTTGATGGACAGCTATTTGATTCGGCGGTATTTGATGATTCGGTAAAAGAATTTCTTGCCTTAAAGAAAAAGCTTGCCGATTATTTTGATGAAAAGAGTGTGGAAGATATATTTGATTATATTCCACCACAAAAAACAAATCAGATATTTACACCAAAGACAATGGTTAAGAAAATGGTGGACATGCTGGAACAGGAGAATCCTGGTTGTTTTGATATGCCGGATAAGACCTTCATTGATTTGTATATGAAATCTGGTTTGTATATTACAGAGATTGTGAAGCGGTTGTATCAGAGCGATGAGATGAAAAAGCAATTCCCGGACAATAAGGAACGCCTGAAACACATCTTTGAAAAGCAGGTGTATGGATTAGCTCCGACGGAAATTATCTATAAGATAGCGACAAGTTACATATTGGGCTTTGATGCGGATACAAAGGATATCAAGCATAATTTCAGACAGTTAGATGCTTTGCCTTATGCAAAGGATGGAACGCTGGAGCAGATGTTGGATGAGCTGTATTCTGAAGATGAGTAGATGAGAGGATGCACCCGGAAACGGGTGCATTTTTGAATAAGAGTTTGAAAGTTATAAGCACAATTATATATTATACCATCGTTGTTTTTAACGGAGTTTTTGGTATAATATAGATTAAAAAGATAGAAAACATGTCAAATGAGGAGGAAGTTTTTACATTGGTACAGCTCTTGTGTAAGAGAATAAGCTTTAAATTAGATTTATATTAGTATATGTTGTGTTGTGGGAAGATTTGGTTGTATTATATAATGGTGGCAGCAAAGTGGGATTTATGTCGAATAGAAAATTGAAGTCAGAATATAACAAGAATATATTGTGTATAATAAGAGAAGTTGTGAGTATTACGGGATTTGTAATGCTATGAAGGGGGAAGAAGATGATTACAAGTATAAAAGAAATGCATAATCTAGGGAGATATGAAAATTTTATTGGTAACCAAGAAATAGGAAAACAACAAATCATATTTGGATTTAATGGTTCGGGAAAATCTACTTTAAGTGATATGTTTTACTCGCTTGCAAATAAGAAATCTATCTCAGTAGATCGGAGAACTTTGGATAAGATTTCAGGTGAAAAAGCAGGGGAGATAAAGGTTGTTCTTGGTACAGATTCGGAAGATGTTGCATATTCTGAATCAGATAATTGGAGCAGAGAGTTAGAAATATATACTTTTAATGAACAATATATAAGAGATTATGTATTTGTAAACCGAGAATATAAGCAAGACATTGCGTTAGTAACGATGGGAGCGGAAGGGGTAAAGCTTGCCAATGAAAAGGCAAATTATATACAGCAAATAAATGAGCATATGCAGAAAATTAATAATTTTTTGTCAGCAAATAAAGAGATCTGTTCTGAGCTGGGATTAGGTAAAAATAAAGTTAAAGAAGATAATCGTAAAAGATTAGATGCAATAAAGAACCTAAAATTATTCCCATTATCGTCAAAAGACCAAATACAAGAGGAATTGAAAAAAACAGTTGAGACATCAAGGGAATTGCAACAACTTTTAACTTGTATAGAGAAAATTGAGAGTATTAACATTAGAGATACATATGTTTCTATTGCAGATTTAAGAAAAATGTTGGAAGTGCTGCCGGTTGTAAAAAATACTGAAATAAATGATCACATGAAAAAATGTTTAAAAAAAGATAATGTAAAATGGCTTGTTTCAGGATTTTATAATCAAAAAAATACACAAATATGTCCCTATTGTGGACAAACCATAGAAGCTAAAGAAGCAAAGCGATTTTTGAAGGAACTTCAGAAATTCATTGCTTCAAAAATGCAAATTAAAGCAAAAAAAATAATAGAAGATGCAAAACAAGAAATACAATTATTTGATGAAGAAAAGATTGGTTTAGGGATAACAGAATATCAGAATGTATTAAATATAATTGAAAGAGAAAAAATATTGCCGATAACAACTCGGAAAAAATTCAATGTCGATTTTGCTCAGAATGACAGTATAATGGTAAACTTGAGACAAATAGTTGATAAATTGTGGAGTAAGATTGAAAATCCATACCAGGTAATTTATTTAGACACTGAAGATATAAATTGCATAAGCGTATTAAATAAGATTTCTAAAAGAATAGGAAGCTTAGAAAAGGAATTACAAATAAGATACAATAAGAGTGTTGAAAAAATTAAGCAAGAAAAACAAATCAAATTAAGAGAAGCATTGTTTGAAGCCTCATACGGTCAGAATAGGGATGAGTTTATTGGAATAAGTAAATCGGCCGAGTATGTCTTGAAGTTAAATGAAAAGGTTATAGAAACATCTGAAAGATTAGATGACTGCTTTGACAGAATTAAACTAAAAAAAATAAACGAACTATTACGTGAGTTAAATATCAAGTTTACGTTAGACGTAGAAGGGAGACAATACTATATAAAACTTAAAGATTATGTTCCTCAAAAATATGATAAAGAACAATCAAAAATTTGTAGTGAAGGAGAAAAAAGAATATTAGCATTTGCATATTTTTTGTCTGAAATAGAAGAAAAGCAAAGCAGTAAAATTATTGTGATTGATGATCCAATCACAAGCTTGGACTTGAGCAGAAAATCTGTTATTGCATATAGAATTGGCGAAATGTTTGGGAACAACAACGATCAAGTAATTGTAATGACACATGATATTGCTTTTGTAGAACAAATTCTAGAATTCTCGGGTACAATAAAAAATGATGTTTCAATGCTAGAATTGAAAAATAGAGAAAATGTTTTTTATCCTTTAGAGATTAAGGATTATTTGATGTCAGATGAAATGGTTTACAAATCTTTCATAACAAATACAATTGCGTCGAATAACGAGAGTGATCGTATTATAGCATTGATGTCATTAAGACCTTATACTAGTATAGTAAACCCAGAAGAATATAGCACTATAGAAAAGAAATCAACTTATTTTGCTCATACTGTATATGCACATAATGCTAAAAGGAATATTAAATATGACGAAAATATGTATAATTGCCAAGGATTGAGAAAATACATACATGACGTAGAAGATGCAACACAATTGGAGGTGGATTGTAATAGTTTGGTGCCAGATGGATATTGTTTTTCGGGATTTGAATATGAGAATGTCAAAACCTTGTATTTATCTATTGGTTTGGAAACAATCGCGGATGCTCGCAAGAAAGCTATGTTGCTTAGGGTTGCATTGGAAGCATGTTTGTTCCAATTGACAACGAAAGCAAAATTTGATCCGGAAAGGATTGGAAATGAGTATAAAAAAGTAATCGGATCATGTTCTGGGGATAAGAAGAAAATAGCAAAAAAATTAAAAGAATTGTATGACCTTTCGAAGAAGTATCATCATGGTGCCGACGAAGGCTCTACATTAGGGTTATCTTGGATCAATCCAGACGAATTAGAATTGTTTGATAGGGAATTAAAAGAAATATTCGATTGGATTGATGAAAATTGTGTTATTAAGATGGTAGCTGCATGATGTAATAACTTTTACAAGACAAATATGATAACTATTCCGCAAATGATTGTTAAGAGTTTAGCATATGGAAGAACTTAAACTGGATAATATAGATTTAATGCAAGAAATAGCAAATGCATACTGGGGGTAGAATTATATGATTGAAAACGAATTAATATGTGGGAACAGAAAGAGGGGTAGAGATGGGCAGTGATTTAAATGACCTCGAAATGGCAAAAAAGCGTGACCATAAGATTATGATCACTGATGAAGCAATTAACAAAGTGCCACGTGTTCAATATAAAGAGATACCAGAAACAGAATACGATAACCTTCGGGAATTGGCAAGACAAGTTTTGCAAATATCTAAGGATGAAAATAATTCCAATGAAGTGGCAGTAACATATAGTCTCGAAAGTGCGCAGCTGATAGAAAAAGGCGAACGCTATCTTGGAATTGCACTGGGGGCAGAGCATGCTGTTGATCCTTTGAGTGATTCTACATCTTATCATTTGATACGTGCTTCCAGAGATTGTGTTGTCTTGGTGCTGCATAATCACCCATCGTTGTCGGCTTTTTCCTTGTCAGATATCCAGTTTTTGCTTAGATATGAGACCGTTAAACTTATGGTTGTCGTTACGAATTTAGGAAATGTATCATATCTGGTAAAAAATAGTAAATATGATTTTGAAAAAGCAGTTGTTTTGCTTAATGAAGCAATAGACTTAAATAACAAGGCAAAAAATATAAAAGATTTACAGGAAGCAGCAGATTATTTTCTGAAAAGCTGTTATAATGTAGGTATAAACTATGAGAAGCGATAAGGAGGTGCATATCATGATGGAAGAACATGTAATATTAAGTGAACGACCGGAGGATCAGTTAAAAGCTGTAGAATGGGCACGTGAACAAAAGAAGAAAATTCTTGATGACAAAAGCAGACGTATCGCAGATGAACTCATGGAAAAAATGACACCTTTGATAATGAAGAATAGTGTACAGAAATAGCGTGGGTACAATTTGGGTACACTAGAAATGCAACCGCATAAACAATATATAAAATAGTATCAAAATGATACGATTTCTACATGAAAAATTACTATTTTCATAAGAAAAATCGAACCCGAAAAAGAGTTTGAGTGATAACGAGCCAAATACAGTTTAATAAAGACAGCATCTGCGGAGCAGATGTCGGACAATAAGGATGCGCCCTGCATGTTTACATGCAAGGGCGTATTTTTATTGTCCGTAGACCTGCATCCGACAGGATGCAGGCTGTCTTTGTTACGATGTATTCGGCGACAACAGACAGCGAGCTGAAGCGAAGCGGAAGGGAGCTGAATAGAATATATGAGTTTGCAAAGATATGAAAACCAAAGAAATTGGGCAGAACAAAATATGATATACTTTTTAAAATACGTATAGTATAATATAATTGCATAGTATATCGAAAAGATTATTATTGTGAAACAGTTATTTGATTGATATACATAAAATTGGAGAGAAAGTATGGCAAAGAAAGGGTTAGATATATCTACAATACAAACTGTGTTACGAGACATCAGAGATAATGGTGGATGGTCTTTGTGTATTGGAGCTGGGACAAGTATGCCAATTTTACCAAATTGGTATTCTCTGGTTGAAAATTTAATAAATAAAAATTTTGATTTGAAAGATATAATTGATATTGAAATATACAAAAAAATGGGGTTTTCAGCAGATGCAATGATTCAAGCGGTTAGGAATAGATTGGATATCGATGATAATAAATTTATTCAGATTTTATCAAAAGAAGTTTACGCACCTATCAAGGATAATGTGAATTCGGCAGAATGGAAATCTTTTATAAAAATACATGAAGCCGTTACAATAGCTGGAATTAGTGAAAAAGAATGGAAGAATTTTGAGCAGATAATTGAAAATATATTAAGTAGTACTTCGGCTAATCTACTGGCAGAAGTTGTTGTAGAATCTATCAATAACGAGTTACCACCTAAAGCAATTTTGTCTTTTAATGGGGAAGCAATTTTCTTAGCCTTATTGAATTATTATTGGATGAAAAGAAAGAATAATAAAAATAAATTTGATAGAATAGTAAATGGAATAAGTAATAGACACAGTAACAGAATACCATATATACATTGTCATGGGGTACTGCCCATAAATGGAGTCCAAAATCGGAAAGGACACAATGCAAATGATAAGTTAGTATTTTTGGAGGAAAGTTATTTACAACTAGCAAATTCACCGATGTCATGGCAGGCAATAAATTTTATTGATAATTGTATGTATAGTAAAATGGTTTTTGTTGGAGTATCATTGTCAGATGCTAATATGAGACGCTGGCTCAGTTGGATTCATAGTAATAAGATGGAGGAGTTTAGGATTAATGGTTTTACTTGCAAAGATCCAACAGAACATTTCTGGATAAATAAAAAACCTAAAACAGATGTGGAAAAAGTGTGGATGGAAGAAAGTGTTGCGCATCTAGGAGTTAGACTGGTATGGATTGATGAATGGAACCAGGTAGGTGAGGTCTTAAGAAAAATGTTGGGATTATAGTTTGTGGATACTTATGGAAACAGAAAATCAGTAAGTAAAATAAATTGTGCAAATGCAGTAAAATATAGTTGTACATATTTTAGAAATAGCTGGAAAGAGACAATGGAAAGAAGTTACTATCAAATGATAGATATAGTAGATGCACTTGATGATAAGGAATATACGGGAAGTCTTGTCACACTATTGCAGGCAGGAACAGATTTTGTCAGAAATAATTCCAAGAAAGCATGGCGTAAGGTTGGGGACGGCAGAATTGAAATGCCGGATTATCCGGATCGTGCAGTGCTCGAAGGTGTAGTAAATGCATTGATTCATAGAAATTATATGGAGATAGGCAGCGAAGTCCATATAGATATGTTTGATGACAGAATCGAAATATATTCACCGGGTGGAATGGTAAGCGGAATATCTCTAGAGGGAAAAGATTTATTAAAAATTCCATCAAAACGAAGGCATCCGATATTAGCGGATATATTCAGCCGTTTGAAATATATGGAGCGTAGAGGTAGTGGATTTAAGAAGATATTGGCAGACTACGAGGGACAAGTTGAATTTGATGAGTCTAAGATGCCTGTCTTTGATGCGGATAATGATGATTTTACATTGACTTTGTATAATTTGAATTATGGTTCTAGTTATGCAATACATGCAAACGAAGAGAAAATTCAAGGTGATACCCAAGATGATACTCAAGGTGATACCCAAGATGATACTGAAGAAAAAATCATCAAAATGATAAAGGATAATCCGCAAGTATCAACGGCAGATATGGCAAAGGAATTGAAAATTGGAATTGCAACAGTAAAACGAAAAATCAAAAAAATGTCTAATGTATCATATGTCGGAAGTGGTTACAGTGGACACTGGGAGATTAACGGATAGAAAGTGCATTATATTATTCAAGCTATGAAAAGAGAAATAATAGTTTTTGAGCTAAATTAGTTCAAGTAATTATATTTTAGTCCAAGATGAAAGAAGAAAATGCTGATATACAGAGGATTTTCTTCTTGAACTAAAGATGAAATTAGCTCAAGAGTGAAACAAATAAGTCGAAGAAATAATATTCGAAATGTGTAAATCAGGTGGCATCCAAGAATATTTTGGAGTTAGTCTCAACGAAGTCTAATGAGATTTGAGACTTGGTGAGACTACATAATATGGCAGAAAAGCGATAAAATCGGCATTGGTGGTTGAATTGTATGAGTACAGTCTCAAGTCAGTCTCATTTTTGACACTGTTTGTTGAGACTAACGTGAGACTGAGGAGGTTCAAAATTATGGACATAAGCAAAAAGGATTGGAAATTATTTCGAGAAAGATTATCAGGATGGCAGGAAAATTATATGGAAGGTCTTGTTAAAGAGTA
>ENA-UOJE01002029-UOJE01002029.1-human-gut-metagenome-genome-assembly--contig:-C23-NODE-2029-length-16368-cov-10.017348_pt1 | contig 16368 bp, 20 predicted proteins | sample MGYA00242341_ERZ723888 | MGnify/ENA metagenome assembly ERZ723888 | reverse complement strand
AAGCAATATTTGATTGAAAGAGAGGTATTCGTATGAACGCAAAGAAGTTTTCCGATGCCATGAGCGAGCTTGACACGAAATATGTTGATGAAGCTCTCAACCATAAAAAGAAAGCAAAAAGGCCCGGTTGGATCAAGTGGGGGGCTATGGCGGCTTGCTTATGCCTTGTGATCTATGCGGGAATTCGCTTGATTCCTACAGACTCCCCACCCGATGAAAGCAGCGAACTCCCCCTGCTTAACGCGCAGTTTGAAGGTGGCGATATGGGCTTTGAGGGTTTGATGCTGTTCGATATTTCGGAAAGCGGATCAGCAAATCCGTGGACGAAGGATATGGTGCTCGAAACACTGCCCGTATATGAAAATCTTGCCTATACCGATGCTTCGGGTCTACCCGTGTATCTCAGTGAAAACGAGCTGCTTGGGGTTGCCGAAGACATAGCAGCTCGCCTGAACGCCGACATTATCAGCACGGAGTACAAAAGAGTGGAGGATACTGCGCAGCTCTCGCCCAATACAGGGCTTAGTGGCGGAGAGGCGTGGCGCTTAACCGCTAAGACCAGAGAGCATACCATTCTTGTTTCCGGAAATGGGAACGCAGTCGTGGAATTCAACACACAGGGTGAGCTTTTCAGCGACTATACATCGGAAAATGAGGCGAAAACGACAATCGGCACACTCCTGGAAAAATACGCCTCCTTGCTGAACGTGGATGAGCCTGTTATATATACGTGGTGCGACTACACCTTTACCGGGGAACAGTTGCGTAGATACTTCGTATATGAGGATGACACGGATCCGGTACAAAAAATACTCAATTACAACTTCTGCTTAATCGGCTTAACGCCGTCGGAGGAAAGCGGAGAGTTGTCGAATGTCAGCTTTCAAAACAATCTTTCCTGCACGAACAAAATAGGCGATTATCCCATCATTACAAGCGATGCAGCACGTGAGATGCTGCTCAATGGAGAGTATATTACAACCGTTCCCAGCGAGTATTTGCACGACACAGGGATAAGTGAGGAAATGATTGCCAAGGAAGAACTTGTATATCGCACAGAAAATGTCAACGAGATATTCATGCCTTACTACCGCTATTATATTGAGCTTAAAGAAAGCGGCGTGGAAATGGCTGATGGTCTTAAATTGTACGGCGTCTACTACGTACCGGCCGTCAGTGCCGAGTACCTTGTGGATTTCCCCATATGGGACGGGAGCTTTAATTGACTCTGGATGTTTTCTAATATCCAAATGATTTGGAAAAAGAACCATAATAATCAGCCATACGACGTCAAAATAAAAATTGCTGTGTGACAACGACACAGCATAGACACCAACTGCCAGGAGCAGCCATTTCAATTTTGAAACGGCTGCTCTTTTCTTTTTCCCATGAGTAGAAAGGAGCGACCCGCCATGACGAAACCGAGGAAGAAAACCCGCGAGGAGCTGCCGCACTTCTTAGGCCTGCATTGACGAGTGAGAAGTGTGGGCTTATGGTGGCTTCTATATCCCCTTTGTGCTGAAAGAATACATTGTTCAGCAGGAAACCCCTTAACGGGTCATACTGAGCGCAGCTTCCACGCGGGAGCTGCGCTGTTTTATTTGATGAATGCTGCAGATAGAACTATAATACTTCTGAGGGTCATCATTTCGACACAAGTTTTTGTTATCATGACAGCGAAAGGAGGGATGACCCATGGAAAAGATCCTGTTAGTGGAAGATGAAGCCCGTATCCGGAACATTGTTTTGGACTATTTCACTGCGCACGGACTAAGCTGCGACTTGGCTCGGAACGGAGAAGAGGCACTGGACATCCTTCGGGACAATGACTACGATGCGATTTTGCTGGATATTCTCATGCCGGGTTTGGATGGATTTGCCGTCTGTCAGTCTGTGCGAAAGAAGAGCAATGTTCCAATCCTGTTTCTTACCGCACTGGGTAGCGAGGAGGATACTCTGAAGGGCTATGCGCTGGGGTGTGACGATTATGTAGTTGAATGAAGCCCGCTTTTCGAACATTTTTATCGAAAAGCGGGCTTCTTCATGCCAACAAAGCCTTGAGAAGTCAAGGCTTTTTTCTTATCCCCTTCTTATGAGTGAAGGTGAAAACTCTCAAAATGTGAAACGAATATTTTTACGCAAAGTCGTTATTTGAACACAGTTTTACGATAAACTCGCCCAGTACGCCTCCTTAAATGCCTGTGGGGTCTTGTATTTTAAGGTCCGATGGGGACGCAGCTCATTATAGAATTGGACATATTGCGCCACGCTTTTGCGGTAGCTTTGCTCCGAGGTGTACTCCCTGCGGTACGCCTCCTCTTTTTTGAAGGAAGCAAAGAACGCTTCGGCGACCGCGTTGTCATGGGGCCGTGCTGTAGCGGAAAAGGACTGTTTCGCACCGCATTTTTGCAACAGTTCCGTAAGCGTGGCTGAGGTATACTGTGCGCCGCGATCGCTGTGAAAGGTCAGCCCGATGGGATTGCCTCGTGCTTGATAGGCCTCCCGGAAGGTGCTTGTGACCAGATGAGTGCTTGCGTTGCGGGACATCCGATAGCCGATGACCCTGCGGGAGAAAAGGTCGAGGATCATACAAAAGTAGAGCCAGTAGTCGTTGATTTTGAAGTATGTAATATCGCTGACCCAGATTTGGTTGGGACGCTCCGCGGTGAACTGCTGCTCCAGTAGATTCTGTTTTTTGTACTGCTGACGCTTCTTGAATTGCTTTTTTGCGTCTGGGCGGATGCTGTGCAGATCAAGCTCTTGCATGATCGCCGCGATGCGTTTGGTGCTGACCCGGATGCCGCTTTCGGCCAGAGCGATGCGAATTTTTTCGGCGCCGAATCGCTGGGCACTGTCATCAAAAACCTGCTGTACCAGCCGCATAAGCCGCGCCTGCTCTTGATCGCGCTTGCTGCGGTCGGCCCGGCGGAAGATGTGGTTGTAGAAGGTTCCGCGGGCAACATCCAACGCTTCACAGAGCTCGTGGACACTATACGGGTTGTCTGGCTTTTGGTAGAGGCTTTCCAAGAAGACCAGCTTTTTCTGTAAGGGCACATTTGATATGTACCCCGTGAGCCGAATGATCTCCAGTTCATGCTCCAGCTTTTCCAGCCGCCTTGAAAGGGTGTCGAACTCTTTTGGCGTGTAGGTACGATTTGCTGTTTTGATGGAACAGTATTCTCTTCTCCAGTCGTAGAGTGTGCTTTGCGCGATATGTAATTCCTGACTGAGCGATTGAATGGATTCTCCCTTTTGGTATCGCTTGATAATCTTGGCCTTGAATTCAGCGGGATATTCTTTTGGCATAGTCTCATCTCCTTTTAAGCAATAAGACTATTGTAAGCAGTTGCCCGCCGGAAAGGAAGCATCGCATATGCTCCAATTGTTATTCGACGAAGAACCAAGTAATTCTTGTTGCGGAAGACGGGAAATCTATTCTGATATGGCATGACATGGAAACCCGTTGTCCCGCAAGGGATAGCGGGTTTTTACTTTTTTCCGTAGGAAAATTCGCTTACGCAAAACCCATACAGAAACCCATACCGATAAAATTTGACGGATAAGATCAGCTCATGCCTGATTGGAATTTTTCAGCGCATCTCTGAAAATTTGACTGGCACGACGAATGCTTTCCTGATCTGCGTGAGTGTACATACGGAGCGTAATGGCCTTGTCACTGTGGCCGAGCTTTTCGGACACGCTTGCCACGTCGGCCCCATTCGTGATGGCGATGCTGGCGAAGGTGTGCCGCAGCTTGTGCGGATGTAGATCCGGTACGCCGCACTTCGCGGAGAGCTTCTGCATATAGCGGGCCGGAGACTGCGGATGCATGGGTTCGGGACTGTTCGACTGCGTGAATACAAACGGACTGATCGCCTCCCTAGACTGCTCCAGCCTGAGTTCACGGAGCAGACCGATGATCTCCGGGGCGACGTCGATCGTCCGCACCTTTCCGCTTTTCAGAGTATCCAAGTAGACACCCTTTTGCGGGGTATAGCACAGGTTGCCGCTGATCGTTACGGTACACGCGCTGAAGTCGATGTCCTTCCATTGAAGGCCGCAGCACTCGCCCCTGCGTATGCCGGTGTCGATCAGCAGACGCATAAGGACGCGCCATTTGAGCGGCTCGGTATCTATGGCAGAGAAGATGCGCTGAAGCTCTGAGGCGGTATAGGCTTCTATGGGCTTGTCTCTGCGCTCGCTCTTGCGGGGCTTGGGTCGCTCTACCCTGTCCATCGGGTTTACAGAGAGCACATCACTCATGTAAGCCATTTTGAACAGGCTGTGCAGGATCGTGTAGACCTTGACGCAGGTGGCGTTTGCCTTTCCTGCGGACTGCATGGACAAAAGCAGCGCGCTGATGTCTGCGGCAGTGATATCGGGCATTTTCAACTCGCCCAGAGTGGGGTATATCCAGTGGTCGAGATTGCCCTGATAAGCGCATCGACCGTTTTCACTCATGGTCACAGTCTTGGCAGGCATAAAGACTTTTTCGCCGTATTGCCGTAGAGTTTGAATCTTAGCGATCTCCTGTTTTTGCCGGAGGTCGTTTTCTTTTTGCTCTGCGCGAGAGGTGACTTCTCCCTCGTGGCAGCGTCGTTCGAACTCGGCTGCTTCTTTGGTTAATGCACGGTCAATGGCCTTTTGACTCCATCCAGCCGGTGGATACCAACGGGTGGTGAGGTAGGATCTGGCGCGTCCACGGCTGACACGGATCTCATAAAAGGTTTGACCGTCTTTTGTGGTTCTTATTCTGGTTGATGCCATGAAACATCCCTTTCTTTATTCGTACTGGTATGGGTGCGTGACCGAAGTACCGTACTGCTTTTGGTGACGGGCATCTAAAAATTCCGCGTAGGATATCAGATGCTCTTGAGACCTTGCATCCAACGACGAGACCAATTCTCCGAGGATCCGTACCGTGCGCATCTTGGAAGCCTGCCCGCTCTGGTTTATCTGGTAGAGCGTCAGAAGCAGGGAGTGGAAGTCGATTTCCAGTCTGCCGCCGACTGCGGGGACTTTGAATAGAAGGTATTTCTGCCGTTCTCCCTCAATGGAAAGGCCGTCTCTAATTTGTGGAAGCAGCTCGCACATCTTTTCCTGATGCTCTATTTCGGAGACCATAATATCGCCCCAATCCATCAATTCGCCGGGCGTTGTATCCAATATCTCTGCTAAGGGCTTCAGAAGCGAGGCGGGCATCTCAATCATATCGTTTTCGTAGCGATAAATGGTTGCACGGTTTTTGCCGAGCTTGGCAGCCAAATCATCTACCGACATACCGAGCTGTTTGCGGCGGGCGCGAATTTTTTTTCCGGTCGTCATCGTTGATCCTCCTTGTTTTGTGCTTGTAGTTACTATACAGCAAATATCGCAAAAAAGCAATACAAAAAGCGGATAGAAAATTTAATGTTAAAAAATGAAAAATTTATCTTGACAAGGAGAGATGTGTCCTGTATGATCAAAATATCGCAGAAACGCGACTTAAAACGAGAAAGAAGCGGATATGCGAAATTTGGAGAGAGGAGGGAAGAGCTTATGGTGCCTTTTCAGAAAATCGCAGAAGCGTGTAAAAGCACGGGCCTGTCTCAGTATTATCTGCGGCAGGGCTGCAAAAACGGCACGGTTCCGCACATCAAGAGCGGCGGCGTTTACTACGTCAATGTTCCGGCGCTGATGGAAGAACTGGACAGAAAGAGGAAGTAGGCGACGCAAAAAAACCGCATGGAGGAAGGAGGTATACGCATGGACAGGAAAACAGCGAATAATCTGCGGCAGGAATATCCCAACCACGTGCCGCTGAAGGTCGCCGCGCAATTCTTCGGTGTTTCGCCCCGTCAGCTTTCGTGGCTGGTGGCAGAGGGACGCGAGCCTTTCGCTTCCATTGGAGCCAACATCGGCACCAGACAAAAGTATATCCGTATCTACACGGAGCCGTTGATACGATACCTGAGCTGTGAAGGAACAGATGCTTAAAACTTAGAAAACGTAGTGCAAGGGGGGTGATCGTCTTGTGAGGGGCTGTCACAAACCATGTCGGGCGGCACGGAAACGGCTTTTAGAGAAAAGCTGCTTCCATGCCGCCCGAACTTTCTTACAAAAGGAGCGTGTAATTTATGCTGAATGAAAATCAATTAAAACTGCTGCGGCATCTATCGAGGTTCAATCTGCTGGATTATCCGTCCTGCCTTGATAGGCTCAACAACGATGGCGGCAGCGACCGTACGGCGCTGTCCTACGCCTTCCGGCTGCTGACGAAAAACCGATATGTTTCCAAGGATAAGCGCGGCTGCGTGTCTATTCTGGCAAAGGGGCGGGCGCTGTTTCCTGAGCTTGAGCCGCTGCTCTCCGCCGGAGGCGGTGAGCAGACAAGGCAGAGGATCATGGAGGTATCCCGCATGGCGGCGCTGATGGAGAGGAGCGGTATCCTCGTCTCTGCGGACCGGCAGGAATGGGAGGCCCCCTATTTTATCCCGTCCGCCTGCTGGCGGAGGATTGCGCCGGGTATCCTCTCCACCACGCGCTTTACCGGAATGCTGATGGCAGGAAAGCACCGTCTGGCCGTCTATGACATCGGGGGCGGCGCAATGGAGTGGCAGGTGCGCGCGGAGGGCTCGCTGTTCTACACGCGGTACGGCAGCTACGAAACGAAGGCGACGGGTATGCTGCTGGTCTGTCGGGAGAACGCAAGAGTGAAGGCGGCGCGGAACATCATCCGGCAGACGATGTGGAACCGCCGCCGTCTCCTTCGGGAGGACTGCACGGAGCGGGACCGGCCGGTGAGGTGGTCGCGTTCGCCCATTAAGCTCAAGGCGCAGTATGAGCGCGTCTATCTGACGACGCCGGAAACGCTGCCCGTCAGCCTGCAAAGGATATTGGGCGAGGAGCGGCATCTCCAAACGCTGCGCGCGAAAAACAGAGGAACGCTTTCAGGCAGTCAGGGGATCGGAGATATTGAGATGCATTCCCGCCACCTGTTTGTGAACCCCGCCTGCGATTTATTGAAGTATGTCTACTTTTTCTCCGCGGCAAAAACCTATTTGGGAGAAAAGAGCGAGGAAAAGGCATATTGGCCGAAGATCACATTGGAGCTTTGCATCTGGCCGGAGGATCTTCCCATCGCGGGGATGTATCCGGAGCTGCTCGACCTGAAGGGGCTGACCGTTTATGTATATCGATCTAAAAAAGACGCTTGAGGAGATCAGTAGATGCCTACCGGAAAAAGGTGTGCCCACGTCAAAGCAGTTACAGCGAATGTATGAACTTACGCTGCGGCTGCAAAGCCAGGAGTTAGCCGTGATCTACGACATGGAAACATTTGGCAGTCCGGCAGCGCAGGAACAACAGCCCCTTGCCCAACAGCACAGCGGCGGGGAAAATAGGAACGGTATCGTGACCTTAAAGATTGACGAGCCGCTGCCCTCGATGAAGAAGCTGACGGAGGCCGTCGAAGAGCATTGGAAGGCTATGATCCACGCGGCAATTTCCGACGCGGCGGCGCAGGAACCGCTGCCGTATTTTGAAAAAGCGTTTGTGGAGATCGAGATCGTCACGCCGAGGGGCAGTGATAACGCACGGGTGTGGGATACCTCCAACCGGGCGATTCAGGTTATTCTCAATAACCTGAAGGGCATCTTTTTTCATGACGACGATATGGAGCACATGGCTTTTTCGGTGGTCGGACGGTGGGGGGAAAAGGTGCCACGATCCTCCGTATTTCGGACGATAAGCAAATCAGCGCAGATCAGAGGCAGCAGGCATTGGACGGAAAACAGGTAAATTCATGAGGTTTGAAAAAGGTCATGGAGCAGGACGGAGATCGACTGATAGCTAGTCATCTTGGGCCGCGATGTGAGCCAATATGCAGCGAAAGGCAGGTGGCAAAAGTCATCGCTGCGGAGGGGTTCTGTGAGGTGCGTCACCCCCGGCAGACGCGCCGAACAGAACAGCCGAAAGGGGGCGAAACCGTGCGAGCGTCAGAAGTGACGCGAGCATGGTTTCGCCCCCCATAGCAGTCTCATATTATTGCGCGGCCTCGTCAGCCGACCGCCCTGCCTTCGGCGGGTGGCTGCGGGAAATATAAGTGCATGGATATCGTGTATCCACTCAATAGCAGTCGGATGGTGCACGGAATTATAAATGTCAGGGTAACATAGAGCCTTTTCCTGAGTAAAAAATATCATATTGCTTTTCCGGCACGGTTCTATAAACTTAAAGACTATACAATATCACATATAGAAGAAATTCTAAAAATCTGCAGAGCCTCACCTCAAATTGATTTGCTTCTGGGATTTAGGCCAATATCTACCATAAAGGCTTTAACATGGTTAAAAGCCTCTTTATAGGCCAACATTCCATCCCGTTTTCTGATTGCTTCTGCAATCCTGTCGTGCGGGAGAATTTCATATTTCTCAAAGTTAACAATATCTTTTTTGATAAAGCTGTGTTCGTACTCATTGAGCAACTGAAGGAGGGACCTTTCAAAATCTGCCATCAGCTGATTGTGGGAGAATTCCGCAACCATTTCATGGAAACGATCACCGCTCTCGCTAGGATTATCGCTATCAAGTGGCAGGCTCTTCACTTGCTCAACATACTGGCAAAGAGCGGCTATTTCATCGTCGGATGCGTTGTATACAGCAAGGTGTGCCATTGTTGCATCGAAGAACATTTTAGCCTCATATAGCTGATAATACTTATCCAAGCTCATAGTTGCGGGAGAAGGAATGTTGGGCAGGATAACAATATCATCCACCTGACGGATGAAATATCCTTTACCTTGCTGAGCCTCAACTAGCCCCATTACGATTAGCTTTGAAATTGCCTTCTGGAGCGTTGGGCGACTGACGCAAAAAATCTTTTCCATTTCAACCTGTGATGGAAGCTTATCACCTGTTTTTAGTTCTCCAGTATCAATTTGTATTTTTATTTGATTGACAATCTGGTCGACAATTGAAATCTTAGTTGTCTGACGTAATCCCATTTATCTTCACCTATTCATATATTAAAATTGAAATTCTAAATCTTTATAATTTTATACGATAAGAAAAGAGAAGTCAACAATATAAACAATTACCGGGGACCTGATTACTTAAATTACTTGAAAAATACAGGCTGCCTTAGATTCTATCTCCAATATAGTCGGAGATAGTTCAAGTAAAAGATAAGAGCTTGTCATTTTTGACAAAAATACAAAAAGAATATGAACCATATAAAAGTAAAAAAATCGATTTGCCCGATAAAAAGGCAAAAAGCAACAATGGCCGCTACATAAAAAAGCCAGGATTTTCAATACAATTTAAGCGTTCTTAGAAAAAAGAAAGGGATGTAACATTGCTTTGTGAATTCTGCGCATTATCAAGATAAATCGAAAAAAAGCAGTTGACATATAGTAGAGGTTAAGATATAGTTTTATCAAGATGACCTAAGTACCTAAGTTATCTTGATGAAAGCTTATATTATAAAAATAGAAAAATAAAGAGAAGGGAAGAGATGTATTTATGCAGTTTGCACGAATTGCAAGGGCATTGTCATGAAAATGGCGTTATGCGGCAAAATTTTATAGCATCGAATCCAAGGATTGTAAAAATAAATTTTATAGGGAGATGATAATGTGGAGAAAGTGAATTATTTCCTGCAACAGTTGATTAACGGCATATCATGTGGATCAATTTATGCCATGATTGCAATTGGGTACAGTATGGTATACGGCCTTCTGTATCTTGTGAACTTTGCACATGGTGATTTATATGTGTTTGGTACATTTATTGCATATTCGCTTATGATTTCCTTGGCGTCAAAAGTACACCCATTGATTTGTTGCCTGATAGCAGGAATTATCACGGGCGGTATCGGTATTATTATTGAACGGACCGCTTATCGTCCGGTCCGTAATGCAAACCGAATGGTTCCTATGATTAGTGCATTTGGTGTCGCTTTGATTTTGAAAACGGTTGCACAAGTTATTTGGGGACCTGAAGCGATTCCATTTGAATCACTTCTTCCCTCTGGCTCCTTTATGGTTGGAGGAATGCAGATTTATATCAGGGCGATTATTATCCCGCTTTGTTCGTTGGCTGTTGTGGTTATTATGCAATTTGTATTACAGAAAACGAAAATGGGACTTGGCACGCGTGATATCATGCAGGATATACAGACGTCATCTTTAATGGGCATTCCAACTAACACAATTATCCCAGGAATTTATGCGCTTGGCGGCTTTCTTGGAGTTTTTGGCGGTGTGCTCTACTGTTCTTACTACAGTTATATCAGCATTGATATGGGTATGCTTGGTACGATTAAAGCATGGGCAGTTGTTATGTTAGGCGGCGTTGGCAGTTTTTGGGGAGCTTTTTTTGGCGGAATTATACTGGGCATTGCGGAGGCGATGGCGGGCGCATATGTCGGAACGGCATTCAGAGATGCAATGGGTTATCTAATTATTGTATTTGTTCTGATGTTTCGTCCAGAGGGCCTGTTTGGAGTTAAGAAAGCGGAGAAGGTGTAACAATGAAACTGAGAGAAAATGCTATCTTAGTTAATAAAAATAAGGAAATTATGCTTCTTTATGGAAGCGCGTTTCTGTTTCTGCTTATTGCCCCGCTGTTTATCAAAAACGCATTTGTGATTCGCTTGATGACAACAACATTTATATACTCGGTGGTTTGCTTCGGAAATATGCTAATTTGCGGCTACACAGGTATGATGTGTCTCGGGTTTGCAGCATTTTACGGTATTGGTGCTTATGTGGCAGCACTCCTTGCGAAAAATGCCGGAATGCCGTTTGGTGTTTGCCTGCTGTGTGCGGGTATTGTATCCGCTATAATCGGATTTGTGATTTGCCTCCCCTGTTTGAGGCTTACAGTTGATTTTGTTGGTCTCATTACAACTGCATTTTTAAATATATTCTTGGCAATTGTTCGCAATTGGAACTCTGTGACAAATGGTGCTACCGGTATTTCTGCGATTCCCCGCCCAGTGATATTTGGCAAGAAAATTTCGTCGGGAATGGATTTTTATTACCTAACATTTATTGTAATGGTAATTGCGTTTTCCCTTCTCAATAATGTAATCCATTCTAAAATCGGACGTAACTTGCAGGGTATCCGAGACAATGAACTTGGTGCAATTTCGGTAGGGGTCAAGGCAAAGAGACTCAAGTTGTTTGCCTTTACTGTGGGGACATTTTTTGCTGGCGTTGCGGGATGCCTATATGCATTTTACATTTCGGCAATCAATCCAAATAATTTTGTATTCAACATTTCGACGCAGATTATGCAGATGTGTATTCTTGGCGGTCTTGGCAGTCTTCCGGGGGCGGTGATCGGCGCAGCGTTCTTTACGATGGTACCAGAGCTTTACCGCGACTTGGCTTTGTACCGAATTGGCATCGGTGGTCTTATTATGGTTCTTTGTATGCTGTTCCGCCCACAGGGGTTGCTTGGCTCTAGAGCATTTGCAGGTGACAAGGGTATTGCCGACAGGATCAAGCAACTGCGCATTTTGCGCAAGAATGCTTAAAACCTCAATAATGGGAAGTGAGGAGATAGAGCAAATGGATAACATTCTGGAAGTTAGAGGCCTGAAAATGCATTTTGGCGGAGTTAAGGCGGTCGATGAGCTTAGCTTTGATGTGCATCGCCACGAACTACTGGGCGTGATTGGACCGAACGGTTCTGGAAAGACGACTATGTTCAATGCGCTGACCGGCGTGTATAAACCGACAGATGGAAAAGTAACATTTAATGGAATTGATATCACCGGAAAGCCGCTAGATTCCATGGTAAACTATGGTATTGCGCGTACGTTTCAAAACCTTCGTGTTTTTAAGGCGATGACGGTTTTGGACAATATTATGATTGGCAACTCGAAAAACATTCATACGAACCTTTTTGATGCGGCATTACATACACCCAGATATAGAAAATATGAAAAAGAGTCTTTGGAAAAGGCGAGGGAACTTCTCTCTTTGCTAGGCTTGAGCAGGTGGGAAAATGAGTATGTTGGAAGCATTCCATACGGAATTCAAAAGCGCATAGAATTTGCACGAGCAGTAATAGTTGAACCGCAACTTCTGTTGCTTGATGAACCTGCGGCGGGTTTGAACAGCAAAGAAGCGGAAGACCTGATGCAAATGATTCTTTGGGTTAAAGACAAAAAGGGCTTTACGGTGATTCTTATTGATCACAATATGAAAATTATGATGTCCTCAGCGGAGAGAATATTGGTAATGGAAGCGGGAAGAGAACTGGCGGTCGGCTTGCCGAAAGATATTCAGAATAATCCTAAAGTAATTGAAGCATATTTGGGAGGCGAATGAGACAATGTTGCTGCACGCGGAGGATTTAAAAATATTCTATGGCCCAGTCGAAGCAATTCATGGGATTTCATTCGATGTGAACGAAGGAGAGATTGTTTCCATTGTTGGCAATAATGGTGCAGGTAAGACGACAATCCTAAAAACAATCTCCGGTCTAAAAGATTTTTCAAAAGGCGATATTCAATGGCAAGGAAAATCGATTAAAGGTATGGGTGCAGCTGCTTTGGTGAAGGCTGGCATTGCGCATACTCCGGAGGGACGTATGGTGTTTCCAAACTCCACAGTCTATGAAAACCTGTTATCAGGAGCGTTTATTCGCAAAGATAAGGAAGGTATCAAAAAAGATATTGAAATGTATTGCGAACGTTTTCCTATTTTGGGCGAGCGCAGAAAGCAGAAAGCAGGACTTCTCAGCGGAGGTCAGCAACAAATGCTGGCGATTGCCCGCTCGCTCATGTCTCGTCCAAAACTTCTTATGCTTGATGAGCCTTCGCTAGGACTTGCACCGGTTATTGTTGCAGAGGTTTATAAAATCATTGAGGAGATTAACAAAGAAGGAACTTCAATTCTTCTGGTTGAGCAGAATGCAAAGAAAGCACTGAGCATTGCCAATCGTGCGTACATTCTGGTCACCGGCGAAATCACGCTAACTGGCGAGGGAAAGCAGTTGCTGGAAGACGACTCAGTTCGTCAGGCATACCTTGGTGTATAAAGCCCGTATATTATCAGGCGTTGCCTGAAAATATAAAAATTTTGACAATGAGAGGAGCAAAAAATGAAAAGAACTATGAATCGCATCGTGTCCCTGCTGCTTGCTTTGGCTATGGTTTTTGCCTTAATGGCTTGCGGTAAGAAGGAAGTCCCCCCTCGAACAATCTCAATGAAACAACTGAACCTATCCGTATTGGACTTGCTTGCGCCCTGAGCGGTGCCAGCGCAGCTTACGGAAATTTCCAGCGCTGGGCTGCTGAATTGGCGGTAAAGGAAGTCAATGATGCCGGCGGCGTTAATGGCCGCAAGGTTGAGTTGGTTGTTCTTGATGATGCGCAAGACGAGGCGCAGGCGCCAATCGTTGCGCAGAATTTCTGTGACGATCCCACAATTATTGGCGTTGTAGCACATGGGGGAAGCTCTCTGAGCGCTGCAACACAGCCTATTTTTGAAGAGGCTGGCTTATGCAACATTGCCCCAGCTTCCAGTTCTAACTATCTTTCCGATTTGGGAATGACGCAGTGGCTGCGTATTGTTGTGTCCGATTTGGCGCAAGCACCTCGCATGGCTGCTTTTGCAAAGAACAATCTTGGCTGCAGTAAAATGGCAATCATTTATTCTAACACAGATGCTGGTATCGGTATTGTTGATAACATTGAAGCGGTTTCTGGCGGACTTGGACTTAAAATCGTTGGTAAAGAGACTTATAACCCTGGAACGGAGTCTGATTTCTCTACGCTGATTACAAAGGTCAAGTCTCTTGGCGCGGATGTTATCTGCCTACAGAGCAACTATCAGGATGGCGGTATTATTCTCAAGCAGATGCATGAGTTAGGCCTTGACCTGCCCGTTGTGTCTCTTAGCACGCTGACCTACCGTGCAACGGTCGAACTTGCCGGTATTGATGCACTTCAGAACACTTACTGCGTTTGCACCTTTAATCCTTTCAGCGAGGCAGAGATTAACAAGGGCTTTCTTGAAAAGTATACCGCTGAATTCGGAGATAGAGAGATTCCATCCAGCCCTTGTGGTCTCACTTACGATGCGGTCAATGTTATCTGTGAAGCAATTCGGCAGGGTGCCACGAGAGAAAATCTTGCGGATTGGATTATGAATCGCATTCCAGGCCAATCCTTTGTGATGGAAAATAATATGCTTCTCGGTCCTAGAGTTACATGGGCAGACAACGGTAACGTTGACAGCTTTGTTTCTAGTGTTATCCGCGTTGACGAGAATGGCGATTTTGTTCCTTTCGGAGATGTTGATACGACTGGACTATCATAATCTTTATTTTGTGATACATATTTCGTGAAACGGTCTTCAAATCCTTCTTTCATAAAGGAAGGGCATCCTTCCTTTATGAAGATTGGAATTTGTGACTTAAAACTTGGAGGTACCTAATGAAAAAAATTTCCATAAGTTTTCCCGCAAATCTTACTGTGCGGGCGAGTCTTTTGACAGAACAGGAGCCTGTTCTGGTCGAAAATTTGCTGAGCAAGCTGGCAACGCCACAGAAATTCGTGTGTAATCATTCAGTTTCTGCTGGCAAAATATTTGACGCATATATGCGTCCAGCTGAAGAGCCTGCAGAAAAACCAAAAGGGAATAGGCTTATTTCGGCAAGTGAGCTACACAGCGGGGACATTCTGTGGGATGGCGAGAAACTAAGCGTTGTTTATGGTGATGTTGTTCAGCCGGGGGTGCTTGGCTGTGTAATTGGACATGCGGAGGTTAACCCTGTCTTTGATAAAGCGTGCCTAAATATTTGGTACGATATTTATCGCGAACATTCGGTTTCGGTTATTACGGTTGCAGAGGAGTGAAATCATGAAGAAGAGCTGGACTGAGATCAAAAGTGAAATTGAACAGGAGATTGATGTCATCTGGTACGAGGAGCCTAGAGAGGTTAAGGCGAGTAATCGCGGGCTGTTTCCGAGTGGAGCTGGTTCCCATGGTATGGCAACTGGCAACGTAGTTTATCAAGTGGCCGACACCTATGCGGCGGGATTTGGCTGTGCTGCAAAGGCAATAGAAAAAATTCTCAGAGATGATACATACTCTCTTGATCAAGTCAAGGATATATTTATGACATTGTATGGATCTCTAACTGAACGAATGGGTGGAAAGTCTCCTAATGGTGCTGCGTACATGAATATGCCGAAAGTATGGAGATACTACAGTGATATTGTTGATTCTATAGACAATATTAACAGCAAAGAGATATTTGCTTCTCTTTTCTGGAGCTTTGAAAACTATATTAAGCGTCTGAATATGTGGTTTTGCCAGATATTTACATGGGAAGTTATGGGTGGCCTCCGTTGTAGCAAAACGGTTGCGGACTACGAAAGACTTCTGGATCTCACTTTGCGTACGGAACCCTACATGAAGAATGCTGCAGAGACCAGAATTTAAGCCATCAAAGGAGTATTACTATGGATAAGATTAAAGTAACATTTGCTAGTGGAGTGTCTGTTCGTGCGACGCTGTTGCGAGATAAAGAGCCCGAACTCGCAGAATCTCTCTGGCAAAAGCTTGAGACGAAACAGAAGGGCATTACTCATGTGACTGTGTCTACTGGTGATTCGTTCAGCCTGTTCTTCCGTCCGCTTGTCGAGCCGCCTAAGATGGCGGGCACACTACGTGCGCCTATTGGTAATCGCCGCCTTTTCTACACGGAACTTGAGGCGGGCAATCTTTTGTGGAACAATATTAAAATGTACTTTTGCTATGGTCCGTGCACGGAACCTGGGCTTGTGGGAGCACAGGTTGCACAGATTGACCCTGAGGATATGGATACATTTAAGAGCGAATGCGAAGAGGTCCGCAACCACACTTATTTCTATCATCAGTTGGCGGTTGTGAGCGTCGAGCGTGATGAGGAGGCGTAATCATGGGAAAACATTGGACTGAAGTAAAGAAAGAGATTGAGGCAGAGATCGACAAGTGCTGGTATAATATGCCACTCGAGATTGAAGCCTGCCGCGCCGGTATTTTCTTCAGCAAGGCCGGTGCTCGTAATACTTATATTGGGAATCTGTACTACGGCATTCAGGACCCGATGTCGCTGGGTATGCTGCTGATTGAGGGTACACTCTATTCCGTTCTGGGGGATGATAACTTCAGCTTAGGTCAGTTTACAAGGAACTACACGCAGACCACGAAACGGGGGCTGCTGACAACAAATAAAGGCTGAATATCAAGCACCGGGAAAGTGCGGGATATTCAGCCTGTTTTGTTGTCTGGGGTTTCCAAAGGGGCTTGCCCCTTGGCACACGACTTTGCTTGCAAAGTGTAGTGTGTTATACGCTCTGTCGGCGTTGCCGTGAAAATGCCGTTGC
>ENA-UOJE01002026-UOJE01002026.1-human-gut-metagenome-genome-assembly--contig:-C23-NODE-2026-length-16382-cov-6.991486_pt1 | contig 16382 bp, 15 predicted proteins | sample MGYA00242341_ERZ723888 | MGnify/ENA metagenome assembly ERZ723888 | reverse complement strand
CGCCGCAGGTTTGTTCCGTGTCACCACCCGGAGTATTGCTGGGCACAATCATGAAACCCGTCATTTTGGGTTTACCCAGCTGAGTTGCAAATGCTGCGATGCCCAATCCAGCAGGAAGAGCACCAGTAAGGTTGATAATTTTATCGAGAAATTTTACAATGGAAGTTAAGAAAGATACGCCACTCTTAACGAGATCAGAAGAGAGAACATCAGTAGAAAGAACTTGGAAAGAAGCATCGAGCTGTGCAAGACGGCCTTGAATAGAGTCGAGGTACTTCTCGTTCTCTTCCCATGCCACGTTTGCACTGTTCGCGGCGGATTCCATAGTAGACTCGGCAATATCAAAGTTGTTTAAGATGGCTGCGACACCATTTGCATTGCGCTTGCCCGCGATCATCTCAGTGACATTGGCTTGCGTCACATCAGATAGACTACCCCAAACCTGAGACAGTTCTTTCATAATCTGATATGTAGATTTGAAGTTCTTACTATCCAGCATGATGTCAATGCCAGTCAGGGATTTCAGTTCGCTACGAAGTTCAGACACAGAATTTGCCATGCCCTCTGTTGACTCGCCGGCGGCATCTGCTTCAGTCTTGGCCGCACGAAGATACATTGACAGCGATTTCATCATGGTGCCTACAGAATCGGAATCCTGAATTACAGAGTTTGCAGCGGTACCAAGAGCAATGGTTTCTTCAAGTGTGTTATTTGCGGCTGACATAGCAGCAGAACTACGGGTCAGAATTTCACCCAAATCGTTTGCAGTAACAGGTTGAGTGTTTGCAACAGCATCAATTTTATCAACAACATCTTCCGCATCAGATGCAAGCAGCCCAAAGCCTTTCAGAGTTGAAATCAGGTACGAAGATGAAGTATTGACATCATCGATTCCGTCACCCACGTTACGAAGCAGGGTAGAGTAGGTTGCCAAATTCTCAGCGTCTTCGTCAGAATAACCGAGACGTTTCCAATCGGCTGTAGAATTGACATAATCACTGATAGAAACACCCAGTTTCTGCGCTTGTGTTGCGGCGCGGCTCATGTATTCTTCAAGGGATTTGCCGGCGTATTCACTAACCTTACGCAGTTCTGTAACAGCAGTGTCGATTTCAACTACATTCTGATATACGATACGCAGCGCATCTTGCATCTTGTGCAAAGCGGCCATGGTGATCATGGTACTCAGATGCTGGCCAAAAAGCTTTTCGAACTTGTCAAATAAATTTTCGCTTTCAAGTCCCAACTCTTTGGCCTGCACACGAAGTTCAGCAAATTGCTTTTTCAGTTCGCCAATTTTCTCTGGTGCTGTTTCAGAATTTAGTGCGTTCATCAAATTCTGGAAAGGTTGTGCTAAATTGCTACTTTGAATTTTTTTATTCGTTTCAAGATAATCATGAATTTGCGATTTTAGATTTGCAACTTCTGTAGCGGCTTTATTAGTAGATCTTTCTTGAGATATCGTCCTATTAAAAGATTCGGCGCTCGACTGTGCGTCATTATATTCTTTATCAAGAGTTCTAATAGCGTCAGTAACAGAGTTAATATTGTCCGCCGACTCTTTTAAATTCTGACTAGCCCACGCTTTTAATGCTTGTTCTGAATCTGAGGCTCCGTCGATAGCTTCAAACAGAAGGCTAAGCTTTGACTGCTTTTCTGAAAGTTGTGAATAGAATTCTTCACTAGAACCATTATTACCACGAACAGTCTCTATAAGGTTTTTATTTTGACGCTGTGCAGTAAGAATGTTTTTTACATCTCTAATCTTAGCAGTTTGTTTTTTTGCTGCCTGTTTTTCGGATTCATTTACAGCGTCAACTTGCTTCTTAATCGCTTGCCAAAGAGTATCAATTTCTTTTAAAGTTTCTGCATACGCATCGCTCTGCGCGGGAAGCGTATTAAGTTTTGCAATCAGTTCATCGATGTTTTTAAAATCAACATCCTGCAAACTACCGTCTTCCTGCATCTGCCGTGCAACTTCAACACCCTGCGCGATTTGAGTGCCTTTCTTTTCGAGACCCTTATATCCTTTGCGCCATAATGCGTGTTTTGCTTGAACCGCATAAGAATCTTGTCTCAACTGAAGTAAATCATTTGCATAGTTTTCATAAGTGCGAGGATCTTTAGCGTTGAGATCTCGTGCACGGGTTATAATACCTTCGATACTGTTTTTCAGTTCATCATTTGAGCTTTGAGATACTTCCTCTTTGAGCAATTCAAATTTTCGTAAAAGAGTATTGGTTTGATTACCCAGGCTTCTCTGCGCTTTGTTGGATGCTTCGATCGCTGCTGCAACGTTTTTCCAATTATCTTCAGCGGCTTTGATTGCGTTGTTATATTCTTTCGTACCTACAGTGGTATTTGCAATTGCGGCGATAAGTTGTTGCTGAATACGCAGCGCTTCTTGAATAGAAGTTGGAATTTTGTCAGCAGCTTCAGCTTCTTCAGCTGTGCCATAAGTTTTTTGAGCATCGGACAGCTGAGTTTTAAGTTTTTCATATTGCTCGTTTTGGGCATTTTTATTTTTATCTTTGCGACTTGCAATTCGACGATCTACAATTCTATTAGCAGAATCGAGTTCTTTCTTGGCTTTTACTGTCAACTGATCAATTTCATTACCAGAGAGGACATCAAGTAAGGTTAAGAATTTTTCATTAGCAGAATCAAAAGCTTCGTTCATCTGTTTGCGAGCCGTTTTTGCAGATTCAGATACATCTCCATCATCATATTTCGAAGATTCTTTTAATCCATCTGCATAAGCATTTACCTGTTCAATAAATGCATCAGATAGAATCTTTTTAACCTCTTGGGCCTGTTTGTCGTCTGCGCCTTTAGATTCCTTTGCTTTCTGCAATAACAATTCCGAACGTCTATTTTGCACTTGCTTATGAATATCAGCTAATGCACCTTGGACAGCAGGAGAGTTTGAATAGCCGCCGCCAACATTTCCTCTCGGGGCCCCGACTTTTTGCCTATCAGGATTAATAGCATGCAGAGCTTCTTCGTTTTCTTTTTTTACTCTTGCAGCGTCTTTATAAGCATCACTATCTTCGCCATACTGTTTTTTAGCTTCTGCAGCAGCTTTGATCAATGCCGGTTTTTGTTTTATCAGCTCGACATATTCTTTTTCATAGCCATTTCTCTTTTTAGCTTTATCAGTTTCAGATGCATTGTACAATTCGACTCCACTTGCTGCTTTATTAACACCATCCCAATATGCTTTGCTTTCTTCCCATGGCCAAGAAATAGTTTTATCTTTAAGCAAGCTGTCAGTATCGCTCCAGTTGATTTTTTGCTTTTTGATAGCTTCAATAGCATTTTTTTCTTCATCTGTAAGATTTTCAATAAGCTCCCTTGTGGTATCTTCAAAATCCTTTTCAAGTTCAACACTTTTACGGGCATACAAGGCTCTTTTTTTTGAGTTACCCTTCGAAATTGCACTTTGCCAATAAGTGTCGTTTTCACCCATTTTTGTGACAAGATAACCAAGATGAGCCTCTTTGCCTGCACGATTGAATGATTTCTCTTTAGTTTTGTTATCACTTGCTGCAGATGCATCTTTCTTTCCAGATTCTTTTCCAGCAGCTTCTTTAATCGCATTAGCAATTTCAGCATTCTTCAAGATCAAGTTGCCTTTAACATCGATACCACCTTCAGGCAGTTTGATGTTATTCTTAGTGACAACGACTTTACCGTTCATCACAACTGGATCAGGCCGCTCAATATCTTTGTCCTCAAGTTTGACGTGTCCATTTAGCTCAATGACTTCAGTTTTTTCAACATCCTGTCTCTTTTTCTTTTTACCTTTCGCCGCAGACTCCATAGTTGTCTTTGAAATCTTGCCTTGGAGTTCAACAGGCTCGGATGGAGGAGTGATATCGGTAGTTTTAAGCTCCACATGCCCCTTAATATCAACAGGAGTCTCAGGAGACACAATATCCTCAGTACCTAAAACTACCTTACCTGTAATCGCAGCCGGCTCACCAGTAACTGCTACATTAGACGTGTCAATTGAAATAGAGCTGATCTTGCCAATATAGGCGTTTGTCTGTTCAGAAATCTTGTTGAAGTCAAGGATCTGATTCTCCAAAGAGCGACTGAGGTTATCTACTTCCTGTGCTACATACTGGAATGCAGGGCCAAGAGCTGAAATGTTAGATACATATCCTTCTGTCTTACTGATAATGCCGTTCAGACTCTTATTGGCCAGTGACAGAGCATCAGCACTCGCCTTTAGATCGTCTGCATTGCCGACCTGTGCAGCGCTTGAATCAATGACAGCAACACCGGGAATTTTAACTGGATTTTTCACATCAACGGTAATATCGGCATCAGTTATTGTTACTTTACCTTTGATGGGAACGGTAGTCTCTTCAGCTTTTTTATCACCTTTAAGCCCTTCGTTGAAACTAGGTATACTACCGCCAGCAAACTTGACAGGTTCTTTTTTCTTTTTGGGTTGCGCAAGAGGTTGGATCGACTGCGGTTGCTCTACTTGTGCAGGATGTTCTGCGGCCGTAGTCCTTGTTTCTTTTAAACTTGCTGCTAATTTTGTGATTTTTTCAGTATCAAACTTATTCAGGACTTTGGTGTATTCTTCAAACTCTCGGCTAAGACCTTCACGAGTTAATGTAGTATTAGAAAGAATATCTTTTTCAAGTTCAACAGCTCGCTGTCTCTTTGCATTGATATCTTCTTGCTTCTGAGCGATATTACCAAGAACTTTATCAATTGCATTACCATAAGTCTCGATTGTAGAAACATCCAGATAACCGGATTGATCATTCGAATTATTAGTTTTTAACTCTTGCTGTACTTTCTTTGTTTCAACATTTACAGCTTTAATATTGCTGGCTACTTCAGCTGATTTGTCTTGCATGTCTCCGAACTCGGAAATAGCATTTTGGCACAATCTTCGTAAATCTTTATCATAATTTTTTGCTTCTTCATCTAAAGAATTTACAAATTTAAATGCGTCAGTTGGGACTTTAAAGTCTTCATTAAAATTTGTCAGCAACTCAAGAAGAGATTCTAGGTTTTGAAAAGATCCGGTGCTTGTTGCTAAATCAAAACCATTCTAATGCATCTGATTTTAGTTTTGTAAAACCATCATTGAATTCTTTTGTGGATATTTTCTTTTCGTTCTAGGACTCTACTTGTTTTTTTAACTCATCTAGTCCTTCTGTAACATTCATTGTTAAATCTTCAATTTCAGATATAGTTTTCTTTTTTGTGCCGTCTGAAATTTTAAAATTAAACAAATCATTAATATTAAATGCTTTTTTTGACGTTTTGGCTGCTTGAGTGGCCTCATTTGTAACAATCTTTACGACGTTTTGAGCAGAAGTTGCGAGCTCTTTAGTGTTAAAAATATCAGAAACAAATGATCCAAGACTATTTGTGTTTTTTGTCAGGTTCTTCAAATAATAACTCAATTGCTGATTGGCTTCTTTTAACTGCGTCTTAAGCTGCTCACTCAACTCATTTGAAAAATTATTAACATCAACACCAATTGTAACCTTTGGTATATCGCTGATGCTGTTAATCTGCTGTTGGATATCAGTCTTGATTTTTTCGGTATCAACAACCGGTGTTACAATCGCAGTAGCTTTGACATTCTTAAGCTTATCTTCAATTTTACCCTTAATACCATCAACATTAGGATCAATCTCAACCTGCGGCTTTTCGCCACTCTGTTTTACTTGACGCTCAATGTTTGTCTTTAGGCTTGATGGATTGATTTGCGGATCAACTTTTACTTTGATGCTTAATTCTGGTTCACGCGCCATATCATATTCCTCCTTTTGGAGCCGAATCTAAAAAAAGCAGGCTTTCAATAAGTCTGCTCTTCTCTTTAATTATTCTTTATCGTGTTCAATTTGATCTTTTAGCATCTTTACAATAGCGGAATTATGCGTATTGATATCTGCTTGTGTTTTAGATACAAACGGACGAGGATTCTCCCATTTATAATGTCGATTGTTCCAAGGATTATGTGCGCCTTCTTCGATCAGTTTGGCCAATCCATCAGGAGCGTTATATTCTTTATGCTCAAGTTTAGGTGGATCAACTGGTGCTCGTTCAAATACGGTCAACGTTCGATCTGCTGTTCGATATGTACTGCTTATACCAGAATCTTTTGATTCGTTTAACAGGCCACCATCAGCTTCACGTCTGTCATATTCAACAGGGGAGTAGGTCGAATATACATCCTTTTTAATATGCTGCTTGAGCTTATCCTCTACATAGGGAGCGACACTATTTTTCATAGCTTTATTCGCCCGTCGCATAATTTCTGTCTGAAGAGCGTTAACCGTGGTAGCTGTAAACTTTGCCATATTTTACTCCTTCGCGGTGCTTTTAACAGTATCCGTTGGGAAATTCACGACAGGTGCACCAGCAAGTAAGCCTTCAGGAGTTTTAATACGGTAACCATCATTGACCACGGATTTCTTTGCGTTCTCTTCAGCGATTTTCTCAATCATCTTGTTCATATCAAACTGCTCACCAATACCGTTTAACACCTCGGTAGCTAACTGCATCAACTGCTCAAACGGCTGATTTTTTGCAGCGGCTTCAAATGCGGCCATGTACTGCTGACGCTCAATCTCGATCTTCTCGCGGCAAGCCTTGTTCAGCGTGCCCAGAATATACTTACGAGGCACCTCGTTCATCAGTTCGGTCGTTTCATCGGAGAAAGCCAGATCACTCAACTGCTCGCCATTCAATTCATTAACATTGGTATCGGTGAAATATGCAACAGTGGCGATACGGAATGCATAGTCATACAGCGCTGGATCATAACGACCATCGCGCTTAGACAGATCGACCACGCCGTCTACAAAACCAATACGCTCCTTGAGAGTCAGATTATACTTTTCACTCATAATTCTTAGTCCTCCTGTGTAATTTTATTTTCGAGTCTCAATCGTGTAGCCTTTGCAATGCACATCGCATCAGCTTCATCGGATGAAACAACTTCACCATAATTTTTAGCCACATAATCAATGGCCTGTTGCTTAAGTTCTGGGCGCTTTACCTGTCGCCCTTGTTTGAATCCAAGTTCTTTGCGCCACTCAGTTGGCTTAAGTATTTCGTAAGGGATATTGAAGAGCTCACATGCTCCAATAATCGCACCCTGCAGTTGTGCTAGTTGAATAACGGTCTTGGCCGATGCCTGTAATGCGACATCTTCAATTACAACAAGGTCCGGATTATTGGTCTTGATACGACTCTGAATCATTTGACGCATGATAGCACGACGCTCATCCGCGTCTTTGACCTTGCTCAGATCAATCAGCGAATGGTATACAGTGTCGCCATCTAACGTACAAACGCCGGTTTTTATCAGCGCTTGGTCAAAAGCTAAAATTTTTATAGTAAACACTTCCTTTTTGTTTGAAATATAATAAAGTGACGTTTTTCTTATTTGTAAGTCTTTGTTCCTTGTATCAACGCGCGAACTCCATTGAGATATTCGTGCGCTCATAAAAGGGGTAGAGTCCCGAAAGACTCTACCTCGAAATTAGTTATGTAAGGATTACCCCTCGCTATTGTCAGGGAAGCAGAGATCAAAAATATTACCCTCAGAATCAGCCATAACGTCAAAGGTCATGGTCAGAGACACGGGATCACCGGTATTCTGCCAAGACAGCTCGAAACTGGCCTGAGGAGCAGCCTTGTACCAAATCGGATGTGCCTCGATGATCTCGTCAGACTCGGTCTTGTAGGGAATGGAACCCTCGACGCGATATGCCTTCGGGAAGTGGCGGCTATCCAGCTTGACAACCTGTGCTTTCTCCATCTTTGCGTAGTAATACACAATATAATCGGTAGACTGAACAGCTGTAGCGCAGGTGACCTCCTGGCCATCCAGCTCAACAGAAGCGGTCAGCTCAGTGCCCAAATCATCGTCAGCTGCGAAGACCTGAACAACGGTGGAGCCAGCCTTGCCAGCGATAGCCAGCTTGCCGGCCTCAGCACAAGTGACCTGCTCGCGCTTCAGGAAGTTAGCGGTCTTAGCCAGCTCATTACCAGACAGCATCTGGAATACCTTGACAGGATACACCTGAGCCTCAATGGTTAGAGTGCCGGTACGAGAGCCGTCGAACTGCACACGGTTAGGCGCGCCCTGACCACCGGTAGCAAACACACGATCACCATCGAAGGAGGTAGAGGTGACGTTAGCCCAGTCCACATTCAGGAACAGCTTCTTAGTAGAGTAGTCAACCAGCATCAGGTCGGCAACTTCACGGTTGGCGAAATTCACATTCTTATTTGCCATAATAGTTTATCCTCCTATTGTTTCATCTTTCTTATCGATTCGTTCTATCCATTGCGACGGATCATATTTTCCGCCCCAAACCGAATAGTTCATTTCTGCAATATTTAATTGTTTTGCTTTCATCAGTTGAGAGAAGGTATCCCGTATCTGTCCAATTGTGAGATTGCAAATATTTGAGTAGTTCAGACTTTGATGAAATGTACATAAAAGTGAAATCATATTAGGCAACTCCAAATTGGGGTCGCTCTTTTTTACTTTTGCGAATTCTTTTTTCTTTTTCTGAAACCTCTCCCAAAACAAACGATCCTTTTCAGTCCTGAATTTTGGATTTTCTTCTGGCATGTCTTCGTCGTCGATATCAAGCATTTGCAAAACAACTTGTACGACTGTTTTATAATTTGACTTATCAATAAAACCACCTACAGAAATCGCACCTTCGTTGTCTATTTCTTTGTTGATCAAGATAGCTTGATGTTTTTCATCCCATTCAAGATTTCCAGAAACAAAAAGAGCCAAGCCTGAAATTAACTCAGACCTGGCCTCATTATTCGATGTCAAAATATCGTACATCGTAATATTATTTTTTTGCTCGTTTGTTAATTGATTCTACGGATTTTCTACCTTTGCTTCGGTTGATGCATCCGTAAAATATTTTTCCGGAGTATATAAAAATAACGTCAATACTCTCTGATACTGATTGTATCCTATTTTTAACACATCGCCCAAAACAGGGGAATGCACGCGCCCGATACCACGAAGCATGACGCCATATGGACTAATATGGTCTATATAATTTAATCTGATCATCGGCGCGGCCTCCGGAAAGTACACACGCGATAAACCAACATACGACCATAATAGGGCTGTGCGGGTTTGTAAATACTGCTGCCTGCCCATTCGAGCGGACCGATTCCAAACTCGCTATTACCATTTAGGATTTTATCAATATCACTGGCGAGAATATCAACACGGGTGCCTGCTTGTCCTTTACGATGATATGTCTGCATCAAATTTTTGCTGCAATACATAAACACGTAAATCGTCATATCAGTAATTGTATCGCCATCAGTTTCCTGTGGCACAGCCTCAATACACAAGAAGGTTTTTGAGTTTTCCTGTGTATCAGGTACATACTCATACTTGAACACGCAACCGCCCTTTCCTGACCCATCCTTACCAAGCAGAATAGTTTCAGGATCTTCAACATTCTCAAGGTTTCCAAGTAGAACATCGAGAATATTGTCGTCGTTTATCAATTTCGACACGACTTTATTTTTGAAAGAACCGATATCTTCAAGATTCATGTCAGATCACCTCCAATTCAACATTGGCGGTTAATTTTCCAGACTGAACGCTCAAAGTAATAACCGTTCCAATCAGTTTTGGATTATCAGCGCAAACTACTTTACATTTTGCGTTAGATACAGAATCGGCCGCGTTTTTGAAATGTATCTCATCGGAAACATAATCGCCTGTCAAAGTCCAAACAGCCTCTTCGCATATTTCGCCATCGATTTTCGCTGTAAACAGCTTGCCAAAACCACCAGTTTGAATAGTAGGGGCTCCAGTAAAATCAATCGATAATTCATACTCAGATGTATCATCCTCTGCGGGCGGATATACAATTTCGGGCGAATCTTCCTCTGTATCATCAATAGGTACATAGTCGCATATCATCTTCTCTGCATTGTCGGTATCAGGGTTGTATAAATCCTGTTCGACATTGAAAGAAAGAAATCCGACCTGTTCTCCATTGTAGTCAATACGGCTCGTCATCTGGTCAATTGAAGTAATGCGGTATGTCTTAGGCATACCATTTACAATCTCCAACATCAGGCGCTTGCCTATATTTAAGTTTGCCGAATATTCATCAAAAGGCATCTGGATACGGAACTCGCGCGTAGAATAACTCAACGTTTTGTTTTCCTCCAGATTAGAATAGTACGGCTTTTCAACTGTTGCCCATAGCGAGCGAATCTCATAAGTATTGTCGTCTTGCCAAGTAATCTGCTTTTGGCAAATCTGAATGCGTCCGCGCACGGTAATCTCATCTTCTGCATCACGCTCGGTAATCAGCCAGTGACTCTTGCTCCAATAGACGATGCTGCCAATGGCAAAATCCTCGCCGGGGAGAGTATGGATGATCTTCTGATTCATGACGGTAGAAGAGATAATATTCAGTTTACGCGGAACATCATCAATCGTAACATCCTTATAAGATGGACTCACGGGAGCCAGTTTATTTTGATCATGTACTGTTTTATTAATAATTCTGTCACGCTGGGTTGAGCCATTGAGATCAAGCATTTCTCTATATTGTGAACGTGTCATAGCCCACCGCCTTACTCAGTCAGAGCAGCGACGCTATTGACCTTAAACGAATATAGATTCATCTCGGCTTTTAGCTTCTGCTGTGACTGTTCCAACAAACCTTTCATTTGCTCAAGTAGTTTGGCAGGAGAGAACATAGAAAAATCCTTTGTACTCATGGCGTTTTTCAGCGCATCGGAATTATAGACATAAGGTTCCAGCCAATGTACGATCATGCTCAGTGCGAGAATGCTCTGCTCTTTGCGGGTCAGCGTAATGTTGAATTCTTCAAGTTCCTCATCATAATCGGTCAAGTCCTGAGTGCAGATATCAACGAAATCATCGATTGCTGCCTGCAACAAGTCTTTCTCGACCATTTTGAACATCTCATCAGTATAACCTTCTTTGTCATAATCCCTAATTCGCCCACGACAGCGGGCATAGATACTTTCGAAAGTGGTTGCCATAGCCCGCCTCCTTTATTTAAACAGTCTCTTCCAACTCAACATCCAAAGAATCTTCCAGTGCCTTGATAGCGCTGCGGCTGTCCAGTTCACCAGACTCGATCTTCTTCTTGGCTTCAGATGCGATAGCGTCCTTAGTGCCGCCGGGCAGAGCAGGCACAATCTCCTTGATCTCATCAGCGGTCATGGTAAACACATCCTCAAAGTCATCAGTGGTCAGGCTGTTCTGGTAATAGCGGCCGACACCCAGCTTCTTAATAACAGCGGGATCATCAATCAGAATCCAATTGTCCTCAAAGAAACGGCGCTGATTTGCACGCATAGAGACAAGCTCGCGGTATTCAATCTCCTGAATATCGCCAAAGTCTTCCCACTCGACTGTATAGCCGGGATTCAGGCTGGACTTATAGATCAAATTGCCAGCAGTACCGCTACGGCATTCGATCATAGTATCATTTGTGATTTCTGCAGCAGGAGACACGACAGACTGCTCGACGGTAGTCTTTGCGGCTGTTGTCTTCGATGCGACAGTTTTTGTAGTAGTTGCACGTCTTGCCATTATTTCCTCCTATTTAATAAAGAAGCGGCAGAGCACAGTACTCCACCGCTTATGTACGATTTAATTTATTGATCAGGACAGCTTGTAAGCAGCAAAGTCACGATCGAAGATAACGGCAATACCAGTGCGCTTCATCATCAGGAATTCCTGAGTCATATCGGCATTATCCATGGGGTTGCCCATCAGCATGGTGACATCGCCCTCGGTAACGCGCTTAATGGGCTTGGTATCGCCAGCAAACACGTACAGGGTCTTGTCATCCAGGATAAACTTGTCATCACTAGTCAGACGCTGCTTCACGCGAACCAACTCGGTGCCGTTGAAACGACCGTAGTGGCCCATATTGTACATGTCTTCCTTAGCGGAATCAGACACAACAGCGCTGGTAATCTTACGCAGTGCCTTCTGAGTGCCAACAATCACGGCGGTCTCGCCAGTAGAACTCTCGACCTTTTCGATTAGATCCAGCATCTTATCCTCATCAAAACTACCGGTCTCAGTGTAAGCAGCGGGCAGCTTAGAGAACATGCCAGTGAAAGCAGCATAAGCAGCATCCAGCTCCTGCTTGGTGAAGGACTTACCGACGATATCAACAAACTTATTGAAGTCAATACGACCGGCCAGAACGCGGTTCAGTTCCTCATAGATCTTAATGGCACGCAGCTGAGTGTTGATAGTAATATCCTGACCAGCTTCGATGCGCTGACGGCGAATGCCCTGAGTGCCTTCAGCAATATCAGCAACAGCAAACAGGCACTCCTTCTCAATGTGGAACTTGTTGGTGTCGCCCAGAGACAGGTTGCGGTCCTCAACCATGTTCATGAAGAACTCGTCGCCCTTCAGACCTTCCTCATGGATCACATTCACCAGTTCTTCAACGATAGCAAACACACCATTGCACTTGCCATCGCGAATTGCCTTGATGTCCAGCTTAGTAGAGCCGCCATTGGCCTCGACCAGAGCCTTGCGCAGTGCCTCCTGAGTATCACCGACAGAATATTCGCCAGCCACATGACCCTTGTAGCCATCCAGAGCCAGCTTGATCAGATTAGAATCAATAGCCATAATTAAACCTCCTAAAACAAAAATAAGGCCGCCCGATAAACGAGCGGCTTCATGTAGATTTCATATATACTTTGGATTACTTCAGGCCAATATAGAAATATGTATACTTACCATCGCCAAAGCCGACAGTCTCTTTCTCCAGAATGGTGCCAAAGGTCTTTTCGTCTGCAGCAGACTGAACAGTGATCTTGGTGGAACCTGCAGTATAACCAACGGCCTTGCCGACTTCGGGAGTAGTGTCGAATGCTTCAGCAGTCACAGAGAAGCCACCTTTAGAGTCCAGAGAATATGCACGAATAGTCTTGCCGGCCTCATTGACCCACTCAGTCAGATAGTGAGCGACAGTCTGATCGTAGAACAGCTCCTCCTCTGCAATCACATACAGATCCTCGGCCACAGCGCCAGCAGCGGGAGCGGTCGCCTTGTAAGTCTCACGACCCAGCTTCTCGCCCAGAACAACGATGTTACCATTGTCGATTGCTGCGGGAGCATCGTTAGAATAGAAAATCACACTTGCCAGCTGCTCACCATTCTTGGTGCCACCCAGATTATCAGTGCGCACAACAGCATGCTTAGTATTAGCCATAATTATGTACCTCCTAAAAATTTAAATTATTACTTGCCGAGATAGTGCTCCATCAGACCACCATACACGGCATTATCTGAACCGTTCTGGGTGCCACCCACGCCAAAGCGGACAGTTCCTTTAGTGTTTGTATTGGGAACATAAGAGAATTCAGCGGACTGACGGCCAACCAGCGCATAGCACTTAGTCTCCAGATCGGCATAGGAAATCTCCTTGTTTTCCTTCAGTGCGGTATATTCCGCGTTTGCGCCCAACTTCTCATCCATAATGGAGAACAGCTCATCACGCTTAGCCTTGTCTGCCGCTGCGATAGCCTCGGCTTCGGCCTGCTGATAAGCTTCCAGCTTGGGCTTCATTTCATTGATTGTTGCAGTTGCAGTCTGGAACTCCTTGGTTAGGTCAGCGATTTTGGTGTTCATCTCTGCAGCCTGATTGGCGATCTCAGTAAAGGCCGCACTCATACCAGGCAGAACCTCGCCCTCATCCCAATCCTCAAAAGTCACCTTCTTACGCTTGGCGTTCTCTACGTCCAGAACAACGTTGTCTCCATTCATGGAATATGGGATACCCATCAGGTTGTAAGTGGTGCAGTCAATAACGATCACCTCATCGCCCTGAACGTCGTTCATCCAATAGCGGGGGACCATATTCTCTGGGTCCCAAGAAGACGGGATCTTATATGCGGACAGGGCTCCACTGATTTCTTCTAGCAGCTGCTCAGTAGTCAGGGAAAATTCATGGGAACCGCCTTCGCCCTCAGTTGTATTCTCAGAACCAGGAGCAGGCTCGCCCTCACCGTTATCGCCGTTTTCTGCAGGCGGAGTCTCATCTTCCGCAGGAGCAGTATTTTCATTGGAAACGGCGGGCTCGGTAGGCTCCTGGATGGCATTTTCGGTCACGCCAGTATCTTCGATCACGGTGTTCTCGTTCTGCTTGGCAGAAGTATTCATCGTATTTTCATTCATTGGCTTTGTATCTCCTTTCTCCTCATCGGATGGATTTTCATTTTGCGCAGTATAATTCTGCTGAAGTGCTTGGTACTCATAAAGCCGGTCACGGATCTGAGCCGTAATATCTTCAACAGAAAAATTTGCAGTAACACAGCTGCCTGTCATAGCAGGCTGAATTTTGGGGTCAGTCGTGGACAAGATGCAACAACCGTCAAATTTAAAAGACCCCACAGGAACGTTGCCGTTCTTATCTGCTGGGCCACAAGCCATATCTGTCAGCTCGACACTGTGGTTCTTTGTCCCATCGCGGGTAAAGATGTCTACAGGGTCACTGAATTTTGTCCAAATCAAACCATCGACACGCAAATATTCCCGCTCAGTGCCAGTACCGTCATCTTTGATAATCCAGCGTGGATTACAGGATTCGGGGATAACACCGTAAGCCTGACCGGCATAGACGTATTTCACATCTTTGTCAGTGATCCGCAGTTCATGTTCGTGTCCTTTGAAATCCTTGTCCTCGTCATCAAGTTCATCTACGACATAGCCCAGGATAGGGGTGTTGCAAATCGTAGGGATTGCTTTGTTGATAGTATCCTTTGTAAAGCTTGTTTTATTGAGGTTTGCACCAGTGTGCATTACGTCAATGTTGACATCGATAAAGCGAAAATCAGAAGATTCATACTCGCCCTTCTTAGTAAAAGAAACTGGATATCGTTGATTCATTCTGTTTTCACCTCCTCGTCAGCAAAATAAAAGCCCTGGCGAATCGCAATCTGCAACTCAGCCAGAGCATTTTCAAATATGTTATCGTTGATAAATACATAGTTGTTTGGTGGATCTACTCTCAACAGAAGAGCCCCACGGTCTTTTAAAAACTTCGACATCCCGGCGGCGTGAGACCCATGTACAACTATTTCACATACATACTGTGTCATCTCATGCCTCCTGTCTATCGGCGCTTACATTCCCAGCGTCAGACAATCCTTCTCCCTTGCTCGCGTTTGTCGGCCTGCCGCCTGCATCCACAGAGGAGCCAGATTGAGTATTAGAACTCTTGAGCGGAGTTTCGCCAGAACTGAGACCAAGGATTTCATTTTCAAGATAGGTCATGTTCTCATAATCAGTACCAGCATAACCAGCGGTTGCTAATGCTGCAGTACGAGTTGGCATACCATAAGTGGCGTCTTTCAAATACCGTTCATGCATCTCCGCGATGTTATAATGCGTAACAGGCAAGAAATTGATGCGGAACTTATAAGAACTTGATACGGTTTTCAGTTTGCGATTAACCCAGCGCTCAAGCTGCCGCATAACCGCGAATACAATTTCTTGATCATTTACCGTACATAAATTTAGCGTGCTGGCAGATGGATCTTCGCCGCCACCAAACAGAATTTTATTGACACCAGCATTTGTAAAAAATGCGGCTTCGGCTTTGGCAACTTCATTTGTATCACTATTGACGCCGCTCTTTTCAAAGTTCCAATCCTTGATTTCCATAGGAGTTAGAATTGCACCAATGTTCGGTGGCAAAACATTACTCATCATGTTATAGAATTCTAGGGCGGTATCGTAATCAATTAGAAAAGATCCATCAGAACCAAGTGGAATCTCCATTGCAAGTGCCTTGTAATTATTTGTTTCACTGGCATTTTTACTAATTGCGCGATAATCTTCAATGTCGGCCAATGCACTAAATAGACTCACAAAAGGAGGAATCGGGATATAATCATGCTCATTTACTTTGATGCAAATCGACTTAGAACTATCCAACTCTTGCCATTTATACAACTGAGTATTTGTTTTATATGTGTTATACATAGTCTGGAACTCAGGCGGATAGTTTGGCAGCTTATCTAGGTTTGAATTAAAGTATGAAAAATTGAATGCAAAATTATATACGCCATCCTCAATGCTACTGATTTTACAATAATCTGCATCAAGATTCTGAAATGCTACGCTATCATTAGTTTCCCACTCATAACCGTAGTAAACGTCGTCACGGAAAGCAATTGTAAGCATCTTGGTAGCTTCATGCGGCAGATTCATCAATTCGACCGCATTCACACTAGAATAATATGCTTTTTTAAACTTATTTGCATTGATAGTTTTGGATCTATCAAGCCCATAAGGAGATATTGTATAAGAGAATGTAGACATG
>ENA-UOJE01002020-UOJE01002020.1-human-gut-metagenome-genome-assembly--contig:-C23-NODE-2020-length-16428-cov-7.987174_pt1 | contig 16428 bp, 8 predicted proteins | sample MGYA00242341_ERZ723888 | MGnify/ENA metagenome assembly ERZ723888 | reverse complement strand
GCCCTCGGCATCGCTGAACAGCTTGCCGCAGACGTCGCACTTCCAGTGAGCGGAGGTGCCGGCGGTCTCGCAGGTGGCAGGCACCTCTGCCACGGCGGTCAGGGTGTGACCGGTGGCGGGAATGACCTCGGTCTTGCTGGAGGTATACTCCTTATCCATGAAGGTGACCTTAGCGGTATAGGTGCGGACGCCGGTGGTCTCGCAAGCGGCGGGCGTGGTGACAGCGCTGGTCACCTCTGCCGTGACGTTTTCCACATGGGTGGCGTCGTTGGCGCAGGTGAAGGTGGCGGAAGCGGTGAAGTCGTCGTTCCACTTCCACACAGGCTCACCATAGGCATGACCGGTGGCGGGGATGACCTCGGTCTTGGTATCGCTGCACATGGTGCAGGTGTAGGTCATGACGCCATTCTCGGTGCAGGTAGCCGCCGTGGTGACCTGACCGTCATTCCACGTGTGCTGGCCGCTCTCCGTGGGGCAGGCCACGTAGTACATCCGCACTACATCGCCGTCCTTCAGCTGGTAAGTCCCCAGTGTGGCATAGATGGGCTGGCCGTTGTCATAGCGCTCAATGGGCATCTCCCCATTGACGGTGAACATCCAGCCGGACCAACTGCCGAAGGCGCTGTCGCCGCCGGTAAGGCTCACGCTGTTGGGATCGGTGATACCGGAGAGATAGGTGCTGTTGCCGGTGTAGGTATACTGGTTCTTCGTCAGAGCCGCCATCACGGCATCCGCTGCCGTGCGGTGATCTCCGGTGGAGCAGGTGTAGGTGGCACCCTCCAGATCGGTGAAATCCTCCTTGAAGGTGCTGCCCTCCACATTCACGGTAACGGTCAGGGGCTGCAAATTAGGATCCTCGATGCCCTCGGTGCCGATGACGGTGACGGTGGTGGAAATGGGCTGCTTGTAGAACTGGGCAAACTGCTCATAGTCGGCATTGCCCTGGAACTTCTCGTAGTATTTGGCGTACTGGGTGTAGGTCAGAAGACTGTCCACCGTAATGTGGGTGTTGTACTTGGGCTGGGTCACCCGCAGCGTCTCGTGGGCCACCACAGCGCTGTTGCTGGAGCGGAAGCAGCGGTACTGCTGAGCTTCGTACCAGCCGGGAATTTCGTCCGCCTTGACGCCCACGGCATTGTAGCTGTCCATGTTGCGGATGAACTTATAGCCGGTGGTGGCGGGGACGATCTCGATGAAGGAGCGCATATCGCCGATGACGTGGTCACGGTCGACGTTGGCCTTGCGGATGCCCTCCCAGTACACATCCTCGGTGCATACCAGCTTCATAAAGGCGGCGGCAGTGTCCAGCTCCTCCTGAGTCAGAGGCTGAACGGTGAGGGTGATATCCTTGCTGGCCAGCACCGGCATGGAGGCGTAATCCGTACCCTCGCCGCTGGGGCGGGAGAGGATCTTCATGGTGATGGTGACGGTCTTGGCCTCCTGACCGGGCAGGGGGCGATAGGTCAGCATCCGGGCCACATTGGCCATGTTGGGGCCGGCGGACACCACCACATCGGCGTCGCTGGTATACAGCATGATGGGGGTGTACTTGCCGTCGAACTCCTGCTGATAGTCTCTGGCGGAAATGACACTGAGCTGCTTGGTGGTGGGCAGCTGGATGTCGGAGACCACGTTTGCGGTGTCGAGCTTGGAATTGTCACGGGGATCCTTCAGGCCGATCTCACGCACCGCCGTCTCCAGCAGCGCCTGATAGTCCATGGCGGGAGGCGTATTGTCAGCCTTGACCACCACGGTATAGACCATGTTCAGGGTCAGATCCTCCCGGCCGTTATAGACCAGCTTCAGGGTCAGGGTCACGCTGGTGTCCTTCTTGGGCTGGGCCACCGTGACCGTATAAGGGGCAAAGTAGGGGTAAGAGACCTCCTTGAAGGAGATCACGCCGGTGTTGCTGGAGGTCCACGTGGCGGTGGTCCACAGTTCCTGATCCGTACCGCTGCTGTAGTCCACCTTGCTCTCGTCCACGCCGGCCTTCAGGGGATACTTGGGCAGGCTGGTGAGGTCGGAGGCACTCTCCACCGTCTCAGGCACGCTGATGCGGGCCGCCACGGTACGCAGAGCCTCCATGGCCTTTTCCTCGTCCAGAGGAATGCTGAACAGGCACCCGGTGGTCTCCTTGGTGTAGGTATTGCAGGTCAGCACCAGCGTAGGCCGCACGGTGCCGGAAGCCGCCGTGGTGCTGCCGTTTTCGTTCCACTTATACTGGATGGTGCCGTCGGCCGTGATGCCCACGTGGTTATAGCTGCTGTAAGACGCCTCCTTCATGCTGACGGTGACGTCCGTGATCCCGGCAGCCTCCAGCTTGGCCCGGAGCATGGTCAGTGCATTGGTGTCCTTGCCGTAGGTGACGTTGTAGGTGCCGCCAATGGCCTTCTCGGCGGCCTCCAGCTTGGCCTCGGCCTCCGCCTGCTCCGGAGACTTGCTCTCCGTCCAGACGGCATAGAGGTTGTATGTCTCGCCGTCCTCGCTGCCGTCGTCCCAAGAGTCACCCTCCTCGAAGGGGCGGTTGATGGTGGCGCCGTCGGCATACTTGACGGTGCTGCCGTAGCTGCTCTCCGCCCAACCGGCGAAGGTATAGCCCTCCCGACTGTAGCCGCAGGGCGTCAGCTGCACATCCTGACCGAAGGGTGCCGGCTGGTCGGCCATGGTGCCGGTGGTGGTGTTCTTGTCGCTGTACTTGACGTTATACTTGATGATGTACTGATAGTCACGCCACTTGGCAATGAGAGTCACCTCGTCGCCGCTGAACACGGTGTCCTTGGTGACGGCCTCACCGAAGGAGCCGTCGGCATTCTTGATGTACCAGCCGTCCAGCGCCTTGTTGGCGGGGTAGTAGTAGCTGCTCAGAGAGGGCAGGCTGGAGAATACCTTATCCGGCGTCACGGTCTTGTCCTTCAGCGTGTTCTTATAGCCGTTGCCGTCGAAGTGGACGGTGATGCCCTTGGTCCAGTGGGCGTACAGATGGAAGCCGTTTTCGGCGTCCACGGCGGTGAACTTGTAGGACGGACCAACCGCATTGCCGCCCTCCGCCGCATCGAACCAGCCGTCAAAGATATAGCCGGTGCGGACGGGGTCCTCAATGGCGTCAAACTTGGTGCCGCCGCCCTCCTTAAGGATGTAGTTGTAGTTGCTGCCCACGATGCAGGTGCGGGTGCCGTTCTCTGCACCATCATAGTTCGGGTGCAGGGTCACATTCACCGGCAGGCCGTACCAAGCGGCGTAGAGCGTGACCGTCTCCCCCTGCTTGGTGGTCAGGTTCTTCACCGGCTTCTCGTCGGCATAGCTGCCGCTGGAGGCTCCGGAGGATGTGCTCCAGCCGTTGAAGTAGTAGCCGGGGCGGGTAAAGGTGTTCTTGGGCAGCGTGACCTCCTGATCATAGGTAGCGGGGATGGAGTCCATGGCTCCCTGGCCGCCCTCACCGCCGCTGAAGGCGATGGTGTAGGTAATGGGGCTCCACTGAGCGGTGTAGATGACGTCGCCGGAGATCACCGTCTCCGCCGTCAGCTTCTCCTCGCCGTTGAACCAGCCCTCGAAGGTATAGCCCTTCTTGGTGGGGTCTGCGGGAATACGGCTGCCGATGGCGCTGTTCTGGGGGACCAGAACGGTGGTGTCGGTGTCGCCGTTGCGGAGCGTGACGGTGTAAGCGTCCGACCACACGGCGTACAGCTCCAGATCCGTCTCCGTGGTGATGGCGGCACCGTCCTCATAGACCACAGCCCCGTCGGCGGAGGTGGCCCAACCGGCGAAGATCTTGCCCTCGCAGGTGAAGGGATTGGCCTTCAGGGTGCCCTTGCCGCCGAAGATCTTCTGCGTGGCGGTGTCCTCCGTGCCGTTGTTGGCGTGGAAGGTCACCACCAGCGCCTCACCGGCGGAGAAGTTCCGCAGATAGACGCAGTCGTCGAACCTGTCGCCGTTGCTGTCCTTCTCATACCGCACAGTCAGCTTGTCGCCCCGCTTGGCGTCCAGCTCCAGACCCTTCCAGTTCTGGTCGCCGCTCACGCCGTTGACGAGGGTGGTGCTGCCCAGTGTGATGGTACACTTGTCGTATCTGGCCTCGGAGGAGACCTTATACTCAAAGGACAGGTGGGTATCTTCTGTAAAAGTCAGGGTCAGGGTGCTGGAGGAGTAGTTCTTTCCGGCATTGCCGGACATGAGGACCTCCTCGCCGTCCTTGGTGCTGACCTTCCATGCGGTGGTGCCGGCGCCGGGATCAGCGGCGATGGGGAGCCCGTCGAATTAGTCGTCAACGGACTTCTTGGCCGCAAAGGCCGACGTGGGGATCAGGCTCACCAGCATGATCACCGTCAGCACCATGGAGAGCAGTCTCTTTTTCATGTTGCTTTCTTCCTTTCTCTGATACTCTCGTTGTCTCCCGTGCGGAGACATTTCCGCCGCCGGAGGAGAAAATCGGAAGGAACGGATGCAAAAAAGCGGGTCCGCACCGGCATACCGATGCGGACCCGCTTTGTTTCCAAGCGGCCCGGCGGATGTCCCAGTGTCGGCAGGCATCCGATCCAGCGGCCGGCGTATCTGACTTATCCGGCTCGGCCGGCTTCACAGTGACCCACTCGCAGGGCTTTGCACCCTATTCCGCCTGCCCCGCAGCATGGGGCAGACCGCTCGATCTTCTATTCTCTTTTCGGCGGGGTTCGTCCCCGTTCAGGATGTTTCGACGTTTATCAGTATACCACAAGCCTTCCCCCATTGCAAGGGAGACTTTGCCTCCCCCTCCAGCGTGTATTTTACCCCGCTCCGCCCTACGCAAAAGCTCCCTGCGCCGGAGCCTTCCCCCCAGCGCAGGGAGCCTTCTTCACTTTTGCCCGGATACTTCCCGGCTTACTTGTTCACGCAGTACTCGCTGTTGGCAAGGCGCATTCTGTACCCCTTCACCGGCGCATCATAGCTGGAATTGCCATAGGAGACATAATAATCCGCATAACCGCCCCAATAGTAACCACCATTGACCCAGTATTTGCCGCTGACTTCCTTGCTTACATCAGCACCATTCTTATCATTTTCCTTCAAAGTGGCCTTGCCCTGAACATCCACGCACTCTTCATAATAATCCACCGTGATGTTCTCCACCGTGCAGTTCTCCACGCTGGCGTTGTCCACGCCATTGCCACGCTGGATCATGCCGGCCAGACCGCCCATGTCATAGGCGGCGTGGATGGTGTTGTTCTTGGAAACGCAGTCCTTGAAGGTGACCTTCACGCCGGGATCGGCGCCCATACCCAGCAGGATGCCGATCTTGCCGTAGCCCCAAATGGAGCTGTTGGTGACGCTGACATTCTCGAACAGAGTCGTGCCATAGGTATAACCCAGCACAACACCGCCCACGTTGCCCGCAAACTGCGGTTTTGCATAATTCACAAAGAACACATCCGCTCCATCAAAGGCGATATCCTTAACAGTGACTGCACCGTTGATATCACCGATGAAGCCTGCGCCGTAAACGCTGCTATTCGTGCAGCCACGTACCTTCATGTTCCGGATGGTATGGCCGTTACCGTTCACGACAATACCGGAAAGCCGCTTATAGCCGTTAATGGGCTTCCACAGGTACTCACCCAGATCCACATCATTGGCGAGATCCAGGGTATAACCGCTGTAATTCTTACCGTCGTCCGTGACTTCCTTGGCAAACAGGGCCAGCTCCTCAGCGGAGGACACCGTCACCACCTTGTTGGCGGTATCCACCGGCGTGGCATAGCCGTTCGCCGCATGGTCAGTCCAGTAATCTCTGGCAAACACAGCGGTGAAGGGAGAGAAGTGGCTGACCTTCATGGTGACATAGCCGGTGGCGGCGTCGTACACATAGTGATCCGCCGCATCCGTTAGGGTCCCACTGTCGTTTGTCATTTTCTCGCCATCATGATAGAGCTTCAGCGCGGTACGGTTCTTACCGACGTTCATCTCCACCGTCATCAGCGTACCATTCGTGCTGACAGCGTTGCCGTTCTGGTCCTTCATCGTGACCTCATAGCTCTGGCTGCTCTCGGTGCTTGCAACCTGCACCCCAGCGGGCGTGGCGCTCTTCACCACCTCCAGCTTCAGGGACTGCACGCCCTCATCCAGAGCGCCCGCAGGCACCGTTACCTGAATGGTGTGATCCTCTTCCTTGTCCTTCAGCACGGTGTCGCCATTGGTGTTCACATTGGCCACGGCCACCACCGGATACTCCGCACCCGCATCATAGTCCTTGTCGAAGCTGTCGCTCTCCACGGTGTCCTGCGTGGCCACCACGGTGATGGCGATGCCGTCAATGGACTCGTTCATGTACTCATTGCCGGCAGACTCCTTCATGTGGCCCTTGATGGTGAAGGCATTGCTCTCGCCGGCCGCCAGATGCTGCTCGGTGCCCATCGCCACATCGCCGATGGTCCAGTCGATGACCGTGTTCAGCTTGGCGCTGCCGTTGATGCCGGTGATGATCACCTGATACTTCAGCGCCAGATTGCCGTTGTTCACCACACGCAGCTCCGGCAGGGTATAGGTGCAGCCCGGCTCCCACAGAATGGCTTCGTTTTCAGCGCCAGCGGCCTTGACGAAGTCCAGCGTCTTGCCCTCGGCGCTGACCCACTTGCCAGCGGCATCCTTCATCTCCAGCGCCACATCCAGCTTACCGGCCTGAATTTTGTTGACACCCGTGCTTGCGGTGTCGGTGAACCATGCGAAGGTAGCGCCTACCAGCATAGCCAGGCACAGAACCATGGCCATGACGCTGCCCAGCAAGGCCCGTTTGGTACTCTTGCGGTTTGTCATCGTATCTTCCTCCTATTTTTTTGAGTGTGCGGCGACGAGACTTTCGCATGGGGAGTACGGATCCTCACGGCGGGGCTGTGCCCCTCCTCAGAACGCCACTCCCTTTGGAACCCCCTTATCGTTTCATCTGAAACGATAACCGCCCATGGGCGGTTCGGCGTACACATGGATGTGCGTATCATAGCACCACAGCCGAAAAAGCACAAGGCCTTTTTTCACAAATTTTCGTCATTTTCTTCAAAAACGCCCCAGACAGCAAAAAACACCGCAGGGTGGGGAAATTCCCCGTCCTGCGGCGTTTTATATGGCACCCCCGGCCAGATTCTAACTGGCGGCCTACCGCTTAGGAGGCGGTCGCTCTATACAGCTGAGCTACGGAGGCGGATACCCCGTTATTTTACCCCATAAGCAAGGCGCTGTCAATGCCTCACTCCGTCCGGAATACCTTCTCGAACTCCTCTGCCGTCATGGTCTCGTTGGCCAGCAGATACTCCGCCACCTCCACCAGCTGGGGCCGGTACTGCTCCAGAATGGCGGTGCAGCGGGCGTAGGCGTCGTCCATGATGCGGCGGATCTCGCCGTCCATCTCCGCCGCCGTTTTCTCGGAGTAGGGCCGGGTCTGGGCCATGGACTTGCCGATGAACACCTCGTCGTGTCCGGCGTCGAAGGCCACGTTGCCCAGCTGCTCCGACATTCCGTAGGTGCCCACCATCTTCCGGGCCAGCTGCGTGGCACGGCTGATGTCGTTGGAGGCCCCGGTGGAGATATCCCCCAGCACCAGCTGCTCCGCCGCCCGGCCGCCCAGCAGCCCGGCGATGCGGTCCAGCATATAGCTGCGGGAGAGGTACGACCGGTCCTCGTCCGGCAGATAGATGGTCATGCCGCCCGCCTCGCCCCGGGGAACGATGGTGATCTGATGCACCGGGTCCAGATCGGGCAGTGCGTGCATCACCACGGCGTGTCCCGCCTCGTGATAGGCTGTCAGCCGCCGCTCCCTCTCCGGGATGACCCGGCTGTGCTTCTCCGGCCCGGCGATGACCTTGATGATGGACTCCTGCAGATCCTTCATGGTGATGAAGGACTCGCTGCGCCGTCCCGCCAGCAGGGCCGCCTCGTTGAGGAGGTTCTCCAGATCGGCGCCGGTAAAGCCTGCGGTGCCGCGGGCGATCTGCTTCAGATCCACGTCCTCCGCCAGAGGCTTGTTCTTGGCGTGTACCTGCAAGATCTCCTCCCGGCCCTTGATGTCCGGCAGCCCCACATAGACCTGCCGGTCGAACCGTCCCGGACGCAGCAGCGCCGGGTCCAGAATATCCACACGGTTGGTGGCAGCCAGCACCACCACCCCCTCGTTGGAGCCGAAGCCGTCCATTTCCACCAGCAGCTGGTTCAGGGTCTGCTCCCGCTCGTCGTGTCCGCCGCCCAGACCGCTGCCACGCTGGCGGCCCACGGCGTCGATCTCGTCGATGAAGATGATGGCCGGGGCGCTCTTCTTGGCCTGCTGGAACAGATCCCGCACACGGGAGGCGCCTACGCCCACATACATCTCCACAAAGTCCGAGCCGGAGATGGACAGAAACTGTACTCCCGCCTCACCGGCCACCGCCTTGGCCAGCAGCGTCTTACCGGTACCCGGAGGGCCTACCAGCAGCACGCCCTTGGGGATATGCGCCCCCAGGTCCAGATACTTCTGGGGCTCCCGGAGGAACTCCACGATCTCCCGCAGCTCCTCCTTCTCCTCGTCGGCCCCGGCCACATCCTGAAACGTGACCTTTTTCTCTCCCGGCGTACTGACCTTGGCCTCTCCAAACCGGGACAGCTTGTCCTGCGCCCCGGCTCCGCCGCCGGCCATGCGGTTCATGAGATTCATCAGCAAAATGAAGCCCAAAAACGCCAGCACATACGGCAGCAGCAGCTGCAGCCAGTTGGTGGAGTGGTCTGCGTGATAGTTATAGGCGGTGATAATGCCACTGTCATACTGCTTCTGCACCAGCTCGTTGAGATCCTGATAGAACAGGTCGAAGTCGTACAGGTCGGAGGTAACGGTGCTGCCCCCCTTCAGCTTGGCCGTGATCCGGGTGTCGCTGATGGAGAACTCCTGCACCTTCTCCTCTAAAAAGTATTGCCGCAGCTCAGAGTAGGGGATGTCCCCGGCGGTCCGCATGGTGGACACCACATAGGCCACCACGCATACCGCCAAAATCACCATCAAAATGGTGCCGAAACCGATCTTTCTTCGTTCTGCCAAATGCTTTCCTCCTCTCAGCCGATGGCCCGCACGCCCTGCCAGCTGCTGCCCCCGGTCAGGGAAATGGCCAGCAGCACACGGGCCTTCACGTTGCCCACCGGGATATAGCTCTCCTCCCAGTACCGGGCATCATTCGAGCCGGAGCGGTTATCGCCCAGAAAGAACAGGCACCCCTCCGGCACGGTGAAGGAGGACTGGTCGGGGCTGATGGTACCGCCCTGCTGATCCAGATACTTCTCCTCCAGCCGCTGGCCGTTGATGTAGACATAGCCGCCAGAGAAGGACACCGTGTCCCCCGGCAGGCCGATGACCCGCTTTACCAGCAGCTTATCCAGCTCGTCGCTCCAGAAAGTGACGATGTTCCCCCGCTCCGGCACCGGGTCGCCCATCACATAGGGCAGCTGCCACGAGATCAGCAGCGTCTTTTTGGGGATGGTGGTCTCCATGGAGCCGGAGGGTACCCAACTCAGCTGTAAAATTACCCGGAACACCAGCACCACCACCACCGCCGTGACGATGAGATAGCCGAAATCCGACCAAAAGGCGGCAAAGCCGCTCTTTTTCTTCTTGACCGCCGCCCCGCCGGAGCCGCTTCCCTCACCGGGCCCGGCCATCGCATCGGAGTCCACCGCACCGGCTGCAGAGTCGGCGCTCGCCCCATGGGCAGAACCGCTCATGCTGTCAAAGTCCGCCGCCGGTGCCGCTTTACCTCCGGCCACCGAAGCGGCTCTCCGGCCGGCCGAGACGGACTCGCCGTCTCCCGGCGTTATCGGAGCAGTCTCCTCCGGGGTCATCTCCCACGGATCCCGCTCCCGGCGGGCCTTATCCTCCACCTGCCGGACAGACTGCTCCTGCGGCTCTGCCTGAGCCGCCTCTGCCGACGTGGCCTCTACCGGAGATACCTTCTCCTCCGGGGTCATCTCCCACGGGTCCCGCCCCCGGCGGGCCTTATCCTCCGCCTGCCGGGTACGGCTGCCCCGGCGTTCCGGCTCCTGCCTGGGGGTCGCACCGGCCAGCCGCCGGCCCTGATAACCCCGCTTCCGTTCCTCCACAGACCATTCCTCCTTCCGACCGCCGGCCCTCTGCCGGCACAGCGCCGCGTCTCCTGCGCTGTCGCTTACTTACTGTATACCTCCGGCTTCAGCCCGCCGCTGTAGGGCATATTGCGATACTGCTGGCAGTAGTCCAGCCCGAAGCCCACCACGAACTCGTCCGGCACCTCAAAGCCCGCCAGATCGGGGTAAATGGGCTTTTCCCGGCGGGAGGGCTTGTCCAGCAGTGTGACGATGGTGATGCTATTGGCTCCCTTGGCCAGCATATAGTCCTTCAAAAAGTACAGGGTATTGCCGGAGTCCAGAATATCCTCCACCACGATGATGTCCCGGCCGGAGATATCCCGCTGCAGATCACGGGTGATCTGCACCACGCCGGAGGACTTGGTGGCGTTCTGATAGGAGGACAGGCCGATGAACTCCACCTCGCTCTTGCACTGGGTGGCCCGCACCAGATCCGCCATAAACAGGAAGCACCCGTTCAGAACCCCCACAAACAGCGGATTCCTGTCGTGGAACTTATCGTAGAGCTGATCGCCCATCTCCTGAATGCGGTCATGGATCTCCTGCTCACTGAACAGGACCTTCAGGATATCCTGATCCATATTGTTCTTAGCCATTACTTTCTTCCTCCTGATCTTTCTCGATCATCAAAATATTTATATTGCTGCCGTCTTTTCCCGGCAAAAATCTCTGATCCGTTCCCACGCCGTATACGGCGGCGGGTTCTCCGTTTATACACACCACCGGGGTGGTTCGCCGTCGCCGGGGCGGCATCCCCCGCTCCGTCAGCAGACGTTTGACGCTGCGGCGGCCTCTGGCCCCCGGCAGGGTCAGACCGTCTCCCCTTTGCGGACAGCGGAGTGTCCATTCGGACATTTTCCCACCGTCCGAAAGCGTCAGGATATGGTCCGAAAACCGGCCCGTTTTGGACAGCCCTTCTCCGTCAGGGGGCGGGGTATTTTTTTCGCTTCTCCACACCCGGACGAGATAGTCTCCCCAGACCTGCTCCCCCTCCGACAGGGTCAGGAGCGGGGGCGAGGGTGGGGTCATCTCCAGATGCAGCACATCCTTCTCCCGCCATGCCGTGACGCCCTCCGGCAGATCCAGCATCCCGCCCTCCCGGAGGGACAGCAGGGCCTCTATGTGGGCGGCGGATACATCCTTCTTCCCGACGGGGAGCCGCTCCAGCAGCAGCCGGAGCATCCGGGGCCGCAGCTCCTCCGGTGCCGATCGCAGCACGGCTTCAGGCACCGATACGGCGGTGGGTGCCGATGTGAAATCAGGCGAAATATCGCCCGCACGTGTATATTCTGAGGGCTTATCCGACTTTGACGACTCCTCCGGCAACGTGCCGGGAGGCGGTGCAGGGCTGGGTGCAGCGGGGTCCCGGCGGCCAAAGATCTCCGGAGCATTGGGCTCACCGGCTGACGGACAATCGGATACGGCTGCCTCCAGATAGGAGCGGGCCAGCCGATCCAGAAAAACATTCTCCCGCCGCAGGATGGCGGCAGCCCGCGCGATGCTCCGCTCCGGGGCAGGGTGGAGCATCACCAGCAGAGGCCACACCTCCTGTCGCAGGCGGTTGCGGGTGAAGTCCATGCTGTCGTTAGTCTCGTCCTCCACATGGCCCAGACCGTGGGCCTTGAGATATGCCTCGATCTCCTGCCGAGGGGTCTGGAGCAGGGGGCGGATCAGCCGTCCCCGCACCGGAGGGATGCCCGCCAGCCCCTCCGGGCCGGTGCCACGCAGCAGGTTCAGCACCACCGTCTCCGCCTGATCCGACAGGTGGTGGGCGGTGGCGATGCGGGAGGCTCCGATGGCGTCGGCCGTGCGCTCCAGAAAGTCGTAGCGCAGGCGGCGGCCTGCCTCCTCCACGCCCCAGCCCTCCTGCCGGGCGATGGCCCGGACGTCGCCCCGCTCCACATAGAGCGGCACGCTCAGCTCCCGGCAGAGCCCGGCCACGAAAGCCTCGTCCCGTCCCGCCGTGGGGCGCATCAGATGGTTATAGTGGGCGGCGGCCACGGCAAAGCCCCGGCGGCGACCCAGCGACGCCAGATAGTGCAGCAGGCACACGGAGTCCCGGCCCCCGGACACGGCGCACAGCACCGTCTCCCCGGCGGCGGGCAGCATCCCCTGCTGCTGCATCCACGGCATCAGATCCATGACTCGTTACTCCTCGTCGTAGCGGTTTTCCAAGGTGCCGAAGGTGGTATACTCCGGCATCCAGCGCAGCTCCACCTTTCCGGTCTCGCCGTGGCGGTTCTTGGCCACGATGCACTCGGCGATGTTGCGCTTTTCCGAATCCTCTTTATAGTAATCGTCACGATACAGGAACATGACGATATCGGCATCCTGCTCAATGGCGCCGGACTCACGCAGGTCCGACAGCATGGGGCGCTTGTCCTCACGCTTTTCGTTGGCACGGGACAGCTGGGACAGGCACAGCACCGGCACCTGCAGCTCCTTGGCCATGATCTTCAGCATACGGCTGATGTCCGACACCGCCTGTTGGCGGTTCTCGCCGCTATACCCCTTTCCGCCGGCGGAGGTCATCAGCTGGAGGTAGTCAATGACCACCAGCCCCAAGTTGTCGATGCGGCGGCACTTGGCGTTCATGTCCGCCACCGTCAGCAGGGGATTATCGTCGATGCGGATATCCAGACGACTCAGGGAGGAGGCGCCCTCAGCGATCTTCACCCAGTCGCTCTCCCGGAGGTCGCCGCTGATGAGGCGGGTATTTTCGATGAGGCCCTCGCTGGCCAGCAGGCGGGTCACCAGCTGGTCACGGGACATCTCCAGCGAGAAGACGGCCACCGTCTGGCCGGACTCCTTGGCGGCGTTCAGGGCCACGTTCAGAGCCATACTGGTCTTGCCCATACCGGGACGGGCGGCCAGCAACAGCAGGTCCGACTTGTTCAAGCCGTTGATCTTACCGTCCACCGCCGAAAAGCCGGTGGACAGACCCGGCAGGGTCTTGCCCCCCTGAGCGCTGAGCTCCGCCAGATGCTCCATGACCTCCTGCAGCACCACCTGAATGGTGGCCATGCTCTGGGCGCTGCGGCCCCGGCGGATGGCGTAGATTTTCTGCTCCGCCGCCTCCAGCACGTCGCCGGGAGCGCCGGTCCCCTCCTGCACCATGGCGGTGATCTCCGCCGCCGCTGCGGCCACCGACCGCAGCAGGGCCTTCTCACGCACCAGACGCACATACTCCAGCACATTGGCGGAAGTGGGTGTCACCTCCATCAGCTGAGCCAGATACGCCCGTGTGCCATCGTTGGCGAGGCCCGCCTTCTCCAGCTCCCCGGCCACGGTAAGTCCGTCGATGGGGCGGGAGTAGACGAACATGGTGTAGATGGTTTCGAAGATCTCCCGGTTCTGGCGGAGGTAGAAATCGTCCGGCTGAAGCTGGTCCATCACGTCCTTGACGCAGTCGGCGTCAATGAGCATGGAGCCCAGCACGGCCTGCTCTGCCTCTGTGGAGTGCGGCATTTGCCGCAGAAGCAATTCATCCATGAGGGAACTCCTTTCGGGGATTTTTCTGAAGGGGGTGGGGTGTGCTTTTCTTTTTGCCTCCGGCGGGGGCTTTTTGTTTGCCTCCGGCGGGTAACTTTCTTTCAGTAGACTCTTTTGCATAAGGAACGTGTCTCCGACGGGTAACTTTCTGCCAATAGCGGCAGAAAGTCACCAAAGAATGCCAGCAGAAACCCATGGTTTCTGCACTTCCTTTGTCGTGTATAAGAGCTGCTTCCTAAATCCTGCCGAAGCAGGGAATTGGTCTACTTCTACTCACGCTGCCGCTTTATTGGGTGGTTGAAGAAGATTACTGTTCTACCGTGGGGAGCGGATTGCCACGGGTGCTTCGCACCCTCGCAATGACAGGAGGGGCGGCGCTTCGGCGGTTTTCTCGGAATGACAGGCTATATTTATAAAGATAGCCTTCAGCGGTCCATGATACTCTTCACTTCTATTGCCCCCGGCGGGGGCTTTTTGTCAACAGCGACAAAAAGTATGCAAAAACGTCGTTTGAAACCGATGGTTTCAAAGCCTCCTTGACTCTCAAGAGCCTTGCTTGTTATGGGACGTAAAGGGAATCGACTCAGCAACAGACCCGCTGCCGCTCCCACTCAGGGGAAGGGGCGTGTGGGTCTGCCGCCGTGGAGGACGGATTGCCACAGCCAGTGTGCGCACTGGCTTCGCAATGACACTTCTTTTTCATGTCATTCCGAGGAAACCGTCGAAGCGCCGCCTGTGGCGGATGAAGCGAGGCGGTTTCGAGGAAGTGTCCCGGTTTTCACGCCACAACGTGGCTGGAAACCGGTTGACACGACGGTGAAAGCTTTTTGCTGCTGTTGGCAAAAAGTATGCCGTCGGAGACAAAAAGGCAGAAAGTCACCCGTCGGAGACAAACAGAAGGGACTGTCAAGCCCCAAAAGCGCCGGCAAGGCCAAAGGGAAGTTACTTCTCCTCGCAGACCAGCACATAGACGGTTCCGGTGATCTCGAAGCCCAGCTTGGCCTTGACCTCGAAGCTGCCGAAGGTCTTGATGGGCTCCGCCAGCACCAGCTTCTTGCTGTCCAGCTCCATATCGTGCTGAGCCTTCAGCTGCTCAGAGATCTCCTTGGCGGTGACGGCACCGAAGAGCTTGCCGCCGGCGCCGCCCTTGGCGGCGATCTTCACCTGGCAGCCCTTCAGCTTCCCGGCAAGCTCCTGTGCGGCGGCCTTGGCCTCTGCGTCGGCCTTGGCCTTGGCCTTGGCCTGCAGCTTCATGGTGTTCATGGCATCGGCGGTAGCCAGCACCGCCAGATTCCTGGGAAGCAGAAAGTTGCGGGCGTAGCCCTCGGCTACCTCGATCATCTGGCCCTTCTTGCCCTTACCCCGGACATCCTGCTGCAAAATCACTTTCATGGAATTATTCCTCCTTATTCTTCAAAATACTTATCAATGGCACGCAGCAGCGTGGTCTTCGCCTCCGCCACCGTCATGCCGGAGCACTGGCCGCCGGCGGTGGTGGAGTTGCCTCCGCCCCCCAGCGTCTCTACCAGCACCTGTACGTTGATCTCGCCCAGAGAGCGGGCGGAGATGTAAATGCCGTCGTCCTTGCGGTACAGCACGAAGGAAGCACGGACCCCCTGCAGGGTCAGCATCTCATCGGCGGCCTTGGCGGCAATGACCCGGTCGCACTCCTGATCCAGCGCCGCAATGGCGATGTCGCCGTGGTAGAGCTCCGCCCGGCGGATGATATCATAGCGGGAGATCATGGACTGGAGGTCGCTCTGGAACATCCGCTGTACGTCCGCCGTATCCGCCCCGGCCCGGCGCAGGTACGCTGCCGCCTCGAAGGTGCGGCCGCCGGTGCGGTTGGTGAAATTCTTGGTGTCCAGCACGATGCCGGCCAGCAGCGCCTCGGACTCTGCCTTCAACAGGTCGCCCGGCTCGATGAGGTACTGGAGCAGCTCCGTCACCAGCTCCGACGCTGAGGAGGCGTAGGGTTCGTGGTAGTTCAGGGCCATCTTGTCGATGTAGCTGCTGCCCCGGCGGTGGTGGTCGATGACCGCCACCCGGTTGCAGGCGTCCAGCAGAGGTTCGGACTCCACGCTGCCGGGACGGTTGGTATCCACCACCACCAGCAGCGTCTCCGGCTGGACCCGCAGGAAGGCATCATCGCCGCTGAGGAAGGCCCCCTGATACTCCGGCAGGGCCTGCAGGCGGCGCAGCATCGGATGGGCGGCGTTATTCTCCGTATCGATGACGATGCGGCACTTCTTGCCACGCTTGCGGACGATGGCGCACACGCCTGCGGCGGCGCCCAGTGCGTCCATATCCGCATAGCTGTGGCCCATGACGTAGACCTGCTTGGCCTCGTCGATGAGCTCCGCCAGTGCATTGGCCATGACCCGTGACTTCACCTTGGTGCGCTTCTCCGTAGCCTTGGAGCGGCCGCCGTAGAACTCGAAATTCAGCTTGTCCTTCACCACTGCCTGATCGCCGCCACGGCTCAGGGCCATTTCCAGCGCCACGGAGGCGTTTTTGAACAGGGCCTCGAAGCTGTCGGCATCCCGGCCCACGCCGATGGACAGGGTGGCTGCCACGCCCTCCCCGGCCACCACCTCACGGACGGCATCCAGCACGTCGAAGCGCTTGGCGGCAAAGTCGGAGAAGCTCTTCTCCTCGAACACAAAGAGGTAGCGGTCCCGGTCGTATCTCAGCATCATCCCCTCGCTGCCGGCGGACCACTGGCTCAGCTTTTCCTCCAGCATGGCCCGCACCGCAGAGCGCTTGCCCTCCGGGGTGGCCTTCATCAGGTCCTCGTAGTTATCCACCATCAGGATGGCCACCACCGGCCGG